>OIZX01001201.1_pt1 | contig 14042 bp, 10 predicted proteins | sample 1588621 | NCBI WGS metagenome assembly OIZX01 (sample SAMN03283276) | human gut metagenome | biome: human-associated habitat; material: feces | host: Homo sapiens | place: Peru | collected 2012
CGTTCTCTTGGGGGTCCAAGGGGGCCATTCTCTCACGTGAGAGAATGGCCCCCTTGACTCGTGCAGCGCCACTGGCGCTGCTTTCTCCCCCGCCGCGCAGCGCGCGGCATTATAATCTTTTTCCATACATGAAAAGATCACATTTGAGCATGCCATTGTACAACTTACGTTTCTTATCGGCAAAGCGCCCGTAGCAGCGCTCAAAGTCAGGATGTGACGACAGCACATACACCCGCCAGGTGTCGGGCAGCTTATCCATCGCCTTGCCGAAGGCTTTATAGAGCTCGCCCGCCTCTTCGCGCTCAAGAAGGCGCTCGCCATACGGCGGGTTCGTCACGATGTGGCCATACAAGCCGCCCCAGTGGAAACGCGTGGCGTCGTCGACCTCGAACTTGACGATGTCGTCGACCTCGGCGAGCTCGGCGTTGTGGCGCGAGAGCTCGACGGCGTCGGGGTCGATGTCGCCGCCCCAGATCTCGTACTTGCCGTGGAACTCGTTGTCCATCGCCTCGTCGGCTGCATCGAGCCAGAGCATTTTGTCGAGCGACGCCCAATGCTGCGCGGCAAAGCTGCGGTTGAGGCCTGGCGCGCGGTTGCGCGCGATGAGCGCCGCCTCGATGGCGATGGTGCCGCTGCCGCAGAAGGGGTCACAGAACGGGTCGCGGCCATTGTAGTGCGAGAGCTTGACCATCGCGGCGGCGAGCGTTTCCTTGAGCGGGGCGGCCACGCCGTGGGCGCGGTAGCCGCGCTTGTAAAGGCCCTCGCCCGAGGTGTCGAGCCCGACGGTCACTTCGTCCTTCATGATGGAAAAGCGCACCTGATAGCGCCGCCCCGTTTCGGGGAACTGCGCGATGCCGTAGGCCGCGCTCAGGCGGTCGACGACCGCCTTTTTGACGATCGACTGGCAGGCGGGCACGGAGTGGAGCGTCGAGTTGATGGAATAGCCCACGACGGGGAACTCCCCCTCGCGTGGGATCCAGTCCTCCCAGTGCACCGCGCGCACGCCCTGAAAGAGCGATTCAAAATCCGTCGCGCGGAACTTGTGCAGAACCAGAATGACGCGCGCACCGCAGCGCAGGTTGATGTTGAGCCGCGCGATGTCGCGCGCCTCGCCGCGGCAGAGGACGCGGCCGTTCTCAACGCGTACGTCAGAAAGTCCCAGTTTTCTGATCTCATCGCCCACTAAGCTCTCAAGGCCCAAGAGGCAGGGAATGACAAATTCCAGCATAATAACGCTCCCGAAAAAATGATTTGACTTTAGTATAGCGGATGGGAACAAAAAAGGCAATCGCCGCGTCAAAATAAGCATGGTAAAGCGGTGGAGCGTGTGGTACAATAGGAAAAACAGCGCGGAAAGCGCGCTGTCACATGAATGTAACATCAAACTTGCGCGAAATTTTTCGAAAAAATACGGAATGCAACACTAAAGTTGCTGGAAATGGACGCGCGGTTTTGCTATCTTATCCTCAGACAGAGAAACGGAGGGAACGCAATGGCATTTGGCGAGCGGCTCCAGGAGGTCCGCAAACGCAGCGGACTGACACAGGAGGAATTTGCCGAACAGCTTCAGGTCTCGCGCCAGTCGGTCTCGCGCTGGGAATCCGGCCGGGGCTACCCTGAGATGGAGAAGATCATCTTCATCTGCAACCGCTACGGCGTAACGATGGACGAGCTGTTCAAAGAAGAAGTCCCCACTCCCGGCGAGCCGCCGGTCGAAGCCCCGCTGCTGTCCGCGCGCACGCTCGGCAGCGAGTTGTCAAACCTGTACGCGAATCTGTCGCCCTACAACAAAAGCATCGGGATCATGCTGCTGACCGTCATCGCGATGATCGGTCCGGCATACGTCTACTGTATGCGCAGTTTGAAAGGAGGAGCAGATGAAATGATGACCATTATCTGGATCGCCGCCATCATCATCTTCGGCATTGCCGAGGCGGCGACGGCGGGGCTGGTGTCGATCTGGTTCGTCGTGGGCGCGGTGGCCGCGCTGGTGGCGACGGAGCTGGGCGCGGCGCTGTGGCTGCAATTCGCGGTCTTCCTGATCGTATCCATTCTGGCGCTCATCGCAACAAGGCCCCTTGCGCGCAAGATGCTGGATAAGACTATCGTGCCCACGAATGCCGACCGTGTGCTGCACCACGAGGCCAAGGTGACCGAAACGGTGGACAACGAGAACGCCACGGGCGCTGTGTACATCGACGGCAAGACATGGACGGCGCGCAGCGAAGACGGCAATATCATCCCTAAGGGGAAAATGGCAAGGATCGTTCGCATGGAGGGCGTCAAGCTCTACGTGCGCGAGAGTAAAGAACCCAGCGAGAGAAGAGAGTAAACCCAAACTACACAACATTTTAGGAGGAAAAGAACTATGGAATGGATCGGCTATATCGGTATCGGCATTTTAGTGCTGCTGGTGCTTCTGGTGCTCGTCACGAACATCCAGATCGTGCAGCAGTCGCGCGCCTACGTCGTTGAGCGCCTCGGCGCTTACAGCGCGACCTGGGGCGTGGGCCTGCACTTCAAAATTCCGTTTTTCGAGCGCGTTGTGAAGAAGGTCAGCCTCAAAGAGCAGGTGGCCGACTTCGATCCCCAGCCCGTCATCACGAAGGATAACGTCACGATGCAGATCGACACGGTCATCTACTTCCAGATCACCGACCCCAAGCTCTACACCTATGGTGTCGAGCACCCGATGAACGCCATCGAGAACCTGACGGCGACGACCCTTCGTAACATCATCGGCGAGATGGAGCTCGACCAGTCGCTCACGAGCCGCGATGTTATCAACGCCAAGATGCGCTCTATCCTCGATGAGGCCACCGACCCGTGGGGCATCAAGGTCAACCGCGTGGAGCTCAAGAACATCCTGCCGCCGCGTGAGATCCAGAACGCGATGGAAAAGCAGATGAAGGCCGAGCGCGAACGCCGCGAGTCCATCCTGCAGGCCGAGGGCCAGAAGCAGTCCCAGATCCTCGTGGCCGAGGGCGAAAAGCAGTCCACCATCCTGCGCGCGGACGCCGAAAAGCAGGCGGCCATCCTCAAGGCCGAGGCCGAGCGTCAGGCCGCCATCCTCAAGGCCGAGGGTGAAGCGCAGGCCATCCTGAATGTGCAGCAGGCACTTGCCGACTCCATCAAGATGCTCAATGAGGCCAACCCCAACGAGCAGGTCATCAAGATCAAGGCGCTCGAATCGTTCGAAAAGGCCGCCGACGGTCAGGCGACGAAGATCATCGTCCCGAGCGAGATTCAGAGCCTCGCCGGTCTCGCCGCGAGCTTCAAGGGCCTGCTTGAGGAAAAATAATTTCAAAAAAGAGGCGAAGCCTCTTTTTTGAGGAGGCTGCGCTGCGCTTTGTGCCTTGCCGCCCGCAGGGCGGCTGCGACACAAGCTCCGCGAGAGGAGTTTTTCGCCACGTACACGCCGCGGCGAAAAACGGATCAAAAGCATTTCGCGCCTGCGGGCGCGAAACTCTGCGAGGCTTTTGAACAGTCAAAAAGGAAGAGGTTCCCATCGGGAACCTCTTCCTTTTTTGATGTAAGGTGTTGCGAACTCAGCCCTCAGAATCCGTGCGGTTTCTCCAGGAGATCTCCTGCTCGAGCTCGTAGCGCAGCTTCTTGTTCTCCTCGACAAGCTCGTCGTAGTGCTCGCCCTGCACGTAGTACTTGACGAACGTGAACGTTGCCTCGTCAAGCTCCTCTTCCGTGTAGGACGGGAGAAGCGAGCCGTTCTTGCGCTGAAGGCCGGAGATATTCACGACCACCAGGCGGCGGTGCTGCTCGGAGAGCTGGAAGAGCTGGAGCTTTGCGGGAATTTCAAGCCCTAAGTCATAGGTGCCGTTCACGCGCTCCATGATGTTGCGGTACTCGGGCTTGGCCGAGACGATGACGCCGTGCTGCATAAACAGTTTCTTGAGGTAGTCCACAGAAACGTCCTCGCGGGTGATCGTGCCCTTGCCGAGACCTGTGAGCATCGTGTTAGACAGATTCAGGCTGACGTAAACTTCTTCGCCGGTCTTGGGATAGCTCATAATTTGCCTCCATTAAAGTCTGCGCCGCAAGCGCGGCTGGGATTGATATGACATTTTTATGGTAGCATGGCGGAGCGGAAAATACAAGCGGCAGGTTGTATGAACTGTCGCTTACAAATTTGTCGGAATCGCCGCCGCGGCGGGATTTTCCTTGACAAGAGCGCGCGCCGCTGATACACTTTCCTTGTCTATTACGGGTGCGCACCTACCGGCAGTCAGGCGGAAGTCTGGCTGCCGTTTTGCATCCGGCATTTGAATAGGAGGGAATATTTATGGCTTACTTCTGGCCGCTCATTCTCGTTGTGGCGTCGAACAGCGTGTATCACATCTGCGCCAAATCGCTGCCCGAGAGCGTTGATCCGCTCGCGTCGCTCACGGTCACGTATCTGATCGGCTCAATCTTTTCGGGCATCCTGTATTTTGTGACGAACCGCGGCGGGGCGAACCTTCTGCACGAATACAGCCAGATGAACTGGGCGCCGTACCTGCTCGGTCTCGCGGTCGTCGGTTTGGAAGCTGGCAGCATGCACGCCTACAAGGCGGGCTGGCCGGTCAGCGCGTTTCAGGTGTCGTCTGCGGCGGCCATCGCGACGATTTTGGTGTTCATTGGGTATCTTGTCTACCACGAGGCCATCACGGTCAACAAGCTCGTGGGCCTTGCGCTGTGCCTTGTCGGGCTGTTTTTCCTCAACAAATGAGTTGTGCCGCGGCTTTTGCCGTGGTATGATGGGGAAAACTTGTTTTAAAGAAGGAATTTTGATCTATGAAAGCTGCACGCGACTATCCGATCCTGACCGTCACCGCCAAGGGCACGCGCTGGCTCGAGAGCGGCCACCCCTGGGTGTACGACTCCGACGTCGCCCGCGAGCCGGACGAGAGCGAGTGTGAAAACGGTGCGCTCGTCGACGTGGTGTCGGAAAAGGGCAAATATCTCGGCACGGGCTTTTTGAGCAGACTCAGTAAGCTCCGCGTGCGCATCGTCTCGCGCAACGCGAACGACCGCTTTGATGAAAATTTCTGGCGGCGGCGCGTACGCTACGCCTGGGACTACCGCAAGGCGGTCATGGACGGGCAGACCGGCTGCTGCCGCCTGATCTTCGGCGAGGCGGACGCCTTCCCCGGCCTGACGGTCGACCGGTTTGAAAATCTTCTCGTCACGCAGACGCTCTCGCTCGGCATGGAAAAGATCAAGGACATGCTCTTCCCCCTCATTGTCGAGGTGCTGGAGCAGGACGGCGAGACGATCGACGGCCTTTTTGAGCGCAACGATGTCGTGCTTCGCGAAAAGGAGGGCTTGACGCAGAACAAGGGTTGGTTTCCCCTCCCCGGCAAAAAAACGCCCGAGAGCCCCATCACTGAAATTTGCGAGAACGGCGTTTTCTACCGTGTGGATGTCGAAAACGGGCAGAAGACGGGCTTTTTCCTCGACCAGAAGTTCAATCGCCTCGCCGTCGCGCACCTCGCGCGCGGCAAGCGCGTGCTCGACTGCTTCACGCACACGGGCTCGTTCGCACTCAACGCCGCCAAAGGCGGCGCAGAGCACGTGACGGCGGTGGACGTGTCCGAGAGCGCCATCGAAATGGCGCGCGCGAACGCGGCGCGCAACGGCCTTGAGGACAAAATGGACTTTCTCGCCGCCGACGTCTTCGACCTGCTCCCGCAGCTCGAGGCCGCGCACGAAAAGCCCTATGACTTCATCATCCTCGATCCCCCGGCGTTCACAAAGTCTCGCCGCACGGCGAACAACGCCGAAAAGGGGTACAAGGAGATCAACCTGCGCGCGATGCGCCTGCTGCCGCGCGGCGGCTACCTTGCGACCGCGTCGTGCAGCCACTTCATGCCCGCCGAACGCTTTGAGCGGATGCTGCGCTCCGCCGCCGCGGACGCGGGCGTCGAGCTGCGGCAGATCGAAGCGCGCACGCAGAGCTGTGACCACCCCATCCTCTGGAACGTGCCGGAGACGGATTACCTCAAGTTCTACTTATTCCAAGTGGTATAAAAGGATACAAAAAATCCCTGCTGTAAACAGCAGGGATTTTTTGCTCTGTCGAAAAAGTGGTGAAACCACTTTTTCGAGAAAGATTCGCTGCGTTCTGTGCCTCGGTTGTCCGCTAGAAGCGGACAATTCGACACTCACTTCGCGCAAAGAGTTTTCTGCCACGCGCATGTCGCGGCAGAAAACGGATTTGAATTGATTTCGTGCCGTGCGCGGCACGAAACTCTGCGAGGCTTTTATTTGCTTTCAGAACTTTCGTCGGGCGCTTCCTCCTGTGGGGCGTTGGGCGTTTCGGGCTCAGTCGAGGGCTTGTCCTCCGTCTGAGCATCTTCGCCCTTGTCCTCCAGCGGCATTTCGATCTTTTCGCTCGTCATCGAAATGTGCTTGGCGGGCGCTTCGATCACGCTCGGCTGCGAGGGGCGGAAGCCGTCCTCGCTCTTGCGCGTGGAAGCGTAGGCCTCTTCGACGGTCGAGGGATCGCGGCCTTCGAGGATAGCGACCATTTCACCGCCCGTGATGGTCTCCTTTTCAAGGAGGTAGGCGACGACCTTGTCCATATCCTCGCGGTTGTCGCGGATGACCTGTACGGCGTCCTTGTAGCACTCGTCGAGGATACGCTTGACCTCGCGGTCCATGATGGCGGCGGTATCCTGCGCGCAGTCGAGGCCGTAGCCGCCGTCAAGGTACTGATTGCGCACCGACCCGAGCGCGACCATGCCGACCGCGTCGCTCATACCGTACATGGCGACCATGTTGCGCGCGATGCTCGTCGCCTCCTGAATATCCTGCGAGGCGCCGTTGGTCATCGTGTTCATCACGACCTCTTCGGCCGCGCGGCCGCCCATCGAGACGGCGATCTTCGCCATCAGCTCATCGCGCGTGCGCAGGTTCGTCTTGTCCTCTTCAGGCATCAGGAGCGTGTAGCCAAGGCTTCCCTCGGTGTGCGGGACGATCGTGATCTTCTGCACGGGCTCGGCGTTTTTCTGCTTGTAGGCGACCATCGCGTGGCCGACCTCGTGATAGGCGACGAGCTTCTTTTCAAACTCGGTGAGGACGCTGCCTTTCTTCTCGCTGCCCGCGATGACGAACTCGAACGCCGCGAGCATGTCCTCCTGCGTAACGAGCTTGCGTCCCTTGCGCACGGCGCGGAGCGCCGCCTCGTTGGCGAGGTTTGCAAGGTCCGCGCCCACGCAGCCCGCGGTCGCGAGCGCGACCTTCTTGAGATCCACGTCCTCGGCGAGCTTGATGCCGCGCGTGTGGACCTGCAGCGTTGCTAAGCGGCCGGCGAGGTTCGGGCGGTCGACGGTGATGCGGCGGTCGAAGCGGCCGGGGCGCAGCAGCGCCTTGTCGAGCACCTCCGGGCGGTTCGTCGCGGCAAGCACGATGACGCCCTTGCTCGGGTCAAAGCCGTCCATTTCGGCGAGCAGCTGGTTGAGCGTCTGCTCGCGCTCGTCGTTGCCGCCGCCGTAGCGCCCGCCGTCGCGGGATTTGCCGATGGTGTCGATCTCGTCGATGAAGATGATGCAGGGGGCGACCTTCGATGCCTCGGCGAAGAGGTCGCGCACGCGGCTCGCGCCGACGCCGACGAACATCTCGACAAAGTCAGAGCCGGAGATCGAGAAGAATGGCACCTTCGCCTCGCCCGCAACGGCCTTAGCCAGCAGCGTTTTACCGGTACCGGGAGAGCCGACGAGCAGCGCGCCCTTGGGGATCTTCGCGCCGATGGCGGTGTATTTTTCGGGGTTGTGCAGAAAGTCGATGATCTCGACGAGCGATTCTTTCGCTTCGTCCTGACCGGCGACGTCCGCAAACGTCACGCCGGTGGACTTTTCCATGTAGACCTTGGCGTTCGCCTTGCCGACATTGCCGATGCCGCCGATCCCGCCCATGCCGCCGGACTTTTTCGCGATGAAGTTCATCAGCAGCATGAACGCGCCGACCATCAGCACCGTGGGCAGAATATAGCTCACCATGAACGTGAGGATCGGCGAAACGGGCGGCTGATAGGGCTTGGTGTAGGTCACGCCGTGCTCATCGCACAGGGTGATCAGCTTTTCCGTCGCGTCGGGAATGATGGTGGTGAAGAGCGTATAGTTCTGATCATAGCGCTTGCTGTCGTCATCCGTGTAGGTAAAGCCGTCGACCGGCGTGATGGTGAAGACCGTGTCGCCGAATTCGATGGACTTGACCTTCCCCTCCTCCACGAGTTCGACAAGCTCGCTGTATGCGATCTCGCACGAAGACTCGGCGGTGCGGGCCTGATCGAGCATGACGGAGAGGTAGTTCACACCGATCGTCAGCAGCAGCGCCCATAGGACGATCGACCACATTCCTCCGCCGCGCCGGCGGTTCTTGTCGCCGCGATTGCGGTTGTTTCTGTTGTTTGGCTCCATGTTGTTCCTCCTGTCGGGAGACAGAAAAATGCGAAGATGCGCACTTTTTGAATTAGTGATTTCAACTATACCATATATAAGAAAATCGCACAAGTTTTCTACGGTGAATTTTCGATGAACTTTTGCTTTGCGCCCTCTTTATCTTGCCCTTGTTCTGTGTTATAGTTGCAATGGAGTATTCTATAAAAATTTGTCACAAGGAGAAATTTCTTTTATGGATAAGGAACGCAAGGAAAAGACCGCGCGCGTGCAGGACGCGGAGGCCGACGGCATCATCGAGGGCCGCAACGCCGTGATCGAAGCGCTGCGCGCGGGCACGACCATCGACAAAATTTTCATCCAGAAGGGCGAGACCGATAAGACGCTCGGCCACATCGCCTCGACCGCCCGCGCCGCGGGCGTGGTCGTCGTGGACGCGGACAAGCGCAAGCTCGACTTCATGTCCCGCACGCACGCCCATCAGGGCGTCATCGCGCTCACGAGCGTGCGCGAATATGTCAGTGTTGAGGATATTTTGAACATCGCGCGCGAAAAAGGCGAAAACCCCTTGATCGTCGTCTGCGACGAGATCTCCGACCCGCATAACCTTGGCGCGATCATCCGCACGGCGGAGTGCGCGGGCGCGCATGGCGTCGTCATTCCCAAGCGCCGCAGCGCGGGCCTCACGAGCATTGTCGCCAAGACGAGCGCGGGTGCGGTGAGCTATGTGCCCGTCGCGCGCGTGCCGAACATCCCCGCGCTTTTGGAGCAGCTGCAAAAAGAGGGCGTCTGGGTCTTCGGCACGGCGGCCGAGGGCACGAGCGACCTCTACTCCGCGGACCTCAAGGGCCCCGCGGCCATCGTCATCGGCAGCGAGGGCGACGGCATGACGAGACTGGTGCGCGAAAAGTGCGACTTCCTCGTCAGCATCCCGATGAAGGGTAAAATTTCGTCGCTCAACGCCTCCGCGGCGGCGGCCATCCTCCTCTACGAGGCGGTGCGCCAGCGCCTGGGGCAGTGACGGTAAAGAAGGAACGATATGGACCCCAAAGACCTTGAATTTGAAGAAACGCTCGCCGACTCCGAGCTGCTGCTGAAAAACACGGCCCGCAGCATGGACGAGGACGCGGAATTCACGCTCGAGAGCATTCTGGCCGAGTACGGCAGCGGCACGCCCGCCGCGCCCGAACCGGAAGAAAAAGAACCCGAGCCGCCGGCGGAAAAGAAACCGCCGGCAAAGGTCGTCCCCCTGCCGAAAAAGGCGGAGGCGGCGAAAAAAACGGTGGATGAAACGGCGGATGAGACCGCCCGCATCCCCGTCATCCCCTTCCCCGGTGCGAAAAAGGCCGAAGAGCCGGTGGAAGCCGAACCGGAAGAGAAAACGGACGCGGAAACCGAAGAAGAACCGCCGCAGGACGACGAGCCCAAGTCCATGAGCTTGCAGGACATCCTGGCCCAGACCGTGCAGGAGGCGCTCTCCGAGCGCGAGGACACGATCATCGAGGAGGAGCCGCCGCGCCGCGGTTTGTTCTCCCGCCGCAAGATGCGCGACACCGAGCAGCTCTACGACGACGCGGAGGAGGAAGAGGACGAGGAAGAAGCGTTCGAAGAGCCTGAACCCGAGCTCCCCGAGCCGCCGCTGACCGAAACGCTCTCCGACTACCGCGCCCAGCTTTCGGGCGCGACGAAGGCGCGCCGTGGGGCGGGCATTTTCACGCTTTTGCTGTGCGTCATGGCGGTACTGGAGCATTTTTCCATCCTGCCGGAGGCGTACACCGCTGATCCGATGATCCGCGCGCTGCCGCTGCTGGCGGTCGAGGCCATCGTCTGCGCCATCGGCTGGCGCATTTTTGCGGGCGCGCTGCGCTCGCTCAAACAGGGAAAAGTCACGTCGGGCTTTTTGACGATGCTTCTATGCCTTGTCACGCTGCTCGATACGGCGCTCTATGCTTTTCTTCCCGCGCGCGCGGCGCTGTCGCTGCCGCTGCCGGTGCTGGGGGCGATGTCGGTCTACTGCGCGCTGCTGGGCGAAAGTCTGCGTCTGCACGGCATGTATGACACGTTCCGCATCGCGGCCATCGGCAATGCGCCGTATATCGTTACCGTGACGGCAGGGGGCGCGGCCAAGCGCGTGGGCCTGCCGGGCGGATTTTCCAATTCCGCGCGCGCGAACGACCCCTATTCGCGCTGGCAGAGCGTGCTGCTGCCGGTCTTCCTTGCGGCGGCGGTCGTGTTCGGCGTGCTCTCGACGCTCGAGACGAAGCAGAACGCGCTGCTTGCGTGGAACCTCTCGGTGATGCTCGCGAGCGCGAACCTGCTCGCGTTTCCGATGGTGTGCGCGCTGCCGCTCAAGCGCATCGCCGCGCGGCTTGCCAAAAGCGGCAGCGCCGTGGCGGGCTTTTCCGGCGCGGACGCCATCCGCCGGAGCAACTGCGTCATTCTGACCGATGGCGACCTGTTCCCGCCCGGAACGGTCACGCTCGGCGGGCTCAAAGTGTTTGGCGAGGAGAGCGGCAAGGTCATCTCCTACGCCGCGACGATGGCCCACGCGTCCGAAAGCGGCCTGAGCCGCCTTTTTGACAATCTTCTCGCCAGCGACGGCGGCTTCCGTGAGCAGGTCGAGGACGTCGACTTTTACGAAGAGGGCGGCGTCGGCGGCCGCATCCACGGCGAAACGGTGCTCTTCGGCACGGCGGGCTTTATGAGAAAGCGCGGCGTGAACCTGCCGCGCAACTTAGGCCTCAAGACCGGCGTGTTCCTCTCGGTCGACGGCACGCTCATCGCGGTGTTCGCCGTGAAGTACATGCCCGCGGAAAATGTCGACTGGGCGCTCCACGCCCTGCACCACAGCCGCATCACCCCCGTGCTCGCCGTGCGCGACGGCAACATCACCCCCACGCTCTTAAAGCGCAAGTTCGGCACCGACGCGCGCGCGGTCTACCCCAAGCTCTCGACGCGCCTGGCGCTCTCCGAGCGCGGCGGCGGGCGGCCGTATGCGCTGCTCATGCGCGAGGGCCTCATGCCGTATGCCGAGGTCGTGCTCGGCAGCAAGCGGCTCTGCGCGTCCGCCAAGCGGTGCACGGTGCTTGCATTTTTAGCCGCCACAGCGTCAACGCTCCTTGCATTTTATTTAACTTTTGTCGGCGCATACAGCGTGCTCACGCCGTTTTCTCTGCTCATTTACGTACTTTTGTGGTCGCTCAGCGCGCTGGTCGACGCCCTGCTCAGCGACCGTTATTGACACTTCGAACGAAGAAAACGAAAATTTGCGGAAAAATATGGTTGTAATGGAGAGAAAAACATGATATCATTTCTGCATTGAGTATTATCCCATCTTATGGCGCGAGCCGATCTGGGATTTACGATTTTCGGAAGGAGACTGACCCATTATGAGTGCAAAAGACATCCGCAATATCGTGCTGCTTGGCCACAGCGGCAGCGGCAAGACCACCCTCGCTGAGAGCATGCTGTATCTCACCGGCGGCACGGACCGTCTGGGCAGAATTGCCGACGGCAACACCGTTTGTGACTACGATCCCGAAGAGATCCGCCGCCAGATCTCCATTTCTCTGGCCGTGGCTCCCGTGGAATACGACAGCTGCAAGATCAACGTGCTCGACGTGCCCGGCGGCTTCGACTTCGCCGGTGAGGTCGCGGAGGCCGTTCAGGCTGCCGACGCTGCCGTCATCGTCTGCTCGGCCAAGGCCGGCATGAGCGTCGGCGCGGAAAAGGCGTGGAAATATTGCGAGAAGAACTCTCTCCCCCGTCTGCTCTACATCTCCAAGACCGACGAGGAGAACTCCGACTACAACGCCGCGTTCAACACGCTGCGCGAGCGCTTCGGCAAGAACATCGCCCCCGTCGTCGCCCCCATCTGGGACGAGAGCAAGAAGGTCATCGGCATCATCGACGTGCTGCATAAGCGCGCATTCGAGTTCGGCCCCGGCGGCGGCCGCGTCGAGATCGAAGTGCCTGAGAACAAAAAGCCCGTGCTCGATGAGCTCTACGACGCGCTCAAGGAGTCCGTCGCCGAGACGAGCGAGGAATTTATGGAAAAGTTCTTCGCCGGTGAAGACTTTACCTATGCCGAGATGATCCATGGCCTGCGCCAGGGCGTCAAGGACCTGTCCCTCTTCCCTGTCGTGTGCGGCTCCGCCATTCAGGGCATGGGCACGCGCATCCTGATGGATACCATCGTCGAGCTTCTTCCCCAGCCGCAGGACGCCCGCGCCCTGATGGCCGAGAATGAGGACGGCGAGTCCTCCGAGTTCGTCGTCGCGCCCGGCGCACTGCCGACCGCGTTCGTCTTCAAGACCATTTCCGACCAGTACGGCAAGTATTCCTACGTCAAGGTGCTCTCCGGCTCCATCAAGCCCGATATGCCCATGGTCAACGCCCGCACCGGCGAGACCGAGAAGCTCGGCCGCCTGTACATCCCCAAGGGCAAGAAGTATACCGAGGTCAAGGAGCTCACCTGCGGCGACATCGGCGCCATCGCCAAGATGGACAAGGTCAAGACCGGCGACACGCTCTGCGAGCCGCGCAAGGTCGTCAAGATCGAGCCCATCCCGTTCGATGAGCCCTGCTACAGCGTCGCCATCGCGCCCAAGACCCGCGGCCAGGAGGATAAGATGGCCCAGGGCCTCAACCGCCTGAACGAGGAAGATCCGTCCTTCCGCGTCGTCAACAACGCCGAAACGCACCAGATGGTCGTCTCCGGCGCGGGCGACATCCAGATCGACGTGCTCGTCAACAAGCTCAAGAGCCGCTTCGGCGTCGAGGTCGTGCTCGACACGCCGCGCGTGCCCTACCGTGAAAAGATCCGCAAGACGGTCTCCAAGCAGGGCCGTCATAAGAAGCAGACCGGCGGCAGCGGCCAGTTCGGCGACGTTTGGATCCGCTTCGAGCCCAACGAGGAGAGCGAAGAGATGGTCTTCGCCGAGGAAGTCTTCGGCGGCAGCGTCCCCAAGAACTTCTTCCCCGCGGTCGAAAAGGGCCTGCGCGAGGCCTGCGTCCACGGCCCGCTCGCGGGTTATCCCGTCGTGAACCTCAAGGCCGTCCTTTACGATGGCTCCTATCACCCGGTCGACTCGTCCGAGATCGCGTTCAAGACCGCGGCGAACCTCGCCTACAAGGCAGCCATGCCCGAGGCGTCCCCGGTCCTGCTCGAGCCGGTGTGCGAGCTCAAGGTCACGGTGCCCGACCAGTACATGGGCGATATCCTCGGCGATCTCAACAAGCGCCGCGGCCGCGTCATGGGCATGACCCCGACCGGCAACGGCGAGCAGGTCATCGAGGCCGAGTGCCCCGAGGCAGAGCTGATGAGCTACGCCATTGACCTGCGCTCCATGACCCAGTCCCGCGGCTCGTTCGTGATGCACTTCGTGCGCTACGAGCAGTGTTCCGCCGACGCACAGGCGAAGGCTGTCGCTGCCGCGAAGGCGATGCAGGAAGCGGAATAATTGCTTCCGCACAGCAGAAAATAAGTAAAAAGAGAGGGCTTCTCGAAAGAGAAGTCCTCTCTTTTTCCGCGCATGGCGCGGAGGGAGAGCAGCCCGAAGAGGCTGCGGCTTTTCCCCACACCCGTGGGGGATACGGGAAAGGGGGCCATTCTCTCACGTGAGAGAATGGCCCCCTTGGACCCCCAAG
>OIZX01001206.1_pt1 | contig 14000 bp, 9 predicted proteins | sample 1588621 | NCBI WGS metagenome assembly OIZX01 (sample SAMN03283276) | human gut metagenome | biome: human-associated habitat; material: feces | host: Homo sapiens | place: Peru | collected 2012
ATCGTCATCGGCTCGTGCACGAACGGCCAGCTCCCTGACATGGCCGCCGCCGCCGCGATCTTAAAGGGGCATCACCTGGCCCCGAACGTCCGCGGCATCATCATCCCCGCCACGCAGGAAGTTTACCGCGCCTGCATGCACGAGGGCTACACCGATATTTTCCTCGACGCGGGCTGCATCGTCTCCACGCCCACATGCGGGCCGTGCCTCGGCGGCTATATGGGCATTCTCGCCGCCGGCGAGCGCTGCGTTTCCACCACCAACCGCAACTTTGTCGGCCGCATGGGCCACGTCGACAGCGAGGTCTACCTCGCCTCTCCGGCTGTCGCCGCGGCGTCTGGTATTACCGGCCACATTTCTCATCCGGAGGAGGTCATGAACAAATGAATGCACACGGCATTGTCCATAAGTATGGGGATCACGTCGATACGGACGTCATCATCCCCGCGCGCTATCTAAACACCCAGAGCCACAAGGAGCTCGCCTCCCACTGCATGGAGGACATCGACAAGGACTTCATCCACCGCGTCAAAGACGGCGACATCATGGTCGCGGGCGTAAACTTCGGCTGCGGCTCGTCGCGCGAGCACGCGCCCGTCGCCATCAAGGCGAGCGGCGTCTCCTGCGTCATCGCGGCGAATTTCGCCCGCATCTTCTACCGCAACGCTATCAACATCGGCCTCGCCATTTTGGAGTGCCCCGCCGCGAGCGCGGAGATCGAAAACGGCGACGAGGTAACAGTCGACTTCGACACCGGCGTCATCACAGACGTGACAAAGGGCACGACGTATCAGGCCGATCCCTTCCCGCCGTTTATCAAGGACATGATCGCGCGCGGCGGCCTGATGGCCTCGCTCAAGGCAAAGGAGGCGGCGAAATGAACAAGACCATTGCCATCATCAAGGGCGACGGCATCGGCCCCGAGATCGTCACCGAGGCCATGGGCGTTTTAGACGCCGTGGCCGCGAAGTTTGGCCACACCTTCACCTACGTCGACGCGCCGATGGGCGGCAACGCCATCGATAAATTCGGCGTGCCGCTGCCGGATTCGAGCCTTCAGACGTGCCGCGGCGCGGACAGCGTGCTGCTCGGTGCGGTCGGCGGCCCGAAGTGGGACAACCAGCCCGCCGCCAACCGTCCCGAGCGCGGTCTGCTCAAGCTGCGCGAGGGCATGGGTCTCTACACGAACGTGCGCCCTGCGAAGATGTTCTCCGAGCTCTCCGCCGCCTGCCCGCTGCGCGCCGACATCGCGGAAGGCGGCATCGACCTCGTCGTCGTGCGCGAGCTCATCGGCGGCGTGTACTTCGGCGAGCACCGCACGGAAGAGGCGAACGGCGAGCAGAAAGCCACCGACATCATGGCCTACTCCGAGCACGAGATCAAGCGTGTCGCGCGCGTCGCGTTCGAGACCGCGCGCAAGCGCCGCAAGCGCGTCACCTCCATCGACAAGGCCAACGTGCTCGACACCTCGCGTCTCTGGCGCAAGACGGTCACAGAGGTCGCGAAGGACTACCCTGATGTCGAGCTTCGCCACATGTATGTCGACAACGCGGCGATGCAGCTCGTGCGTGACCCGAGCCAGTTCGACGTCATCGTGACCGAAAATCTCTTTGGCGACATCCTCTCCGACGAGGCGAGCCAGATCACGGGCTCGATCGGCATGATCCCGTCCTCCAGCATGGGCGACGGCACGAACGGACTCTACGAGCCCATCCACGGCTCCGCGCCGGACATTGCGGGACAGGACAAGGCGAACCCCATCGGCACGATCCTGGCCGCCGCAATGATGCTGCGCTACAGCTTCGACATGGCCGCCGAGGCCGACGCCATCGAGCGCGCGGTGGATGAAACGCTGCGCTCGGGCTTCCGCTGCGGCGACATCATGCAGGAAAACTGCCAACTCGTCGGCTGCAAGGCCATGGGTGCGGAGATCCGCAGCCGTATCTGAAACGATCTCTTCCAAACTTCTTTATGAATCTCTCCTTTGATCCTCTGTATCGCGCGGCGATGCGAAAAAGGTTCCCAAGCCATTGGCTTGGGAACCTTTTTTCTTCCGCTGTCAAATTTTGCCGATCAGCACAACGATCCCGCCGACCGCGGCCGCGACAAGAAGGTACCCTCATCGTTCAGGAGCAGGACTACGCCTTCTTCCGCGCCGACCAACTGGATCAGGTGATGGTAGTCCTTCACTCCACTGCTCACGGCTTCTTGCAGAGCCGACCACTCATTTTTCAGGGTGACTACTTCCGGTTTCTTATGAGGACTGACCTTGAGCACAGTTACTTTAAGCCTCAATGTGTATAAAAATAAGATGACCATTCGCCCTTTTGTTTTAGGGTTTGTTTTGCTCATCTCTAAGAAAATACGGGTTGAGATCATGCGGAGAGGGGGACTTATCATGAACGATATTCTAAAGCGGTTTTGTTGGTTGGACGACAAAATGACCGCCGGTATCGTCCGGCGGTCATTTTATCGTCTTGGCGTTATCTCAGCCTTCTGCGATCGTGCTCGGCGTAGTAGGCGCGCTTGCTCCCGAGCATCTTCTCGTCCGCCTCGCGGACCAGCTCTCTTAGCCCGTTTGCCGCCTCGCAGACGGCGATGCCGTAGGAGATGCTGTAGCCCTGCGCGGCAAGGCTTTCAGAAACCGCCCGCATCCGCGCCTCGTATTCCGCCTCTGCCGCCGGCGCGGGAAACACGACGAACTCGTCGCCGCCGACGCGGTAGAGATCGTCCCTCGGAAACTGCTCCCGCAGACGCTCTGCGACCGCGCGCAGCAGCTGATCGCCCGCCTCGTGACCGCGCTCGTTGTTGATCTCGTGCAGGCCGTTCGCGTCGATATAAATGCAGGCGGCCGGAGCGATGACGCGCTGGTCGCTCTTGCGCAGATACTTCTCATAGGCGACACGGTTCATCAGGCCCGTGCCCTGGTCCGTAATGCTCATACGGTAAACGCCGCGCCGCGCCGAGGTGAGATACCAGACCATAAAGCCAAGATAGCTCAGCAGCAGCGCGGTAACGATGATCGCCATCATCGAAAGCGTCTCCACCACGCCGCGCGTGCCCGCCAGCGCCTCCGCCTCGCTCACGCCGAGCACAACGCTCCAGTTGTTGATGCCGACAGGCTCGTAGTGCAGGTAGAGCGTCATCCCCGTGGATTGGGAGACGGTGCACATATCGCCGCCGATGCCGTTGGGGATTTTTTCCATCGCCTCCTCGTAGGTGTGGCCCTTGAGCATTTTGCGGCCACGCAGCTCCGAGAGGTTGCCGAGCGAGTCGTGCCAGGTATCCAGCAGGATGTCGCCGTTGTTGCCATCCACCAGAAGGAGGAAGGCATTGCCGTTGTAGAGGTCGATCTGATAGTTTTGGGAAAGCTCCTGCAGGGGGACGACGCCGTAGAGGATGGCGACGGTCTCGCCGTCGCGCTTCACCGGCACGACGTTGCGCACCACCAGCTTTTCCGGCGCAAAGTAGCTTGTCACGCGGTCTGAGATGTACGCGCCCCGCGCCGCCTCTGTTTCAAAATCGAATGTGCCGGAAACGTCGTAGCGGGTGCCGTCGGTCAGCAGCAGCGTGCCGTCGGGCCGCAGCAGCGCGACGGTGGAGACAAAGGTCTCACTGAGGCTGAAGGATTTCATGATGCGCAGCACCGCGTCATTGTCACGCTCGTCATGCCCCGCGATCAGCTCCGCCATGGCGGAGAGGATGGTCTGGTCCGCGTTCGCCGCGTCGGCAAGATCCTTTGCGATCTGGCGCGTCGCGGTAGCCAATTCGTCAAAGGAGCGCTGTGTGATCTCACGATTCGCCCGCCGGACGAGGAAAAAGACCGAACAGAAGAGCAGCACGCCGGTCAGGAGCGTGACCGCCACCATCATGCCTGCTCGTTTTTTGTTGACCATGTTCATTTCTCCTTTATCCTTCCCCCCTGTCGCGCGCCGCCAGGCTGCGCAGGAAGGATTCCGCTTCGCGTCCGGGCAGGACGCGCGAGAAATAAAAGCCCTGAATGAAGTCGCAGCCCGCCGCAAGCACGGCGTCGCACGTTGCCTTGTCCTCCACGCCCTCGCACAGCACGCGGATGCCCATGTCGTGCGAAAGACGGATCATGCCCTCCAGCAGCGCGTGGGCACGCGGCAAGGCGGACTCGATCACGATGCTGCGGTCGATCTTCACGCCGTCGATTGGGTAGGTGCTCAGGTCGGAGAGCGAGGAATAGCCCGCGCCGATATCGTCCAGCACAATGCGAAGCCCCATCGCGTGCAGCCCCTCGATCGTCCGCAGCGCCGCCTCGCGGTCGTGCGCGTAGGAGTCCTCCGTCAGCTCCACCACAAGGCGGTCGCGCGTAAAGTCGTACTGCTCGACGATCTCGTGCACGCGCGCGAGGATCTTTTCGTCTGCGATGGACTGGCGCGTGAAGTTGCACGAGAGCCACAGCGTCCCGCGCCCCTCCCGCTTCCACGTCTGGAGCTGCACGCACGCGCAGCGGAGCATATAGAGATCCAGCTCGGTGATCGTGCCGGCGCGGATCATCAGGTCGATGTATTTCGAGGGCATGAGCAGTCCCTCCTCCGGATTTTGCCAGCGCGAGACGGTCTCCGCGCCGACGACCGTGCCGGCACGATCGACAACGAACTGGAGGTACGGCTCAAATTCGCCCTTTTCCACCGCCTTGCTCATGCTGCCGCGCAGACGCTCGAGCTGCTCGCTCTCGTCGATCATGCCGCGCGTGCTGAACGCGCAGGGCGTTTCCGTGCGGAACGCGTGGGCACAGCCCTGGCGCGCGTTGTAGAGCGCAGCCTCGGCGCCGCAGTCGGGGTTTTCCGACAGCGAGCAGATGCCCGCGCGGAACGCGCCGGCATATTCGGCGCGGAAGCCCGCAAGGTAGCCGTCCAGCCCGCGGATAAGCCCCTCGGCGCGCTGCTGTGCCGCCTCGCGGCTGCCGCACTGACACACGAGCGCGAACATCCCGCGCCCCACGCAGGCGAGGTATTCCTCGCGTCCGCAGCCAAGGCGCAGATACTCCGCCGCGCGGGAGAAGATCTCCTCGCGCTCCGCCTCGCCAAAGCGCCGTTCGAGCGAGGGCATATCGCAGCCGATGCAGAAGACATAGACGATGCTTCTGAGCGGGGCGGGGATGAGCGTTTCCATGCAGTTCAGATAATACCCGTCGTTGCCGATGCCGTAGCGCGGGTCGATGAGGGCGTTGGCCTTTTGCTCGGCACGCTTTTTTCGCGCAAAGACTATCAGCGCGACCGCCGCGGCAAGCATCGCCGCGATCAATGCGGCGAGCGTAATGAGCCACCTGGTACGGTAGGCTTCCGCGCCGCTGCTATTCATATAGTCTGCCAGAACGCCGATGCTCTCCGCGCCGGAGAGGTCCTCCAGCGCTTGTGCAAGCGCGCCGGCCAGTTCCGGCGTGAGTGCGTTGGTAAAGCCAACATATATCGCGCGCTCTGCGCCGTCATGTTCTATCGTGCAGAGCAGCACTTGACGGCGCATCGCGCCGCTGTCGACCGTGCCGGAGGGATAGGCGGAAATAATGTCCGCCTGCCGGTTTGCGGTCTGCTGCGCCTGCGTTGTGTTCTTGCTGTACGGAAGATAGACAAGATCGTACCCTGTCTGCTCACTCAGGCGCTCGTACAGCTCCGGCAGCAATCCGACATAGCATTCTCTGCCGCGGTCATAGGACTCGATGGGATAGAGATCGGCGTTTCCCGAGATCAGAAGCGTCTCCCTCGCGCTTGCATCCTGCATACAGCACAGCAGCGCTCCGATCGTCAGCACGGCGCAGAGCGTGATTTCCAAGAGCTTTTTTCGGCGCACAGGCGGCACCCCCTCTATTTCAAATCGATCTTGCGGCGCTCGATGCGCCCCCAGCTGAGTTTTTTCTTCCTATAGCCGATAAAGGCCGTGCAGCGCACCCATGCGAGAATAAAGCGCAGGAACACCAGCTCAAAGAGACACAGACAGACGGCCTTGAGGCCGTCGCCGAACGAGAGCGTGAGGTCCGCCGTGTAGATGCGCGAGAAAAAGGCGGTGAGCGTCAGGACCCCGCCGAAGACGGCGTAGATGAGGAAAAAGAGCAGCATGAACGGCACGTTGATGAGGTCGCACCACCATGCGAGCACCATCGTGAACACGCCGAAGACCTCGATAAACGGCGAAAGCAGCTCGTAAATGAGGAAATAGAAATAGGATACAAAGCTCACCGCGCCGAACTTGTGATTGGAAAACATGACGCGATGCTTGTACATACTCTGGAACAGGCCCAGATGCCAGCGCTTGCGCTGCTTGCACAGATCGCGCAGCCGCTCGGGCGCCTGCGTCCAGCAGATCGCGTCGGATGCGTAGCGAATGGCATAGTCGATGTTGTTGACCGTGCAGTATTCGTGCAGCTTGACCACAAGCTCCATATCCTCGCCCATCGTTCCGCTGTCATAGCCCCCTGCCGCGATGACGGTATCCTTTTTGAACAGCCCGAAGGCGCCGGAAATGATGAGCGAGCCGTTGAAGCGGTCAAAGAGAATGCGCGAGGCGAGGAAGGAGCGGTCATATTCCAGCACCTGCATGAAAGCGAGAATATTGCGCGGCAGGCGGTAATGCTTCACCCGTCCGTTTTCCAGCTCAACATCGTTGGAGATGCGGACGATGCCGCCAACCGCCACCACATTGCCGTTTTCCAATATCGGCTGGGCGATGCGGCGCAGAGAGTCGTACTGCAGAACGGAGTCCGCGTCCATGCAGATAAAGTACGGGAAATTTGCGGCGTTGATGCCCATGTTCAGCGCGTCTGCCTTGCCGCCGTTCTTTTTTCGGATGAGCGTCACCGGTACCTTCTGTGCGCGTGTCTCATAGACGTATTCCTCGCGCTGACAGTTGATCTGCCGGCGAATGGGCCGGTGAACAAGGTGCATATCGAACGCCTCGGCAAGCACCTCGGAGGTTGCGTCGCTCGAACCGTCGTCCACCACGATGATCTCATAGGCGCGGTAGTCGAGCGCAAGCAGTGAGCGCACGGTGTCTGCCACGGTGACCTCCTCATTGTAGGCGGGAACGATGATACTGATGGGCAGGTAGTAATCCGAGGGCAGAATGCTTTTGAACATTTCCTGCCGGCGGTGCTTGTACAGCTCAAGTGAGCCGACGACGACCGACAGAAACAGAAAGGTCGAGTAGCCGATCAGATAAGCGATAAAGAAATAGCCCACCCACTCCAGAAACAGCTTTATACCGTCGTACATACTGCGTCCTCCTTTCGCTCCTCCAGCTCCCGCACATCAAAGCGATAGCGCAGGATCTCGGAGGCGTAGCGGTCGTGCCCCTCGATCACGTCGATCAGATCGCGGTAGCCGAAGCCGAGCTGCTCCAGACTTTTTGACGCGTTGAAGCGGATATACCAGTTGGGATGATAGAGGTTCCTCTCCAACACCGCCGCAGTCTCCGCCCCGGGATAGCTCGCCAGCACCGACGAGGCGATGGCTGCATACTCCCAGCGCGCGTTTTCCGAGGGCATCGCATAGCGCAGCAGATCGGCGTAGGCGGGCGGATAGGGATAGCGGCCAAGATAGCGCAGACAGGCAAAGCGCACCTCGTCGTCCTGCGCAGGATCGTTGAGGAGCGCGTGTATTTTCTCGCAGTATGCGCCGGAGGAAAAGCGGAAATAGTTGAGCAGCGTCACCTGCATCCACGGCTGAAACGCATCAAACGCCTCCCAAAGCGCGTCGGCAAGCTCCCATGTGTCGCCCGTGTAGTTCAGCAAGCCGTCGGAGAGGAGCTTGCTGTGATAATAGAGGCTGCTTGCGTCGATGATCCGCAGCGCACGCACAAGGACGGCGGGATCGCCCGCCGTGTAGAGCGCCTGCATGGCATTCTCGCGGCAGTAGATGCTCGGCTCGTGCAGCAGTTCGAGCAGCACCTCCTTGAGCGGCGCGTCGTCCGCGCCGCCGAGCAGCCGGTATTTCTTGATGATGTAGGGGAAGTACGCCGCCTCGATCTCCTCGCGGCGGCAGTAGTCCTCTGCCAGCGCGATCATTACACCGTTAAGCGCCGTCAGATAGGAGCGGGTCAGCTCTGGCCGCCTCGCACACAGGCACTCCAGCGCGGCGTCAAAGGCCGCCATGCCGTTCACGCGGCGCAGTTTGCGCTCCATGTAGCGAAGGTGCTCCTCGTTGACCTCGCCGGTGAGGGCGAGGTGGTCGAGCTCGCGCTCCACCGTCAGCTCAAGGCGGATGCCGTCGCGGAAGGACCGATGCTCCCTGCGCTGCGAAAGGAGCGCCGTTACAATGTTAAAGAGGATCATGCCGGCGCAGATGCCGAGATAGACGTAGATCAGGATTTGAACAAACACCGGCGTTCCTCCTTTTTTGTTTGTTACTTCCAGAGCTTTTGCATGATATAGTACGAGGGCTTGAGCCGCTCGTGATAGCTGACCGTATTGCCCCAGCCCTTGAGCGCCGCGGGATAGAGCGGCGTGCGCTCCTGCGCCGCGCCGTCGGTAAGACCAAGGTACATCGTGTCGATGGTGATGTAGTCCACACCGTAGTTTTCATAGTAATCGTCGTGGATGGTCATGCGCGAGGGGTCTGAAAAGTTCAGAAGCTGCCAAGGGAGCTTCAGCTCCACATAGTCGCCCGCGAAGATGAAGTCCGCGAGGGAATCGTAGTCCGGCGCGGCGGGGTTCGCGTTGCCGTAGGCAAGATCGCCCGTCTCGTAGGTCTCAGAGCTGGCCTGCCAGTTGCCCGTGAGCAGCGGCGTCGCCGTCTGGAGCATCAATTCGATGGGCTTGAAAAGCGGCGTGTCCGCGTCGGGCGGGTCAAGGTAGGCGTCCGCGTCGTGCGTTTCGTGGTAGAACATGGCGCGCAGCACCTCGTAGCGCTCCTGCACCAGGAGGCGGCTGTTGTCCCTGCCGTCGATGGCGAGGACGAAGTCCACCGGGTCCTCAAAGCGCAGGCCGAAGTTTTCGCAGTAGGTGCTGCCCGTCTTGGGCGTGGTGTCGATGGGGATGTAGAGCGTTTTCTGTCCGTTCGCAAAGCCCTTTTCATAGGCGAGCAGATAGATGAACTTCTCGTCGTATTTCATCGAAAGGGCGCGCGTGCCGGTATCAAAGAGTTTATCCTCCTCCGTCCACTCCGAGAGGTCGCCGTCCACATAGCAGACGCTTTCCTCCTCGCCGGGGTCGAAGGAGAGCAGACCGAAATACTGCTCGTTGGTCTGGTAGTCGCTCCAGTACGGCGTGCGCTGGAGGTTCACCGCGTGCATGGTGTTCCAGGTGCGCTTGAACCACTCGTCCTGCCAGGCAAAGACGCAGCCGCCCGCGCAGTTTGCCGCGGTGATGTCGCGCCAGCAGTCCACGAGCGCCTGCCCCTGCTCCTGCTCGGACATATGGCCCTGATTGCGTCCGGTGTTCCGGTCGATCTGCGCCATGCCGCGCCCGGTGGAAACGCCGAACTCGGAGATGACGACGGGCATCGTGTGATGCCGCCGCAGGGCGCGCAGATAGGCAAGGTAGGTGTTCGCCGCGCCGGTCTCATCGTAGAAGTCCGACCGGCGCAGCACGGAACCGATGGGCGTGCCGGGGCCGGTCTCCGCACGGGAGATGACGGCCTTGCCGTCCCAGATGGGCGTGCGGTCCATCGCCGCGGGGTTGAGGATATAGTTGAGATAGTCGGGATAGTAGGGATACACATGGTAGGAGGCAAACTGACCGGCGAGGAAGGCATCCTCCGTGCGGATGTGCTCCACGTCCACCTGCGCGCACTTCATGAAGAAGACGGTGATATCCTCCGGGTAGAGGAAGGGGTCGGTGGTCGGCCAGTTGGAGAAAGCGACGAGCCGCTGGCTCTTATAGCGGCGGCTCTCGTATTCAATGATCCGGTCGCCCACCTGCGCGAGCATGGATTCAAAGGCGGAGGCGTCCTCCGTCGCGGAGAGGTACGTTCCCTGATAGGGCGGCAGCTCGGGGTATTTGTGGTTGGTGTAAGTGACGGTCACATCCTCCCACTCCACGCCGAGGATGTAGGCGATGACCCAGCGGGAAACGTCCTTGGTGTAGAAGCCAGAGCCCGTTCCGCGTCCGAGCGAGATCTTCTTGTTGCCGTGCAGAACGTCGACCAGTGTGCGCCCGTCCCTGACGAAGGTCTCAAGAAAGTCCTTGTCATAGGCGTCGCGGTGGGAGTTTTGGATATAGTCGTTCACCCATACGCCGTGGATGAGCCAGAGCGGTTCCTCGTTCGCCTCCTCGCGCGCGGTGTTGTACTCGTAGAAGGCGTTGTAGAAGTCGTCGTGGAGCGTAATGTAGACGCGCACGGTGTTCGCGCCCATCTCCTGCATCTGGGCAAACCAGCGCAGATAGGTCTCCTTGCTGACGGCGTAGTCCGTCGCCCACTCGCCCGGGATGCCCACGCCGAGGTTCACGCCCTTGACGGTGAACTCCTCCGGTCCCGCGCCGCGGTCCATATAAAGGTGCTGCGCGTCGGTGGACATGAAAGCGCTGACCGGCGCGTCCGGCTGAAGGTCGATGTACCAGCCGAGGTAGTAGCGCGCGGTGTCGTAGGCGAGATAGCCTAAGATCAGGGCGGTGAGCACGATGAGAAATCTTTTCAAGCCGCCGCCCTCCTTTCTCGATGGTGTGGTGGCTCAGTGGTTGAATTTCTTGTTTTTGGATTCGTGGCTGTACTGGCGAAGAATGTCGATATTCTCGTCCATCCACGCGCCGCGCTTGATGCAAAAGCGCTTCATCTGCGCGACGGCAGCCGCGTGTGAGTGCGGGTTGCGCCACGCGGGGGAGAGCATATCCTTTTCGAGCGTGTAGCCCCAGACGGAGAAGTTGCGCTCGACGGCATCGCCGAGCCACGCGGTAACGTCGTCCATGTAGGCGCAGAGATACTCGTCGCTGAGGATGCCCTGACGCAGCTCGCGGTAGCTGTCGATGACGGCGTTTATGAACTTCTCGTCTTTGCTGAGCATATAGTACCAGACATTGTATTGCAGCTCAAAATGCTGCGGCTCTGCGACCGGATGACTGTAGTTGTCACAGGCGGAGTTGAAGTCCCAGATGCACATTTTATATTTGCCGCGCACATCCCTGTAGATATAGGTGGAAAGCCAGCCCGCATCATAGTTGCAGGTAAACTCGTTGAGGATAAAGTAGTCCACGAAAGAGCTCATGTCCGCCTGCTCCCACCATGCATAGGGCTCGGTATCATAGTCATAGGAGTAGAGTGACTTTTCAAAGTCGGAGAAATCCTGTGCGATCCACGCTGCGCGCTCCGGCGTAAGCCATTTTGTTCCCGGATAGACGATGTCTATATCCTGCAGATTGCGCAGGGCGTATTGGGAGAAGGTCTCGATGTTTTTGACCTCGTTGCCGCTGCCGCGGTCAAGGCGCAGAGCATAGCTCGTCTGCACCGTGTCCTTCGACGGCTCCGTGAGCTTCAAGCGGGCATCCGCGCCGGAGCTGACAGTCTCCGTCATAACATAAAGCCCCTGATACACTCCGTTGAGCAGTACCTCGCAGAAGCGCACATTCGGCGCGTAGTCCATGATCTCGCCCGCAAGATTGTACCACATATAATTGCGGATGAGCGTCTTATCAAGGTACGGCCCATGCAGCGCCCACTCGTCGAAGGCATCCATCCCCAGCATGGCGACATTGCGCGAGGCCGCACCGTCGTCCGTCAGCGTCTTGACAAGATAGCTGTGCTTATCAAAATAGCGGGAGGAATTGCCGCGCACACGGATATCAATGACGCTCTCCATCGTCGGCGCATCGTCCGGATGGTTATTTCCGGCAGCGTGGTCGATCACAGAGATCGCAGCGCGCAGCAGCGTTCCGCCGTCCGCCGTAGTGGTGAAGGTGTCGTTGCTTCGGCTCCCGTCGCCGTCGCGGATGGGAACGCCGGGGATCTCCGCGCCGCCGGTGTCGATGAGAACGAGCGGCAGATGAGAGCAGAGCAGATCTTCTCCGTGCTCGGCACAGGGTGTATAGGCGGGGCGCTCAAGATGCTGATGATAGCGTGGGTGCTCATCGGTCAGCACGGCTGACAGGTTTGTTGCGGATAGGAGAAGCAGCAGCGCACAGGCCGCAAGAGCCATTCGCTTGTATTTCATGTTCGTCTCCGCTCCCCTCTTTCCGGTTTCTCAGTTCGACACCTCGTCGTTCTGCATGACAAGATTGACATAGTCGATGCTTCCCAGCGAATAGATGCTGCCGGGAATGTCCGGCGTTGTCAGCTCCGCGCGGCGCAGGAGCTTTTGCGTGATCTCGTAAATCAGTTCGACCGTATCCTCCGTCGTGTTTTCCACACGCAGCGTCGCTTTGGCGCGAAAGAGCTTGTAGACCTGCGCCTTGATCGGCTCCTGCTTGCTGCGGTGGGCGCGGATGATGAGCAGCATCCGGTTATCGCTCTTGATGCAGCCGAGCAGCAGGATCACCGCGAAGGTCACGGCGCTGCCGATGCAGGCCACGGCATAATCGCCCACGCCGCAGCAGATGCCGACAATGATGGACCAAAAAATATAAACCGTATCGCGCGAGTCCTTGATGGCGGTGCGGAAGCGGACGATGGACAGCGCGCCCACCATACCGAGAGACAGCGCGATGTTGTTGCCGATGACGGTCATGACCGTCCCCGTCAGCACCGCGAGAATGACGAGTGAGGCGTTGAACTTGCGGCTGTAGATCGTCCCGCGGTGGGAGATGGCGTAGGACAGGAAGATAAAAAAGCCCAGCACGGCGGCAAGGACGATATTGAGCAGAATATCCTCCCACGACATATCGCGGGGTGTGGTAAAAAGGTTCAGGATCTGTTGTCTCATGGTGTTTTCCTCCTATAGCCTCGTCTGACATCCGTTTTGGCGGGCAAGCACATATTTGCTGACAGAAAGCTCACTGCGATCCACGCTGTTGATCAGCTCGCGAAGATAATCGAGCAGAAAGCCGTTGTACTTGACCTCAAGCACCACGCAGTACGGATCGAGCACGGGGTTCATGTTCAGCCGCGGCGAAAAGAGGTCGAAGCAGCTCTCGACGGAAACAATGCGGCTGTCAAAGGTAATGCGTATTTTGTTCTCCTTGGCGATAAATGCCTTGCGGTCGTATTCTACGATCGTTTTGGGGCGATAGCACCGGCTGTGCATCAGCGCGTAGCACTCCGCGGCAAAAGACTCCGGATACCGCAGCAGCGGCGCATAGTCGCCGCGCGTGAGCGCTTGGGCATCCTCCCGTGTCACGCGCAGAGAGCGCTTGAGCTGACTTGCGCCCTGCTTCTGCTTCATCTCCAGCATGGCGAAGTCTGCCGCCGGATCATAGCAGCGCAGGCGCAGCTTGCGCCGCAGCTCTACGCCCGCAGCCTTTTCGTGGAAGTCCCCGTCGTCGAGCGTATCGAAGTAAAGCGAGCGGACAGGGTAGCCGCTTATGCCGTTGTGCGGGTCCTCGTGCATGACCTGCGCGAGCCGATGGCAGGCTTGCAGCGCCTCCGGCAGCGAGATCAGATATTTCTTTTCCTCGCGGAACACGCGGTTCACCGATGCTCCCTCCTTTCGCAGAGAAAAAAACTGACCGCAGTCCTGCTAAGGCAATACCGCAGCTTTCACTGCGCGGTGTTGCCTTAAGGGTGCGGTCGGTCGATCATAGGGGCTCTCCCGCTCAGACATATGGCCCTGCAGCACAGTCTTTCGACGATTTTCCATCTTAAATGATTATACAGGGCTGCGCCGCATAAGTAAAGTCCTTTCTGGCATTTCCGGCATTTGGCGTGTGCCGTCGCTTGTGCGGCGGAAGTCCTCTCGTGCGCGGGAACCGGATAGGATCACCTCACGGAATAATTATAACACCGCCATGAGCAAAACGCAAGAAACGCAGTAATTGCAATGGTTCCCGGCCATGGCTGAAACCGAAAATCACTCATATGATATAGAAAGCGGAGCCCCTTTTTGGTAAAATTGACTTGAGAGAAAACCAACCGGAAAGGGGCTGGCCGCTATCTACCGACAGGAAATCATTCAGG
>OIZX01001207.1_pt1 | contig 13992 bp, 8 predicted proteins | sample 1588621 | NCBI WGS metagenome assembly OIZX01 (sample SAMN03283276) | human gut metagenome | biome: human-associated habitat; material: feces | host: Homo sapiens | place: Peru | collected 2012
AGAAGGAGACGAACACACGCTGCGGCGAGGTACGGAGGGCACCATGCGAGGTATGGATAATCTCGGTATAAAGCTTCCCGCCCGACTGAGCGTAAGGTTTGAAGTCGAGCTGGTCGCCATGCTCGCCACCGCTGCAGATCATTCTGCCCGGAATCACCTTAGGCACCTCGCAGATGGTCTCCGCATCGTTCCAGGGAGCCTTGCGGATAGCTACGTTACCACACTCGTCAGTAATGATACTGGCATCTACCTTCTGGGCGTTCAAAAGCGCCTGTACAGCAGCCTCTGCAGCTGCAGAAAAACTTTTCTTGCTCATATATATAGAAGTTTTAGAAAGATATGTTGTTAATTAGAAATACTCTCCATTCATACTCCGGATGTTTGAAAACATACGGCTTCATATTGTTCTTATCCATATTCATATATGTATTATCACGTTGGGGCTGCGACCATCCGCTAAATTCCATACCAGGAAATGGTACCGGTTTTCCAGATACAGAAAAGCCCCGCAACCAGACTTTATCATCTGATTGCGAGGCAAAGGTACGGCGAAATCCGATACTGACCAAGAAAATAACCCTGCGGTTATTTCGAGGGTTATAAAGTTATAACGAGGGTTATTTCTGAGCCGTTTTCAAGCAATTTTTTCGTCGATTCCCAACAGATTTCTGAAGCAAACCACCACATGGGTCATCGCAATATAAGGTTCTTTCTTCACGTTTCCCATCGGAGCATATCCCCATTTATCGAATGGTTTCATATAACAATCCGAGTTACTGATCTGTTTCAGATCACCCTGCGTCAGCTTCACTCTGAAAGCTCCCGGGTGAATCGTATCTATCCAGTTACAGAAACCCTTATAGTCATTCTCTCCTATTAAATGCAAATCTACAGCCACTCTGAACACGGCAATCCAGTGGCGCTGAATCTTGAATATGTACTTGCCTGATTCATCTACAGACTCCATCAGCTGGTCGATGGCATAAGCAAACTCCTGCTCAGATATACGCTTGGGGGTCAATTCGCCTTTCTTGGCTTTCATATACTTACCAAACTCATCTATGTCCTGAGCATGTGCCACCACACGTTCTATCTGCTCTTCTAAATCAAGATGATGCTTGCGACTGCATTCCATCAGTAAATGTTTGCAGAACATCGCCTCTTTGTATTCATGGGTATCATTCATTACATCAACGATCAGGTTAACCATACCTATGGCACCTTTTTGATAGCCCGGCTGGTTGACAAAGTTCTTGGCTTCCTCATCATCAGGAGCCCAATGATTGCTTTTTGGTTTTTGTTCTTCTTCTTTCATATTATTACGGTTTTTAAGTATATGCAAAAGCCCCGCCTAGCGAGAGCGTTTTACTCTGCTAGGCGGGGCTTGCGTTCCTTATTGTTATGTTGTTACTCTTTCGGGAAAGACTATTATAAAAGCCCTGCCGGCTTTCACAAGCTGGCAGGGATAATTATAAGTAAAGATGTAATATGAAGGAGGCATATTCACATATACCTGCTATCAATAGGCTCTAATCCATCAAATATCTTTTGTGCAGCTATTCGCTATTCTGATTTCACTTAGAAAATCATTTTATAGTCTTTACTGCTACCATCTGTCAATTCTATGTGTATGATTTGAATGCCTGTGGCTATGTTCGCCTTTAAACACCTTGAACCATTTCCCTGTACCCTGCTGATGATTCTGCCATTCAGGTCTATGACCTTAACACTCTTGAGCAGACCGCCGGCAGATTGCACGAGGACAGAAGAACCTTCCTGAACAATACTGATGCGCTGATCAGTATCGACAGATGTCACATCTGTACTTCCATAACGGCTTCTGATAACAAATCTGCCTAACGAGGTCTCGGCATCCGCAATAATGAGAGGAGAATCGAGTGAATAATCGGCACCCGAAAGCATATCATGGAGAACATATCCGCTCATATCAACACCCTGAATAGGTTTTACCTCGATACGGATGCTATCCTTTTGCGACAGATAGATTCCTAAAGATGTAGCGCCAGTCATCGGAAGGATATCGTAAGCCTGACTCTGCTGAATACCAAATACCTTCAAAGGTGACTTCACTTCACTATCCAGAAGAGTTGGAACCCATACAGAGTTCTTGAAAGAAGAACCGTCAGAAACATCATAAGCAGTTTCTGAATTCTCCATCACCAGCATAGCTGCTGATTTGCTTCGCGTCTTCAGGCTTTCCACACACACTTTCAGTCCCTTGGCTTCAGCAGGTTTACTTTCCTCAGTAGCCTTCTTGCTTCCACCAATCATTTCTGGGGTGAGCAGCAGGGTGATTTTCGTACTCGGCTCATCATTTGTGGTAACATAGAATGCCTGCATTGGGGCGATGGTGGTGGCATTGCCCGTAGAAGCGACCTTGCTTACAGTTTGCTCTTCCATACCTCCTAATTCATTCTCTACTTCCACCTTCACACTGCTCACGTTCTCATTCGCCTCCAGGAACTTCTTGATATTCAGTCGGCTCATGAATGGGTTGCCCAGCAAGAAGGTCTGCGTAGGAATATCCGATTTCAGCGTAATCTGATACTCGCTCTGCCCCACGAACACCGTGCGGTTCTCCGTCACTTCCTTGCCTTCCGACAGATACTTATATTCCATCGTCAAGTCACCTTCCTTCGGAGAATCCGGTTCGTAGATGAAGCGGTTTATCTTATTTGCATCTTTCGTCACTGTTTCACTAGCCACTTTCTCCTGATCGTAATCCACGAAGTAACTATATTCTTTATGCGCCTTAGGCAGGCGGATACTGAACTTATTGGTAGCCGGCAGATTGCCGTTGTCTATCCACATAGAGAAGCCTTCACCCATGCCGTACTCCTTCGCCACGGCATTGAAGTTGTGCGACCAGGTGGCCTCGCTCACGGCAAGCGTTTCATCCTCCAAAACCGGATTTCCCTTGCTGTCCAGCGAATAAATCTTACCCGGATGCGCAGCCGCCCAGAGGCGCTGGTAGATGCTCGGGTTGAAGCGCTGTTCCTTCCAGTTTTCTTCGTTCAGATCCTCGAAGTATTTCGCCTTCGTGGTGTCGGCAGGCATAAACATATCGCCCGTGTACATCTGCTTGAGTGGTGCACTCAGCAGATAGTAATGGTTCGGCTTCTGCTCCAGTTCTACCCATGCCTTGCGATAGTTGAGCGATGGCACGTTATCCACCGCCGAACGGGGTTCGAAGAAGATGTCCTTGCAGCAGTAGTCGGCTGGCTTCACTGGCGTGCCCAGCATTGGGAAGTTATCGGCATCCGACGAGATGATGGCGTTGGTGCAGCAGTAAGGCGAACCGTCGCTCCAGTTGTCCCATTTGTTCCATTCATTGGTAGATGCACTCGGAAGCCATCGGGTCTGTAATGGATGAACCTGATATACTACTGAAGAGAGTGGCGTCCAGCTGCCGTCGAAGAAGGTGAGCTGATATTCGCCCGGCTCCTTGGTGGTGTAGGTATATTGGATATTGTTCTTGGTGTCTGATGTAGAATGCAGAGACACGATGCCATTATCTCCCGCATCCTTATCACCGAAGTAAAGATGATAATCTACTCCGGTCAATCCGGTAGCAGTTACGACAATCTTATCTCCTACGCATACATTGTTGACAACGATATCGTCTACACCATCTACGCACGACTTGTCGTCCTTACAGTCAGGAATACCATCATTATCAATATCACCACGTGTCACGAGTCCGTATAATTTCTGCACATCCAATGCGCCTACAATTTTGGCTAAAGTTAATCGCACCTCGTCATACGCTTTCTTTGGCTGAAAGAAGAGGATATTCTTATCGCCATAACCCGCTACATTAGCGGAAATCACCTTCCAGTCGGTAAATTTATCTCCCGTAGAATTACCATCCTTGAAGGTTTCTACCGTTAGCCAGTCTCCTACATCTACGGCTGCCAGGAAAGTCTTGTTGTCAATGACAATTCCCAACTGATGATGATAGTCGAGTGTTCTACCCATCTTTACGGCGAATGTTTGACCAACTCCCACACTTACCGTATTGGCAACCGCCATATAGGTATTCAAGTCATCATCCACCAGATAACCTAAGTTATCATCTACAGTAGCCACACTCACCGCTCCGCCAAATTTGGTTTCATTAGCATTGATGGTAGTATGTGAATGATTATGCGACATCACCATACTGCTACATGCAAGTGGCGAAGAACAGTCGTCGGAAGCCTCCTCGATAAAGGCATAGTAGATACGGAGTTTAGAACCGCCCAGATTGAGTACACCCGAATTCCAGAGTTGGAACTCATCCATCTGAATCGGGTTGCCTTTGCTGTCGTAGGCTGGAACTTCGATAGAATATCTTATCTTTTGCAGCTTGTCTGAACCTGCGATATCTGCACTAATCGCATTGTTCTCATCTATCAGATGGCGATATACTTCCTTGCCTTGGTTATAGCAGCGTATCTGCAGGAATTGCAGGGCATGCAAATTGATTACTGTAGCATCAGCCTCTACCACAAAACCAATGCGCTTAGGTTGAGCTCTCTTGACGGCATCCGTCTCTGATTCACCTTCGTGTCGGTCGGTAGCATCGTATATCAGTTGACCATCCTTACGGTGAATTCCGATGATGCAGAGGTTATCGGCAAGACTCAAGCCACCTATATATTCGGCATATTGATCATATTCACCCTTGATAATATTGTCTCTATCCTTGAGTTCAGAGATAGAAAGCAACGAGCCGGATGTTTCGTGAATCTTAGGCGATACCTCGTAGAAATCTTCACCCAGTTTGTTGACAAGCGGTTTGCCGCAAGTTGTATTTCCATCATTAAAACCACCTACAGTAATGGTGGTTTCATCATAACATCCGTCCTGAGCCGTGGCCCTGAAGGTATATTTACCAGGTTCCAGATTGGTAACTTGACCAGCAGAGGTAACCTTTACAGGTGTGGTGGCAAGAATATCGTTATTTTTCGAATCCCAGGCATTCACCAGACTCCATGTTACGCTTACTTTCGGATTAGAACGGAGAGTAAACGAAGTCTGCGATTGGCAGACATTGCTGCTGATGGTAGGATTGATGGGGCACCGGTGGGATACATCTGGAGCCATTCTTACGAATCCATAGTGGATGCCAATGGCGCCTGCATCAACTCCGAGAACCGTAAGGAATCTGATTTCGCATCCTGAAAACGGCACCTTTGCCTTGATGCTCACCGTTCCGTCGCCAATCTGCACCAGCGAGAGGTGGAGCACCTGGGCAGAAATCGTTTCTTCCTGCACCTTGTTTCCCTTGTGGTCGAAGAGCAGCACGTTGACCCATGTTCCTGCATTGAGGCTCAGCAGGGCATCCATCTTGTATTTGAAGCCAGCCTCCATGCCAGCCTCGAATGCTTCGCCTTGCGGGTTCTTGTTGTTCTGCATCATAAACTTGGCTCCGCCCTGGTAACCTATGTCAAGAAGAGGGACGATGGTGGCGAAATTGTCCAGATTATCATCTGTCATCTTCTTTATATCGCCGTCCAGGAAAGGCAGGGGGATGCCGAGGATAATAGGGCGCCAGCCTTTCATCTCTTTGAGCGCTACCTGCTTGTCGTCTTTGAAATATTCGTTGTATTTTTTGATGCCTCCATCGGTGATGGTAAACTCCGTAGATTCGCCCACGAAGGCATATTTGATTTTCAGAATATTCGCCACTTCTGCCTGAATGCCGCCCGAGCAGTCGAGAGTGATTTCATCAAAGAGCCAGTCGCTTTCTGCCGTCAGCATGGCGCAGATGTTGTCGGAACCCGGTATCTGGAGCAGCTTCAGCGTTACTCCCGAACCATTCTGTCCTTCCCTTACCGCCTTCACACCCTTCAGTTTGCCGTCGCGATAGAATCCGATGGAGAATGCCTTGATTACATCGAGGCTCAGCACGCTGCTACCCGAACCAGCCACGATGGTAAAGCCTGCCACCGTTCCCTTGGAATAGTAATTATCCATATCTTTTACACTTACTATCGGATCTACGGTTACCCCTGCTCGTACCACGGAGTTCACCTGTGCATAGTTGTCGAGTGAATCGTCGGTAAGGGCGCCCATATCCTTTGCCCAGCTGCCTACGCCTACCACACCAATCAATTTGTTAATGGTGCACGATTCGCCCGTAAGGGCACGGCGGTTGCGCAGCTCACGGAATGTCATGTTGCCATATTTGGGGTCATTGGTGAACTCCACAAAATGGTTCTGCTGCTTCTCGGATGGCAGACCATACCAGTTGTTGGTCCAGATGGGTTTCTTGCAGTTCATGAACGAGTCTCTAACGGCAGCACTCTCGAAATAGGGACTGGTGTTGTCATCCTTGGATTGTGCCGCCTGGATAGAGATGGGCACAACCAGCAGGAATGCCAACAAAAATGATATGAAAGTTTTGTATATAAAATGCTGTTTCATTGTCTGTTTGATTTTTAAACATAGCATAACGTCTTGATAATTCTCTTGATCTTATTCGAGCAAATGTCTGGAGTCTGTAAGTGTCTTTTGCTCATCGTATGTGAAGACATATTTATGGTTTCGTCTCAGATAGAAGAGGTTGCTGACTCCATCTACCACGATAACGCCCGTGGCTGCTTCAGAAGACATCATATCCTTTGCCTTTATCTGATAGTTGCGGGCGTAAGGATAGGCTTTGAAGCCTATTCTCACGGCAAGATGTGTCTTGCCTGGCAGCACAAATGCCTTGAGCACCACTTCCTTGCCTTCACCTGGGAAGGGGGCATAGGCAATGGCGGTATAGGAGCCTCCCTTTTTTGAATAGTTATTGATAGGTTCCCCACCCTGCTTAAAACCGTCGTAGCTGGTAAGAGGCATCTGGGTAAGCACGGTGTCGGCAAGTAGGCAATACCATTGCGTCTGCGATATACTGTTGTAATGGGCGGCATGAGTGATATGAACCTCCACTTCTGCCATGCCTCTATAGAGTGTTCCTACAAGCGGCGTAGGGGTGTTGTTTCCCAGATTTTCCTTCTGGTAATCAGCAGAAGAGATGATTGGATTTTGGGTGGCATCTCCCTGCTGGTAGAGGGTGCCATAGAAGAGCTGCGGCACCGTGATGAGCCGGCGGCTCAAGCAATTTACATTATTTAGTGTGAGACCTATTTTTTTTAGATAGTCAAGCCAGTTGTTGGGGGTGTCGGTTTTGCCACCATCGACCAGGTAACTCGCAAACGTGGCCTTGAACTCCTGAAATGTAGTACTTCTCTTGATATTGAGCATATCATTGGTTATCACTTTGTTTTCCTCATACTGCGGATAGGGCGATTTCTCCTGGCTATTGTAAGCGAGGGCAATGATGCGATATTCGTAGCCCCTGCTGATACCGAATTTGCCCTTTACCACATAGTGTTTGTGGGGCTTTCCCGAAAGATAATCATCTTCCTTGCCGTCTTCTAACGTGGGTTTCCCGTTAATCACCCTGTCGTTGGTAGGGTCGTACTCGAAGCCCTGGATATCGTTGACTGCGGCATCATAGGTTGCAGAATTTTCTCCATTGTTCTGAACTCTTCGGCGAAAAGCTATCAGCCTTACGGCATTGACGTTGTCGGTCTCGGCATAACCATTGTCCTCTGTGCCAGACGAGGAAGAGGATCCTGCACCAGGAGGAGCTACACGGGTGTTTCCGCCCCCCTGCCCTGCATTGGCATCGCTACTGCTTAATCCGCCCAGAGTGATGGTGATGGGAACAGTCGTAATCTCATCTTCGTTTTCCGAAGGCTGATTCATGCCTGCATCTCCAATGCTGCCATCTGGATAGGGTGGCTGATCGGCATCGCTGCTGCATCCCGCGGCTAGTGCGAGGAGGAAGCAAACCCCTACCGCCATGCCTATCCTGATGGTGTTCATCCTGATGACGTTCATCTTGATGGAGCTTATCTTATAGATGCTAAATCTTGATTTCTGCATATTCTATTTCCGTTTTTATGCTGTTTTGTAACGTTTATTCTGTTTCAAATTCATGTCTTTTTTCGAAGGCTGGTTCTATCTCAACCTTCACTTCGGTCATCACCGGCTCGTAATACTCCTTCAGGTCGTATGGCTGGTTCACGGTCTTGCTCTTGGCTCCCAGGCAATACAGGTGGTTTGCCTCGATAGGGAACTTGAACTTGTCGCCAGTGGTTGTAGACTTCCTGATGTTGTCGTACCTGTGGTGCGTGCCATCGGTGTAATGCAGATAGAAGGTGGTCTCGTTCTCTGCCGAGTTCTTGCTTTTCTGCATTTTTCCCTCTGGTGTAGGCATCATGAAGTTGCTTATCATGTAGCTGTTTGCCTTCCATCCTTTTTGGGAGTCTTCAGCTCGCTTGAATATGTTCTCTTTAGCATCTACGGTCCATCCGTTTGAGGGGGTGAGGTCGATGGTGCCCAACGTCTGATAAATCAACGAATCAGCATCTGCTGGTGCCTGTTTCTGCCTTATCAGCGTTTCGGTGGTGATGCCGGTGGCTACAACGGATAGAGAGGTGGGCTTGAAGGTAACGGTGCTCCCGTCTCCTGCTGCATTCGACTCCACCTGTGCCGGGATGTTTTCTACGTAAATCATCAGGCCAGCCACGTTACGGCTGGCGGTCAGCGTGCGGTGGAAGTATTTCGTCTCTTCCGTTACGAGAACGGGGGCTTTCTCTCGGGTATTCTCGTCTTGCAGAATGCCGCTAAACAGCTCTGTGGTATTGAGGATACCGAGTTTGGCGCTGTTTTTTGCCTGCTCGGTGAGGGCGATTCTTGCGTCCTCCAGTTTCGTTACGTTTTCAGTGAAGTTTGGTTCTGTAAGTACTTTCGTTGTTGCGTATTTGTCATCTCTGCCTATGGCTAGAAACTGGTAGTAGTAGCCGTTCTGCAGATAGGGTTCGAAGGTGTATAGATGCTGCTCGGGCATGTTCTGGTGCTCGGCAGAATAGTAGGGTTCTCTATTGTTGAATGCGTCAACGGAATAGTAACCATTCTTGGCTGCTTCCGTTTCAATAGGGATGCAATAGGTATATGCTTCTTCTGAGGTGCCCTTCTTGTCTTCGGGGCATCTGAAGACGTAGATTCTCATATCATTCACCTGCTGTGCTCCATCCCACGTATCAAGTTCTCGTGAGCCGGTCACAACACCTGCGCTTACACCCACTCTCATGTTCAACTTCACGGCATGCGAGCCGTCGGCGAGGGTATCAGGCGCATCATTGCTTGCGCTGCAGCTCATTAGGAGACTGGCAGCGAGGATTATATTTATAGATTTTCTCATCATATTCGTCTATTCGATTTCAATGTTCGCCTATTCGATTTGAATGGGTATTACGTATAAAATGAATGATAAATTAAATATTGTGATGTTGGGATAGTAAGGGATGCGAGTACCCATAGCGGGCACTGTGCATCCCTTGGATATATTTTTCTTAATACTGCCTATATTTTATAAGAGCATATAGTAAGATTAATCACCCAACTCCATCTTGTGGATAGCCTCCCAGTTGTCGTTTACCTTCAAGATGAGGTTCTGAGACTTGGTCAAGTCTTCTGGCTGGTCAGTACCTGGTTCTGGTTTTGGTTTGTCTGGATCTGGATCTGGAGTTGGATTACTTGGATCTGGAGGTGTTGTTGTACCATTTGAAGTCTTCACACCCAAGTTGTACATGTGGTTACGAACCACGTTGAAGATAGAAGCACCTGCGTCTGTAGCTCCCTTTGTGTCATCATTATTTACATCTGCTGCTGGGATAGAAACGGTCCAGTGCTTGATGATGTTGCCATCAGCATCCAAGAGCTGAAGCTCCATGGTGTTCTTACCCTCTGTGTAAGCAAATGGAATGACGAAGTTGCTTCCGAATACAGAACCCTTCACAACCTGAGTCTTTACATCATCAGGGTGCTTCCAGTTGGTATCTTTATCATTCAGCACACCGTCATTGTTCTGATCACCACCAGGGAACCATGTATTCAAATTGATAGAGTAGAGCACATAACCATCCTCGTTGTTATTGAACTTTGCATCTGTAGCAAGTGCTTCACCTGTTGATGTAGAACCATTAACATAATACTTGATAGTGCTGCCAGTTGCTCCAGCAGCTGTGAATGAGCTGTTGAAGTTCTTGAAAGTCAACATATCATTCTTACCTCTTACTACGAGACGAAGGGTTGCGGCTGCTTTGCCATTCACACTTGCAGGAATGTTACAGAAATAACCGAAGCTACCAGCTACCTGACGATGCAAGGTTACTGCTACGCCATTCTTCTCACCAGGAGTAAGGTTGGTGATATTTTGATCGTCACCGATTTTAAGTTCTGCATCACCAGCGAATACCTCCTCTGCAGCTTTGTCTGCTGCCTTCAAGGTTGCAGTGATATCATTGTAAGTACCAGTAAGGGCATCTGCACTTGTTACATCCAAAGAATACTTGTAGTCACTGTTATCGCTGTAACCTACAGCCATAACCTTGTAGTTACCTGCATTCAGTCTCTGATCACCCTTGTAAGTAAGAGTAAGCTGGCGGCCATGATTGTTATAAGTAGTACTCGTTTTCCAATCCTTCTTCTCGTCTTTGACAATAGCCTTCGTATCAGCGTTGTAAATCAACACGCGAACATTCTGGATAGTCTGCAAAGCCTCTGAAGAATACAATGGGCGGCCTGCACGTGTTGTCAAGCCATCACCGCTACTTGCTACCTGCAATACAATCTGCTGTACTGCCTCATTCTGACCCTCTGTGCTAACCACAGCGTCGTCACTGCTACATGCGCTGAACAGCAAGCTGCTTGCTGCAAGCGCAAAAAACATACCTTTTTTCATAAATTATAAATTTAAAAATTGAGTATAAATTAATTATCAATCCAATATCATACCGTGAATTTCCTCCCAGTTGTCGTTCACCTTCATATACATGGTGAAGCGATTGTGGTTGGAATCGTACACATATCTAAGCACCGTAATCTTGTTGCGCTCCATGCTTACCTCCACGTCATCAGGTGACAACACAGATGAATTGCCGCCTTCGCCACTATTCTTATAGAAATTGACATCCACCACTGACTCATCCTTCTGGAAAGAAGGAGCCAGGAAAATAGAGGTCTTGGTCTTGGCGCCAGCTTTAATTTCCGATTCATGAAAGACGCTGGTCTCTTCAGAATATTGGAAACTTGGATTTACTATTCCATAGAGATCGCTTACTTCAGTATTCATCAGGTGATACCCGGCAGGAAGATTCTCTGTCCATATAACCAGTTTTCCCTTGGTGCGCTCCATCTCGCTGGTATAGCAATAATGGTTTTCATCATAGACGAGGGTATCGCAAACCTGATAAACATCATCGCCCTGACTGTGCTCCGGATGCAGCAACAGCTCGTTTTTATCCAGATTGAGTTCGCCTCGCGTCTTCATACCTCCCCATACCGTAAAGACGTATTTCCCGAAAGGCATGTCGGGGTCGAAGCTTACAGGATAAGTTAATCCATCACCCTCTACTCCGAAACCTTTTTCTTCTACGACAACCTGCTGAGTGCCGTCGTCGTTGAGTCGGCTCAGACGATAGGAAAGAGTCGGGATGAATGATCTAAATGGCTGTTTTTCATCTCGTTTCTCTTCGGGTGCAGTCTGATCAACATTGAAATAATTCTTGTCTTTCACCTCGATGTTGATACGCAGAGGAGGACATTGGTCCAGATCTTCACGAACGCACGAGGTGAATGACATAGCCAGTGCCATACCATATATGATAACTTTTAATCTTGTCATACGCTGTAATTTATTCTGTGAGTGCCTTCTGGCTGATCAGAGTCTCTTCTACCTTCTGGCGGTTCAATATCTCTTCAGCCACATCAACCTTGCCTTCTTTCTCGAGTAGGATGGCAAGATTGTTGGCAGCAATCTTCGACATAGGGTAATATTTCAAAGTCGTCTCATATACCTGCTTCTGCTTTTCTGCGCTCTCTGCAATCTGTGCCACATGCAGGAACTCATCTTCGCTGAAGGCATCTGGGCGGAGCTCGTACATCTGCAGCATTTCTTCATCGGTGGTGAAGTTCTTGATGATGTATGTGTAGGTGTATTCCACGCTACGGCTCTTCTGCAGATACTTCTTCTTGATGCTGTTCCAGATAGGCAGGCGGCGGATATAGCGCTCCTGCACATCATCGTTGAAGTTGGCATATCGGGTCAGGATGTTCTTCACCAACGTGCTGTCGGCATCGCCGGCGGCCACCATCGCATCCAATACTGGCTGCCATCCTTCAGGGCGTGAACCGATACGGGCTATCTTCTTCACCTTGTCGCCATTCTCTATGTGCGCAAGCAGCCACTTCAGGGCTGAGTTGGCACGGTTGCGGGAAAGTGGGGTGTTAAACTTCAGCGGGCCGTCGGCTGACGCCAGACCATAGATGCCCAAAGAAGTGAGGGTAGCGAGGCTGTCGCTGAGCACTGGAGCTATATCGCTCAACATGTGGTCGAGCTCAGCCTGGTTGTTGCTCATCTTGAGATTGATATCATATTTATTGATAGCAAACTCAAGTCGTGCCACGCCCTTTCCTTTTCTTATCTTCGGCTTGATCTCGAAGGTATGCTTCATCCAGTTGAGATGCAGTTGCTTCTTGATTTCCGGACGGAACACATCGGCTATTTTGGTATGGCTGATGGCACGGCATTCGCCGCATCCGTCGGCAGAAGCCACTGCCACAAGGCTTCCCTTATGGAAGTTTGCAGGCAGGGTGATGGTGTCGTTATATAACACGGACAAATCTACTTTCGTGTTCGTAACTCTCTGTGCAATAGAATTGTATGGGTCTGCAATGCTGTCGAGCACCCATTTACGTTCCATCTTCTTTCTGTAGATAGGCGCATCCAGCACTATAGGCTTGTATTTAGCCACGATGCTGTCGCTGTCTGTCAATACGGGTATTACGAAGAGACGGCTTCTCTTCGAGAAATAATGCTTCGGGATATGAACCTGAAGGTTGAGTGCAGCCTGATTGCTGCTATCTGGCAGGAGCATAAAGGAATCGGGAGTACATGTAATCTTTTTATCACTTACTATGTTCTGTTTGCTGCATGATGACATAACCGTCAGAAGAGCCAAGCCTACACCAGCAATAGCCAGATATACTATTTTGAGTTTCATTCTATCATCCATAATGTTCTTTGTGATTAAATGATGCACTTTTTTTAAAAGATATAGACTAATGATAGCGCAGCCTTGGTAGGACCGATATAGTTCTCGTTCTTCTTTTCCTGGCACTTGATGCAGGGCAAGTTAGGGCTTTGCTTGTACCAGAGGTGGGCGTATCCCACACCGATGGCTGCCTCCAGGTTCCAGTGAGGGGATAGAATCCAGTCGTAACCGTATGTTACGCCTCCGCCAGCCAAGTAGCCATCGTAGAGCTTGCTGCCAAATCCGCCAAAGAATTGGCCGCCATGTAGGTGGATACCTACGAAATGTCCTTCGTACTTTTCGCACAGCCAGTATTTCATTTCTGGCTGCACCAAGAGAAGGTGCATCTTCTTGTCTTCCCTGAATGTCCAGGGGTTGTATGCAACATCTGCTTCCAGGGTTACCTGGTTGCTGATTGCCTTCTCCACGCCCATATTGAGTGTGGTTGTCGCCCAGTAGAGTCCGTTCGTCTTCAGGGCGAAATCTTGTGTGTAACCTACTGTTTTATTTCCCAAAATAACAAACAGCAAAACTGCTATCTTTTTCATTTGTCACTTACTATATTAACTATTTATCCGGTTACCCGGAATCTTACTGTTGTATTGTTGTTTAGCAATATAAAACATCGTTTTTAAGCAATATAAAACATTGTTATTAAGCAATATAAACATTGTTGTAAACCAATATAAACCTATTATGACTTATCAAATGGTCTTCAACATATTTCAACCAATCCCCTTGTATATTACTTGGAGACTGATTTCTGATTGCAAAGGTATATAACTTTGTAGATACTACAAAATCCCCCCCAGCCCGTCCGAGAACGGCCGTTTTGGGG
>OIZX01001209.1_pt1 | contig 13970 bp, 11 predicted proteins | sample 1588621 | NCBI WGS metagenome assembly OIZX01 (sample SAMN03283276) | human gut metagenome | biome: human-associated habitat; material: feces | host: Homo sapiens | place: Peru | collected 2012
GAAAATATGGAAACAATATTGAAGAAATATTAGAATATGGAAAAGAAGTTGCAGATGAGATAAATAAAATAGAAAATGCAGAAGAAATAAATGCTAAACTAAGAAAAGAAAAAGCTGAGTTAGAAACAGAGCTAAATGTAATAGCAATGAAAATAAGTGAAATTAGAAAAAAATATGCAACAGAATTAAATCAAAGAATTAATAAAGAATTATTAGAATTAGAAATGAAAAATGCAACAATTAATGTAAAAGTAGAATATAAAGCAAATGAATATTTTGAAAATGGTAAAGATTCTGTTCAAATTTATATTAGAACAAATATTGGCGAAAATGAAAGTGAACTAGTAAAAATTGCATCAGGAGGAGAAATGTCAAGAATAATGCTAGCTATAAAAAAAGTAATAGCAGAAGCGGATGAAGTACCTGTTATGATATTTGATGAAATTGATACTGGAATAAGTGGAAAAGCTGCTAATGCAGTGGCTGATAAAATGAAAAGCATTTCAAAAAATCATCAAGTTTTGTGCATATCACATTTGGCTGCAATTGCTGCAAGTGCAAATTATAACTATTTCATAAGTAAAAAAGTAGAAAATGAAAGAACAGCTACAAAAGTAAAATTATTAAATGAAAAAGAAGTTTTATGTGAAATTGCAAGAATCTCTTCAGGAGAAGTAAATGAAGTTACATTACAATATGCAAATGAATTAAGAAAAAAAGTATCTTAAAAACAAAAAAATTATAGTAAAATAGAAAATAAAATGATATAATGCTAGTAAAATAGATTATATCATTTTTTATTAAAAAGAGAAAAATAAATTCTTTTTCAGAAGAATATTTTATGGAAGGAATGAAGGAAAATGCCAGAGAGACCAGAAATAATAAAAATGAGAGAAAATGCGCATGATAGGCAATACGTATTAGAAAATGTATCAAAAGAAGGTGGACTATTAGATTATGCAGGAGAAGAAATGAAAGATGATAGAGAAATCGCCTTAGTTGCAGTGCATAATAATCCAGAAGCATTAGAATATGTTAGTGATAGATTAAAAGCAGATAGAGAAATAGTATATGACTCAGTAAGTGAAGTTGGGTGGACATATTGCTATGCAAAAGAAAATTTATTAAATGATAAAGAATTATTAATGGCTGGATTGAAAAAAACAGGACAAATTTTGTATTTTGCCTCACCAGAGATGAGAGATGATAAAGAAGTAGTAATGTTAGCAGCTACTAATAAGCCAATTATAATAAAGTTTGCAAGTGGAAGGCTAAGAGAAGACAAAGAAATAGGATTATCAGCAATGAAATCTAATAAAAATTGTTATGAATTTTTAGGACCGAACTTAAAACAAGATGAAGATATATTAGCAATAAAAAATGGATAAAAATATATTTAATCTAAATTAGTGAAATTGCTTGATTTTTTTGGTAAAATATAGTACAATAGTTGTGTTGAAAAAATATTCCTTTAACTTAGCCTAATAAAAGACACCTATTATTAGAGCTCGGTATAAGGAGAAAAAAGAAATAGGAGGTGTTAATAACATGACAGTAGAAAGAAAACAAGAAATCATTAATCAATATAGAAGAGATGAAAAAGATACAGGATCATCTGAAGTTCAAATCGCTCTTTTAACAGAAAGAATTAATGAATTAACAGAGCATTTAAAAGTTCATAAAAAAGACAATCATTCAAGAAGAGGAATGCTTAAAATGGTTGGTAAAAGAAGAAATTTATTAAACTACTTAGCAAAGAAAGATGAAGAATCATATAAAGCACTAGTTGAAAAATTAGGACTAAGAAAATAGTTTAAGATTTGTAAAAGGACGTGTGCGATAAAAGCCTACGTCCTTTTGTTTTATAAAAGAAGTAAGTCAAATGTATTTGGAAAAGTAGCTTGTATAATGTGCTTTAAACAAATAAAACATATTATAGAGGTTACAATCTAATTACAAGTTTGACTTACTTAAATAGGTGTAAAGAATAAAAGAAAGGAGTTTATGGATTATATAAATAAACCATAAAAGAGAAAAAGTATATGTTTAAAAGTTATGAAACAGAATTAGCAGGTAGAAAACTTGTAATAGAAACAGGAAAATTAGCAGGATTAGCAAATGGAAATGTTGTAGTAAAATATGGAGATACAGTTGTAATGGTAAATGTTACAGCATCAAAAGAACCAAAAGAAGGAATAGACTTTTTTCCATTATCAGTAGATTTTGAAGAAAAAATGTATTCAGTTGGAAAAATACCAGGATCTTATACAAAAAGAGAAGGAAAACCAAGTGATAAAGCAATATTAGTATCAAGAGCTATAGATAGACCATTAAGACCATTATTCCCAAAAGATTTCAGAAATGATGTAGTAGTTGTTGCAACAGTATTATGTGTTGAACAAGATAATTCACCAGAAGTAGCAGCAATGATTGGTGCATCTGCAGCATTATCAATATCTGATATACCATTTGGAGGACCAACAGCAGCAGTAAATGTAGGATTAGTAAATGGAGAAATAGTAATAAATCCAACAGAAGCACAAAGAAAAGTAAGTGACTTAAATTTAACAGTTGCAGGAACAGCTGAAAAAGTAGCAATGATTGAAGCAGGAGCAAATGAAGTTCCAGATGATGTAATGTTAGAAGCAATCAAAAAAGGACATGAAGAAATCAAAAAAGTATGTCAATTTATTCAAAAAATGAAAGACGAAATAGGAAAGCCAAAATTTGCATACAAATCATTTGCAGTAGATCATGATTTATATGAAGAATTAGAAAAAGATTATACAGAAAAAATGAAAATAGCTGTACAAGAAATAGACAAAGACACAAGAGACAATAATGTTGCAGTATTAACAGAAGAAATTGAAAATGCTCTTGCTGAAAAATTAGGAGAAGAAGAATTCGAAAAAAGAAAGCAAGAAATTGGTGAGGCAGTTTATAAATTAGAGAAAAAATGTGTAAGAGATATGATATTCTATGAACATAAAAGAGTTGATGGAAGAGCAATTGATGAAATAAGACCATTATCATGTGAAGTAGGATTATTACCACGTACACATGGAAGTGCATTATTTACAAGAGGACAAACTCAAGTAATGTCAATAGTAACACTTGGAATGAAGAGTGAAGAACAAGAATTAGATGGAATAGATACAGAAACAGCAAAAAGATATATGCATCAATATAACTTCCCTGGATATAGTGTTGGTGAAGCAAAAACATCAAGAGGACCTGGAAGAAGAGAAATTGGACATGGTGCATTAGCAGAAAAAGCATTAGTTCCAGTATTACCACCAGTAGAAGAATTCCCATATGCAATAAGAGTTGTATCAGAAGTATTATCTTCAAATGGTTCAACATCACAAGCAAGTATATGTGGAAGTACATTAGCATTAATGGATGCTGGTGTTCCAATTAAGAGACCAGTTGCTGGTATCTCAACAGGACTTGTAACAAATCCAGAAAATCCAGATGATTATGTAATGTTAACAGACATTCAAGGATTAGAAGACTTTTTCGGAGATATGGACTTCAAAGTTGGCGGAACAGAAAAAGGTATTACAGCAATACAAGTAGACATTAAAGTAGATGGATTATCATATAAGATAATAGAAGAAGCATTTGCAAGAACAAGAAAAGCAAGACAACATATATTAGATGATATAATGAAACCAGTTATTTCAGAACCAAGAGAAGAAATATCAAAATATGCACCACATATAATTACAACACAAATAAAAGTTGAAAAAATTAAAGATGTAATTGGAAAAGGTGGAGAAACAATTAATAAAATAATTGATGAAACAGGTGTAAAAATAGATATTGAAGAAGATGGACAAGTATTTATTTATTCAACAGATGCTGAAATGGGAGAAAAAGCATTAGATATAATAGAAAATATAGCAAGAGTAGTTGAAGTTGGACAAATATATTACGGAACAGTAACAAGAACTACATCATTTGGAGCTTTTGTAGATATTGGTGGAGGAAAAGAAGGATTAGTTCATATATCAAAAATAGCTAAAGAACATATTAAAAATGTTACAGACTATGTAAATGTTGGAGATAAAGTTCCAGTAAAAGTTATTGAAATAGATGACCAAGGCAGAATTAATTTAACAATGAAAGATTTAGTTGAAAATAATTCAGAAGAAGAAAATAAAAATGAAAATTCTTCAGAGGAAAACACAGAAGCACTTTCAAGTGAAGAAAAAATAGAAGAATAATATAATAAAAAGATTCTTAATAGTAGATTTGTACTATATAAGAATCTTTTTTCTATTTTATAAGTTCTTTTAATTTATTTCTTAAATCATCAGAACATTTTATAAGAGGTAAACGTGGTTCTCCAAAATTAAAGCCTAATAAATTTAAAGCTTCTTTGACTGGAATAGGATTTGTTTCTTCAAATAAAGCATTAATTATAGGTAAAGCTTTTAATTGATATTTTAAAGAATCTGCAAGATTTCCATCAAAAAAAGAATTTGTAATACAAAGAGTAAGAGAAGGATTTATATTTGAAAGAACAGATATAACACCCTGACCACCTAATGATAAAATAGGTAAAATTTGATCATCATTTCCAGAATATATTGGTAGATTATCACCACATAAACTAGCTATTTTTGTAATTTGGTTTATACTACCACTAGCTTCTTTAATCCCAACAATATTTTTGATTTTTGATAATTCAAAACAAGTTTCAGGAGAAATATTCATTCCTGTACGACTTGGAACATTATATAAAATAATAGGAATAGAAACAGAATTACTAATTGATTTATAATGTTCAACTAAACCATTTTGAGTAGTTTTATTATAATAAGGAGTAACAACAAGTAATCCATCTGCTCCAAGTTTTTCAGCTGTTTTAGACATTTCAATTGCTGATAAAGTATTATTTGAACCAGTACCAACAATTATAGGAACTCTTTTATTAGTAACAGAAATTGTACATTTTATTAAATCAATTTTCTCATTTTGGGACATTGTTGAAGCTTCTCCAGTAGTTCCACATACAACTAAAGCATTTATTCCAGAGTTTATTTGTAATTCTATAAATTCTTCAAATACTTTAAAATTGATTTTTTCATCTATAAAAGGAGTTGCAAGAGCAGTTGCTACACCTGTAAATAATTTATTTTTCATAAGTTTCCTCCATATTTAAAAGTTTTTCAACAATTTGAATAGCATTACTAGCAGCACCTTTTCTTAAATTATCAGCAACAACCCATAAATTAAGAGAATTTGGCTTGCTAAAATCTCTTCTAATTCTTCCAACTAATACATCATCATGACCATTAGCTATTGAATTTATAGGATATGAATCATTTTTATCATCATTTAAAACAAGAATCCCAGGAGAATTTTTTAAAGTTGCAATAACATCAGAAATTTCAAAGCTTTTTTCAAATTCAACATTTATACTTTCTCCATGACAATTTGAAACTGGAACACGCACACAAGTAGATGTTATAGGTAAATAAGGATGACCTAAAATTTTTCTTGTTTCATTAATCATTTTCATTTCTTCTTTTGTATAACCATTTACAAGAAATACATCTATTTTTGGTAAACAATTATCAAAAATAGGGTGAGAAAATTTTAATAATGGTGAATATGTTTTGGCACGACCATTTTCTAAATCTTGTAACCCAAGTTTACCAGCACCAGAAACAGCCTGATATGTAGAATAAACGATTCTTTTTATCTTATATTTATCGTCTAATGGTTTTAAAGCAACAACAGCTTGAATTGTAGAACAATTAGGGTTTGCAATAATATTTTTGTGATTTATAATGTCATTAAAATTTACTTCTGGAACAATTAAAGGAACATCATCATCCATTCTAAAAGCACTACTATTATCAATTACAACACAACCCTTTGAGGCTGCAATAGGGGCAAAATGTTTTGAAGTTTCTGTACCAGCAGAAAAGATTGCAAAATCGAAATGTTCATCAAAAGAGAAATCCTTTAATTCATGAACAAGATATCTTGTATTCATAAACTTTAATTCTGTACCAGCAGATTTTTTTGAAGAAAAAAGAGTATATTCTAAGTTAGGAATATTTTTTTCTTCCAATATTTTTAATGCACTTCTTCCAACTAATCCTGTTGCACCAACAATTGCTAATTTATATTTTTTCATAAAATAAAATCCTTTCTAAGTTATAAGAAAATATATTCAATAACAACAAAAAAATTACTTAAAAATTAATTTGACAAATTATATTTTAGATGTTATATATATAATATATTAATTTTTGGAATAGTAACATTGTTTAATATGAATGGAGGTTTTTGTATGCAATTGAAAATTCCTGACTATGAAAGAGTATTTAGGAGAGACCCAGAATATAAGGAACACCCAGGAATGGATTCAAAAGTTGTAGAAGCTTTAAAAAAAGACCATGTACTAACTTTATATGTTCCAGATACAGCCCGTTGGTTTGTAAGTGAGCAAAAAGATAATAAAGAAAAATAAATGATGTTAAATTTGAGGAAATATTTCCTCAAAAAAGAGCGTAAATATATGCCTAAATTTGGGGAATATTTGCGTTCTTTTTTTATAAATTAATTGCCTTGACGAACAAGACAGAAAATGGTAAAATAAAACACGAAGTAAAAAATAAAACTTTTAGAAAGAAGGTTAAAAATGAGAATATTAGCAGTAGGTGATATAGTTGGAGAATCAGGAGTTCGAAAACTAAAAGAAGAATTACCAAGAATAAAAAGAGAAGAAAACATAGACTTTGTAATAACAAACGGAGAAAATTCAGCAGGTGGAATGGGAATAAATGAAAGAAACTTTAATGATATGTTAAGTGCAGGAACAAATGTAGTAACAATGGGAAATCATACATGGGGAAAGAAAGACATATTTAAATTTATAGATCATCCACAATTATTAAGACCAGCAAATTATCCAAAAGGAGTTGTAGGAAAAGGTCTTGGAATTTATGAATGTAATGGAAAGAAAATAGCTGTAATGAATTTTATGGGAAGAGTTGATATAAACATATTAACAGAAAATCCATTTATTATGGCAAAAGATATGGTAGAAGAAATAAAAGAACAAGTAGATATAATAATAATAGACTTTCACGCAGAAGCAACAGCTGAAAAAATTGCTATGGCAAGATATTTAGATGGAAAAATAACAGCAATATTTGGTACACATACACATGTACAAACAGCAGATGAACAAATCTTACCAAATGGAACAGGTTATATAACAGATATAGGAATGACAGGACCAAAGAACTCTGTAATTGGAATGGATGCCCAAGCATCAATAAAAAGATTTGAAACAACACTTCCAGAAAAATATAAATTAGCTGAAGGAGAATGTATACTAAATGCAGTAATATTTAACATAGATGATACAACATCAAAAGTAACAGATATAAAGAGGATATATATTAGATAATTCTGTCGAAACTTGTAATAAAGATTTCTAAAAATTTCCAAAAACTACTAGACATGACCTCCTAAATAATGTAAAATACAAAATGTAAAAGTTGCAACAAAAAAATAATTATAGGAGGCAAAAGAGAAATGGAAATCTTAAAAATTTCATCAAAATCTAATCCAAATTCAGTAGCAGGAGCTATAGCTGGATTAGTAAAAGAATCAAACAAAGCAGAAATGCAAGCAATCGGAGCAGGAGCTCTAAATCAAGCAGTAAAGGCAGTAGCGATAGCAAGAGGATTTGTAGCACCATCAGGAGTGGACTTAGTTTGCATACCAGCTTTTGCTGAAGTAGAAGTTGAAGGGGAAGATAGAACAGGAATAAAACTGATTGTAGAATCAAGAAAATAAATATAAATTAAATGGGGGCTCTATATAAAAAGCTCCTATTTTTTATTTTAAAATACTTGAAAAAACATGGTTTATAATGTATTATAACTATACATAAGAAAATTTATAAAAAGGAATGATAAAAAAGTGAAAAGCAATTTTGCAAAATATATATTTATAATATTTATAATTGGAATAATTATATTAGTTGCATATAAATTAAATGAAGAAAAGAAAAATACAACAGATGAAGAACAAACAAATGTAGTAAAAGAAGATGATATTGGTAAGGAAATAAAATTAGGAATTGCAGAATTTGATACAATGAATCCATTATTAAGTAAAAATAAACAGGTTCAAGAAATTACAAAAATAATATATGAACCATTATTTCAATTAACAAGTGATTATAAACTTGAAAAATGTTTAGCAAAAGATTGGGCGAAAACAGCAGAGAACAAATATTTAATAAAAATAGATACATCAATAAAATGGTCAGATGGAAATAATTTATCAGTAGATGATGTTATTTTTACAATAGAGAATTTATCAAAAATAGATTCAATTTATCTTGAAAATATAAGGCATATAACTGAAATAAATAGAGTTGATGACAATACAATAAGATTAATTTTAGACCAAGAAGTACCATTTTTTGAATATAACTTAATATTTCCAATATTAAGTAAAAAAAATTATGAAGGACAAGATTTTTTATATGGTTCAAGCAACAATACACCAATAGGAACAGGAAAATATAAAATAACACAAAATAGCAGTGATTCAATAATTCTTGAAAAAAATGAGAATTATAAAAGAGCTGAATTAACACTTGAAAAAATAACAATATCAAAATATTCAAATGTTGGAGAAATGTATAATTCATTTAAATTAGGAAAGATAGATTTAATTACAACAAATAATATAGGAATTGAAAATTATATAGGAACAATAGGATATAATAAAGCAGAAACAAATGGAAGAGAATTTGACTTTCTAGCAATAAACACACAAAATCAAGTATTAGCAAATAAAGAAGTAAGACAAGCAATTTCAAGAGCAATAAATAGAGAAAGTATAATATCTCAAGTTTATGGTGGAAAATATAGAACTCAAGATTATTTCTTAGATTATGGAAATTGGTTACAAGGAGATAAAACAGATACATCATATAATACAGATACAGCAATTCAAATATTAGAAGATAATGGTTGGGAATATAAATATAATAGATGGCAACAATATATTAATTATAATACAAAAATAATAAACTTTAAACTTGTAGTTCAAGCTTCAAATAATACAAGAGTAGCAATTGCTGAGATAATAAAAAGTAATTTAGAAGAGATTGGAATGAAAGTAACACTTGTAAAAGCAACAGATAATCAATATCAATCATATTTAGACAATAGAAATTATGATATGATATTAACAGGTGTAACATTATCATTAAGTCCAAATTTAGAAACATTTTTTGGAGATGGAAATTTAGCGAATTTTTCAAATGAAGAATTAAGTTCAATAATGAATGAAGTAAAAAATATAACAAAGGAAGATTTGTTAAAAGAAAAATATACAAGAATTAGACAAATATATAATGATGAAGTACCATATATAGGATTATTTAGTAATTATTATGAAGTTGCAAGTAATTGGACATTGAAAGGCAGTATACCAGCTAATTGGTATAATATATTTATTAATATAGATAATTGGTATAAGAATTGATTATAAAATTATGAAAAAATTTCATAAAATTGCTTGACAAAAAAATAAAAAACGATATAATATAGATATCGAACAAAGGTTTAGAAAAAGAGACACCAAAATAGTCTCAAGAAAGGAAAGATACAAACATGGGAGAAAATGCAGAAAAAAGAAAAGCACTAGAAGTAGCAATGAGCCAAATAGAAAAACAATTTGGAAAAGGATCAGTAATGAAATTAGGAGAATATAAAGCAATGGAGGTAGAAGCAATACCAACAGGAGCTTTAAGTTTAGATATAGCATTAGGAATTGGAGGAGTACCAAGAGGAAGAATTATTGAAGTATTTGGACCAGAATCATCAGGAAAAACAACATTAGCATTACATATTATAGCAGAAGCACAAAAAATGGGAGGAGAAGCAGCATTTATAGATGCAGAACATGCTTTAGATCCAGTATATGCAAGAAAATTAGGAGTAGATATAGATAATTTAATAGTATCACAACCAGACACAGGAGAACAAGCATTAGAAATAACAGAAGCATTAGTAAGAAGTGGTGCATTAGATGTAGTTGTAGTAGACTCTGTTGCGGCATTAGTACCAAAGGCTGAAATAGATGGTGAAATGGGAGATTCACATATGGGACTTCAAGCAAGATTAATGTCACAAGCATTAAGAAAATTAGCAGGAGCAATAAATAAATCAAAAACAGTACTTATATTTATTAACCAATTAAGAGAAAAAATAGGAGTAATGTTTGGAAACCCAGAAACAACAACAGGTGGTAGAGCATTAAAATTCTATGCATCAGTAAGAATGGATATAAGAAAAACAGAAATGATGAAACAAGATGGACAAGTTATAGGAAACAGAGTAAGAGTAAAAGTTATAAAAAACAAAGTAGCTCCACCATTCAGAGAAGCAGAATTTGATGTATTATATGGAAAAGGAATATCAAAAGTTGGAAATATACTAGATATGGCAGTTAACTTAGACATTGTAGAAAAAAGTGGAGCATGGTTTAGTTATAATGGTCAAAGAATTAGTCAAGGTAGAGAAAATGCAAAAAGATATTTAGAGGAACATCCAGATATAATGGACGAAATAGAGAAAAAAGTTAGAGATAATTTTGCAAAAGCATTTGAACAAAGTTTAGGAGAAGAACTTCCATCTGATGATGAAGAAGATACAGAACCAATAGATGAAGAGTAATTTTTGAATTATAAAAATCCAGAAAAATAGCAAGAATTTTCTTGCTATTTTTATTATTATAGAATAAAATAAGGCTAGAATTTTTACTATAGAGAAAGGAACAAAATTTATAATGAATAAGAAATGGGAAATATACCAAACTAATGAAGAAAAAGTTGAAAAATTACAAGAAAAATACAAATTAAATAGATTACTATCAACATTACTTACAAATAGAGGCATAACAGAAGAAGCAGAAATAACAAAATTTTTAAATCCAAAAAGAAGTGATTTTTATGATCCATTTGGAATGCCTGATATGGAAAAAGCTGCTGAAAGAATATTAAAAGCAATAGAAAATAAAGAACAAATAATAATATATGGTGATTATGATGTTGATGGAATTACAAGTGTAACAGTATTGAAAAGTTTTCTTGAAGAAAGAGGAATACAAGTAAATGTATATATTCCGAATAGATTAAATGAAGGATATGGATTAAATAAGACTGCAATGGAAGAAATAGCCAAACAAGGAAACAAATTAATGATAACAGTAGATTGTGGAATAACAGCAGTAGATGAAGTTGAATATGCAAAAACATTTGGTATTGAAACAATTATAACAGATCATCATGAGCCAGCAGAAGAATTACCAAAAGCGATAGCAGTAGTAGATGCCAAAAGAAAAGATAATAAATATGAATGTAGAAATTTAGCTGGTGTTGGAGTAGTATTTAAATTAATACAAGCATTAAGTATAAAATTAGGATTAGACCCAAAAGAATATTTAAAATATTTAGATATAGTTTGTGTTGGAACAATATCAGATATAGTACCATTAACAGATGAGAATAGAGTAATTGTAAAACTGGGATTAAAATTAGTAGAGCAAACAAAAAATTTAGGATTAAAAGAAATATTGCAAAGCTGTGGGTATTCAAAAATAAATTCAACAACAATATCATTTGGTGTAGCACCAAGAATTAATGCATGTGGAAGAATGGGACATCAAGAAGAAGCATTAAATTTATTGTTATCAAAAGAAGAAAATGAAGTAAAAGAATTAACACAAAAAATTAATGAATACAATAAAACAAGACAAGAAATAGAAAAAAATATTTATAATGAAGCTGTAGAACAAATAGAAAAAGAAGGACTTGATACCCAAAATACAATAGTAGTATCTGGAAAAGGATGGCATCATGGTGTTATAGGAATAGTTTCATCAAAAATAACAGAACTATATTTTAAACCAAGTATTTTATTATGTGAAGAAGATGGAGAATGTAAAGGATCTGGAAGAAGTATACCTGGATTTGATTTACACGAAGCATTAATGGAATGTAATGACACAATAGACAAATTTGGTGGACATGCTATGGCAGTAGGAATAAACATAAAGAAAGAAAAAGTTGAAGAATTTAAAGAAGAATTTGAAAAAATAGCAAAAGAAAAAGAAGTTGATAAAATAATTCCAATTTTAAATCTTGATGCAGAAATAAAACTTGATGATGTAAATAAAGAAATGGTAGACAGTTTAAAAGAACTTGAACCATTTGGTGAAGCCAATAAAATGCCAATATTTGCATTTAGAAATTTAAAAATAGACTCAATAAGATCTCTATCAGAAGGAAAACATTTAAGATTATCTGTAAAGGATAATAAAAATATAATTAATGCAATAGGATTTAACATGGGAGCATTAGCAGATACTTATCGAATTGGTGATAGAGTTGATATTGCAGGAAATTTAGAAATAAATTCATTTAATGGTGTTGATAGTATTCAAATTAATATTAAAGATATTATGAAATCAATATAAAATTTTGATAAAAGGCTTTAAATTTAAAACAAAAAGATGTAAAATGTGAAAGAAAAAAATAAATCAATGGGGGGATTTATATGGCAGAAAATCATACAATAAAAGAGATTATTGAAAGAGTAAAAAAGAACAAAAGATGGCCAGATGTAAAAATAATACAAAAAGCATATAACTATGCTTTAGAGAAACATGGAACACAATTAAGAAAATCAGGTGAACCATATATAATACACCCAACAAATGTAGCATATACTATTGCAGAACTTGGACTAGATGAACAAACAATATGTGCAGCACTTTTACATGATGTAGTAGAAGATACTGATGCAACATATGAAGATATAGAAAGAGAATTTGGAAAAGAAATTGCAGATATGGTTGATGGTGTTACAAAATTAAAACAAATAGGACATGCATCAATTGAAGAAAATCAAGTAGAAAATTATAGAAAAATGTTCTTAGCAATGGGAAAAGACATAAGAGTAATAATTATAAAGCTAGCAGATAGATTACACAATATGAGAACATTAGAGTTTTTAAGAAGAGATAGACAAATAGCAATATCAACAGAAACAATGCAATTATATGCACCATTAGCAAACAGACTTGGTCTATATTCAATGAAATGGGAATTAGAAGATTTAAGCTTTAAATATTTATATCCAAAAGAATATGAGGAATTAATAAAAGGAATAGAGCAAAAAAGAGAAGAAAGACTAAGATTTATTGAGAAAATAATGGATGACATAAGACAACAATTGAAAAAGGAACATATTGAGGCAGAAGTTACAGGAAGAGCAAAACATTTATATAGTATATATAGAAAAATGCAAAGAGACAATAAAACATTAGATCAAATATATGACCTATTTGCATTAAGAATAATAGTAAATTCTGTAAAAGACTGTTATGCGGCATTAGGTGTAGTACATGAAATGTATAGTCCAATGCCAGGAAGGTTTAAGGATTATATAGCAGTTCCAAAAACAAATATGTATCAATCAATACATACAACATTATTAGGAGAAAAAGGAACACCATTTGAAGTACAAATACGTACATGGGATATGCATAGAATTGCTGAATATGGTATTGCTGCACACTGGGCATATAAAGAAGCAAATTATGGAAGTAGAAAAGGACAAAAAGTAGTAAAAGTACAAGATGATAAATTAGCATGGCTTAGAGAAACACTAGAATGGCAACAAGAAATGCAAGATCCACAACAATTCTTAGAAACACTAAAAACAGAATTATTTGAAGATGAAGTATATGTATTTACACCAAAGGGTGCAATAAAAGTATTACCAAGAGGTGCAACACCAATAGATTTTGCATATAATATTCATGCTGAAATTGGAAATAAGATGGTTGGAGCAAAAATAAACAGTAAAATGGTTCCAATAATAACACCAATAAAAAATGGTGATATTGTAGAAATT
>OIZX01001210.1_pt1 | contig 13965 bp, 17 predicted proteins | sample 1588621 | NCBI WGS metagenome assembly OIZX01 (sample SAMN03283276) | human gut metagenome | biome: human-associated habitat; material: feces | host: Homo sapiens | place: Peru | collected 2012
GGCCGCACTTGTGTGCCGCATACAGGCCATACAGCCCCGCGCCCAGAATGATCTTATCGTATGTCATGGCTTTGCACCGCCTTCGGTTTTGTTAATTTGGGTTGTACCGCCCGGCCAGCGCCCGGAACAGGATCTTCAGCAGGTCAGCGTTGCCGCGCATCCCCTTGATCTTGGTGGGGGTGGCCCCGGTTTTGGGGTAGGCGCGGGTCACGGGCACCTCGCAGGCTTTCAGGCCCAGCTGAGTGGCCCGGATGCTGAGATACGCCAGCAGCTCGTAGCCCACAAACACCTCCCGCAGGGGCTGCACCGCCGGGTGGGTCAGATAGGCCCGGCTGTACGCCCGGTAGGCGTTGGTGGTGTCGGTAAACCACTGCTGTGCGCCCAGGCTGACCAGCGGCGCGTGGATCAGCCGCACGGCGGCATAGCGCACCGGCGGCGTGTTGATGGCGTGTCCGCCCTTGATAAACCGGCTGCCCTGCACAAGGTCGTAGCCCTGCTGCAGCTTTTCGATAAATTCCGGCACATCCTCAATGGAGTCCTTGTTGTTGCCGTCGATGGTCAAAACGCCCTTAAAGCCGCGCTGCAGCGCAAAATACAAGCCCATGCGCAGCTGTGCGCCCTGCTTGCCGGGGCCGGTCTTGGTCAGCAGGGTATTGACGCCGTACAGCTGCAGGGTGTCCAGCTTCATGCTTCCGTCGGTCGAGCCGCCATCGCAGATGACGATATCGCACAGGGTATCCGCCCCGGCGGTCTGGGCGCGGCCCAGCTCGGTCAAAATACGCGCTCCCTCGTTGATAACGGGGATCAACAGGCAGTAATCACTGGATTTGTCGCTGTATTCGGCGGCGCGGAAATCCGGCACGCCCGCAAGGTCGGTGCAGCTGTAATGCTTCATTGAAATACCTCCGCAATATAAGCCATCGTGCGTTTTACGGTGTCCGCATCGGTGCGCGCCATCTCCACCGAAACCGCGCCCCGGTAGCCCACCGCGCCCAGCAGCAGCGCCATGACCGACAGCCGCATGGCAAGTTCCGCAAGCGCCGCCACGTTCAACCGCCTCCCGTCACATAATTTGTCAAAGCCATCAGCAAGCCTACCGTCACCATGAACATCAGCATCACGGCGACGAGACTTGCGACCACATATTGGAGCGCGTCCGCCGCGCCGTCATAAATCTGCGTCACCGCGCCGGACAGCGGCAGATTGACCAGAATCGCGCCGAAGCCCATCGGCAGCAGCAGCGCGGGCTCCATATCCCGCTTGACCGCCAGATAGATGAGAATTCCGCCGATCAGCCACATGACCGCCTGCTGCCAGTTGAGATTGCTGATGTTTGAAAATAGCTGCGCCACAAAAAGTCCTCCTGATTTGTTTTTTGATAAAAAGAAAAGACCTTTACCCAAGCATACGCAATGCTTCGGTAAAAGTCTCACAATTTCAGTCGACTGCGGGCATTTCTGCCGTACTGACGCAGCCGACACGGGGGAAACCCGCCTGCTACTCCCTTTTATCATGTCTATTGAAGCAGAAAAACGCCCGGCCGTCAAGTGGACCGGGCGTATCTTAGCGGGTTCTTAATGGCCGGAGCAGCGCTGCGTCCGGGTCACGGCTTCGGCTCCTGCGGGGGCTCCTGCCGGGCGGCGAATTTTGCTCTGCGCTTTTTGCGGGCGTTTTTGACCAGCACGATTACAACGATGACGATCACGGCCAGCAGAATCAGCGCGGGCAGCGCGGAGGCCAGACCCAGAATGACGTTCTGCACGCCGCGGGCGAAGCCCGTCCAGCCGTCGGAAAGGGAATCGGACAGCTTCTGGCCGAAGCTGCGCCGGACCGGAACGGTCGGCGTGTAAATTTCGACCTCGCGCAGATCGAGCTCCACGGTCGAATACCTGATCTGCATGTCATAGTTGCGCAGGCTCCGCTCAATGGACTCGATCTCATAGCGCACGTCGGACAGCCGCTGCTCAAGCGCGATGAGCGTCTCCACGTCCTCGCTCTTCGAGAGCATATCGAGAAGCCGCTCCTCCTGCGTGTTGAGACTGGAAAGCCGCGCTTCGTAATCGGTGTAGGCCGACGTGACGTTCTGCGCGTCACGGCTGGTGGAGGTCACGTTGCCGAAGCCCTCTGTCTCGTGCAGGAAGGCTTCAAACTGCTCGCACGGGATGCGGACGGTGTAATACGCCCAGCGGTTGACGATGGAGGTCGTGCCGTCGGAATTGTACTGCGTGTCGCCCGTCACGTTCGAGCTTTCCACAAATCCGCCGATCTTCTGCACCTGATTTTCCAGCGCTGCGACCGCCTTGTCAAACTCGGTCGTCTCGATGGAGACGGACGCGGTATAGATGATCTTGGCGGTGTAGTCGGCGACGGAATCATCCGGCTCCGGCGTTTCGGCGCCGCCGCCGCCCGCTTCGGTCGTGGCGACGGTGTCGTAGGCGAATTCCTCCTCCGGCTCGGCGGGCGCCTCCATGGGCGTCTCAGCGGCGGCTGCCTCCTGCGTGGAATCGTAATAGCCGTTGGGCACGGACGCGGTGTCCGCTGGCGCCATTTTGGAGCTTGCCGCGCAGCCAGTAAACATGGCCAGAAGCAGCAGTGCGGCGAGAAGGATGGCAAGAATCGATCTTTTTTTCATGATTGGTACCCCTTTCTTTTGTGTTCTGCTTGCGTAACCGCTGATCCAATCGACCGCGGTTATCAGCGGAGCTTTTGCCGATACCTCTTGTCGATTGAATCATCTGTACTTAAAAGACGGATTTTCTGGCCGTTGGTTGCACAGGACGGGAAATTCTTTCTAAAAAATCGCAAATTCCGGGACACGCTCGCAGGCGCTGACGGAAAATTCATACGCGGTGCGCGTTTCGCTCGTCTCGCCCAGGTTTTTGAGATATGTCCGGCTCTGGAGCCTGCCCGTGAGCGTCAGCTCTGTGCCGGTCGGGTATTCGGCGGCGGCCAGCGCCGTGCGGCCCCATAAAATGCAGGGGATATAATCCGTCCTGCGGTACAGACGCGGCACGGCCAGACACAGATCCGTGATCTGCCGTCCGAGCGGCGTCTGCCGGTAAACCGGCGGTTTGCAGACCGTGCCGGTCAGAACGGCCTCATTCTGCATGGGCGCGTCCGTCGTTGTCATGGACAGCGCGTAGACGCACAGGATCAGACGGCGTCCGGTCGGCTCCCGGTTGTTGAACGAGCGAATCTGGCCCTCAATCGTAAAGCGTTCGCCCTCGAACAGCTCTGCCTGCTCCAGCACGTCCTCTGCGGCCAGAACCGGCAGCAGGTCTTCCGTGCCGCTCAGACGCTCCACGGCGAGCAGGAAGCGGAAAAACCGGCGCTCATGGTTCTGGTGCGAATATTCCGGCAGGGACGCCAGCGTCCCGGTCAGGGTAATGTGATTGGCTGTGTTTTCCATAGTTCCACCTCATCTTTTCTTCGTATGGAAGACTATATGAGGGGAACACGCGCAATAGACTACCGGCGGGGCGGGCGTTTTTTGGCCGGTTTTGCGGAGGCAGACTTCCGCTCCGGTATCTGCTCGGCTGTGCCGGGCTTTTTCTCCTTCGGAGGATACGGACGGATGAGGCATTTTGGCGTAAAGCCGATGAGATCCGTCCGGCGTGCCTTTTGCAGCGCCTCGCGCACAAGAAAATAATTCTGCGGTCTGCGGTACTGCATCAGCGCACGCTGCATGGCCTTTTCGTGCGGGTTTTTCGGCACATAGACCGGCTCCATCGTCCGGGGGTCGAGGCCGGTATAATACATGACGGTAGAGAGCGTCGACGGCGTGGGATAGAAATCCTGCACCTGCTCCGGCTCGTGGTTGGTATCGCGCAGATATTCGGCCAGCTTTACGGCCTCCTGCATTGTGCAGCCGGGGTGGGACGACATGAGATAGGGCACGACGTACTGCTTCATGCCCTCCTGCTCGTTGAGCTTCTTGTATTTTTCCACAAACTGCAGGTACACGGTGTGCGGGGGCTTGCCCATCACACGCAGGACCTGATCGGACACGTGCTCCGGCGCGACCTTCAGCTGGCCGGAGATGTGATAGCGCACCAGCTCCTTGAAAAACGTGTCGCTTGGGTCGGCCAGCAGATAGTCGAACCGGATGCCGCTGCGGATAAAGACCTTTTTGACGCCCGGAAGCTTCCGGAGCTTCCGCAGCAGGGACAGGTAATCCGCATGGTCGGCGATCAGGTTCTTGCAGGGGGAGGGGAACAGGCACTGCCGCGTGGGGCACGCGCCGCGCTGCAGCTGCTTTTTGCAGGCAGGCTGGCGGAAGTTTGCCGTCGGGCCGCCGACGTCGTGGATATAGCCCTTGAAGCCCGGTGCGCGCGTCATGCCCTCGGCTTCCCGGAGAATCGACTCCTGCGAGCGGGTCTGGATGATCCGTCCCTGATGGAACGTCAGCGCACAGAAGCTGCACGCACCGAAGCAGCCCCGGCAGGAGGTCAGGCTGAATTCAATCTCCGCAATGGCCGGGACGCCGCCAAGCTTTTTGTACGACGGATGGAACGTGCGGCAGTACGGCAGATCATAGACATGGTCCATCTCCTTCTGCGAAAGCGGGCGCTGCGGCGGGTTCTGGACGATGAATTCGTGTTCGCCGTACGGCTCAATGAGCCGCTTGGCGCAGAAGGGGTCGGTGTTGCGGTACTGGACGGAAAAGCTCTCGGCGTAGACGCGCGGATTTTTCTGCATATCCGGGAAAGCCGGGAGCGTGATGGACGGGACGGACGCGTCCGGCTCGCGGGTCTTATAGACCGTGCCGTCGATATACGTGATATCCTGCGCGTCCAGGCCGTCGTTAAGGGCGTTTGCGATCTCGACGACGGCGCGCTCACCCATGCCGTAGATCAGAAGATCGGCCTGCGAATCGAGCAGAATCGACCGCTTGAGCCTGTCCGACCAGTAATCGTAGTGCGCAAGCCTTCGAAGGCTTGCCTCGATGCCGCCGATGATGATGGGCTTGCGGCGGTAGGTGCGGCGGATGAGGTTGCAGTAGACCGTCACGGCGTAGTCGGGCCGCTTGCCCATCACGCCGCCGGGGGTGTAGGCGTCGGTTTTCCTGTGGGCCTTGGAGACGGTATAGTGGTTGACCATCGAGTCCATATTGCCGCCCATGACGAGAAAGCCCAGACGAGGCTCGCCGAGGGTGTTGATGGAAGCTGGGTTTTTCCAGTCGGGCTGCGAGAGGATGCCGACCTTATAGCCCGCGTCCTCCAGCACGCGCGAGATGATCGCGTGGCCGAACGACGGGTGATCGACATAGCCGTCGCCGATGATATAGACAAAATCGCACTGCTCCCAGCCGCGCCGCTGCATATCGGCGCGGGAAATCGGTAAAAATTCCGGCATGGGGCTCACAGAAGCGTCAGGATCGACTTGAGATCCGGCAGCAGATACTCCGGCTGCGCCTGCTCGCGCAGATAGTCCGCCGGGAAGCTGGTCGCAAGGCCGATGGCCTCAATCCCGGCGGCGTGCGCCGCGCGGATGCCGCTGGGCGCGTCCTCGACGACAATGCACTCGGACGGCGCAAGGCCGAGGCTGGCCGCGCCCGTCAGATAAATTTCGGGGTCGGGCTTGGGATTTTTGATGTCGGTGCCGGTCACAAGATGGTCGAACAGCGCCTCGTCCGCGCCGATGGCGGACAGATTCATGAGCACCTTCACGCGGTCCGCCGACGAGCAGACGGCCAGCCGGTAGCCCCGCGCGCGCAGCGTGCGCAGCACGTCCAGAACGCCATCCGGGATATTGGCCTCCTCCTTGACGTGCTCGCCGTAGCACGCATAGAGATAGTCCTTCATCTCCGTGCGGTACGGCACGCCGTATTTCTCGGCCACGCCGCCGACATAGCGGTTCTCGCCGCAGCCGACAAACTCGGCAAAGTCGGATTCCTTTGCGTCGATGCCGTATTTCTTCAGCGCACGGACGCCGGTTTTTGCCATGTATTCCTCAGAATCAATCAGAACGCCGTCCATATCGAATAAAACTGCTTTCCAGGCCATAAAACTCTCCTTGTCTATAGAAAAAGGCCGCCATATTGCATATGGCGGCCATAAAATTTGCTTACAGAGCCTTCTTCGCGGTCTCGACGAGAACCTTGAACGCCTCAGGATCGGCGATGGCGAGCTCGCTCAGAGCCTTGCGGTTCATCTCGATGCCGGACTTCTTCAGGCCGTAGATGAAACGGCTGTAGTTGATGCCGTAGGGCGCGACGGCCGCAGAGATACGGGAAATCCACAGCTGGCGGAAATCTCTCTTCTTCAGCTTGCGGCTGACATACGAATAAACGCCGGACTTTGCAACGGCCTGCTTGGCCATCTTAAAGTGACGGGACTTGGAGCCCCAGTAGGACTTCGCGAGCTTCAGGGTCTTATTTCTTCTTTTGCGCGTCATCATTGCGCCTTTTACTCTTGCCATTATAGTATCCTCCTATGTGTCGTCAACCCTTACCGATTATTTGTAAGGGATCATCTTCTTCACGATATCTTCCACAGTCACGTCGGCGTAGCCGTTCTTGCGCAGGTTGCGGGTACGCTTGGTGGTCTTCTTGGTGAGGATATGGCTCTTGAATGCGTGCGCTCTTTTGACCTTGCCGTTCTTGGTGAGGTTGAATCTTTTCTTGGCGCCGCTATGGGACTTCAGCTTAGGCATAGTGGTTCTCCTTCCGTGTGATTGCGATTGTAGTTTATTTGGAATTCTTGGGACTCAGGAACATGGACATATTGCGTCCTTCGAGCTTGGCGTCCTTGGCGATCGTGGCGATCTCGCTGCACTCGGCGCCGAACTTCGCGAGAAGCTCCTGTCCGAGCGACGTATGCGCCATTTCACGGCCGCGGAAACGTACGGTGACTTTGACTCGGTTGCCATCGTTCAGGAACTTGACAGCGCTTTTGACCTTGGTATTGAAGTCGTTGGTGTCGATGCTGGGAGACATACGAATCTCCTTGATCTCGACGACCTTCTGGTTCTTCTTGGCTTCCTTTTCCTTTTTCAGCTGTTCGAAGCGGAATTTGCCGTAATCCATGATCTTGCAGACCGGCGGAACGGCGTTCGGCGCGATCTTGACAAGGTCAAGGTCCTTTTCCTCGGCAAGCGCCAGAGCGTCGGACGAGGACATAATACCAAGCTGGCTGCCGTCAGCTCCGATCACGCGAAGCTCCTTGTCGCGGATCTCCTCGTTGATCTGATGTTCTAATTTACCGATTGTAAAGCACCTCCAAATGCAAAGTGCGGATGCCGCAAAGCACCCGCACATAAAATCCAAGCTCCCGCACAAGGCGGAGGAAATTATGAACCTCTTCGCAGACCGCTGGAGGTGAGTTGCGGTGCTTGCCGCTCCTTCTTTGTTTTCTCCGGGATATTATACAGGAGAAAAACACGGTTGTCAACACAAAAATGCAGAAAATTTCAGACCGCCGGCGGCATGAAGATCGGCAGCTCCGGCGGCGCGAAGGAGAACAGCGCCAGAGAAGCGCCGTAAACGCCCGCCGCGATCACCAGCACGCCGCACAGCCACGCGGGAAGGCGGGCCCTCTGCAAATGCCATGCCAGCCAAAAGCCGCCCGCCATCGCAAGCGCGTACAAAATCAGATCGAGCGGCAGCCCATGCAGCGCGAAGCCGGACAAGAGCGTATAATACGCGCCCAGCAGAAGTGCGGGCGCACTCAGCAGCCCCGCCAGCAGCCCGCACCAGCGCTTCCTGCCGTCCGCTTCGCCCTTCGCCAGCACGAACGCGGCGGCAAGAAACGGCCAGTATAAGAGCTTCAGATGCTCCCAGACGCTTTCATTGACCGGCGCGAACACCGCCGTCAGCGGATTCGGCCACAAATCGTAAAGAAAATGGAGCGCGGAGCCAGTCAGAAGACTCAGAAAAAAGACAGTCCGCCATTTGCGTTTCATAAAAAATCCCCCCTGCCATAGATGTATGACAGGGGAGAGGAGATTCAGAACGTTTTTATGTCAATACGGGCCAGACCGCGTCCAGCCTGAGGCCGGAGGCACGGAGGGCTTTTCGGGTGGTCTTCTCTGTAAAGCCGCCGTGGAACGCGCCGACATCGGGCAGCCAGCGGGCGGGGTCGAGGGCCTGCTCGCAGGCTTCTTTGGGGAGCTTCGTGCGGAAGAAGAACGGCGATTCAAATTCCTCCGGGTCACAGAGCACGGCGGGCTCTGCCGGCCAGCTGACGGGCTGGCTGCGGCCGGGATTGCGGACAATGTCAATGACGTCGGCCAGAACGGCGCTGGCCGTTGCCGGACCGCCTGCGCCGGGGCCGGAGAACATGACCGCGCCGACGCTGCTGCCCAGCGCCTCGACGGCGTTCAGAACGCCGGAAACGGGGGCCAGCGGCTGCGAAGCCGCAATGAAATGCGGCGAGACGAACACTGTGAGCGCCTGCCCCTGCCGGATGGCCCGGCCAAGCAGCCGCAGCTTCATCCCGGCGGCCTCGGCAAACGCGGCGTCCTCTGCTGTGATGGCGGAAATGCCGGTCATGCTGATGCGGGACGGGTCGACGTTCCTGCCGAACATCATATCGGCCAGAATGCAGATCTTGCGGCCCGCGTCGATGCCCTCGACGTCGGCGGTCGGGTCCTGCTCGGCGTAGCCGCGCTTTTGCGCGTCGCGGAGCGCCGCCTCGTAGCTCTGCCCGTGCGCAAGCATCTGCGTGAGGATAAAATTCGTCGTGCCGTTCAGAATGCCGCGCACCTCGTAAATTTCATTCGCGCCGAGGCACTGGCTCAGCGGGTGCAGCACCGGGATACCGCCGCCGACGGAGGCCTCGAACAGAAGGCTCACGCCGTTGGCCTTCGCCAGTGCCAGCAGCTCCGCGCCATGCTCGGCGATGAGCTGCTTGTTGGCCGTTACGACGTGCTTGCCTGCGGCAAGCGCACGGCGGACATAGTCCAGCGCCGCGCCGCAGCCGCCGATTGTTTCCATGACGAGAAACACGTCCGCGTCGCGTTCAATGACGGAAAAATCCGTGACGACTCTGTCCCGGTACGGCCTGTCCGGCAGCGCACGGCGCGCCAGCACATACGAAAGCTCCAGCTGTTCGCCCGCGTTCCGTTCGAGAAGAGCCGCGTCCCGCAGCAGAATCTCCGCGCAGCTCCCGCCGACGACGCCAGGGCCGAGAATGGCAAGCTTTTTCATACTGGCCCTCCTCACGCTTCGTTGGCCCTGCGGTAGACTGCAAGGATCTGCTCATAGTCCAGCACGTGGAACGTACCGATCGTGCGCGTCCTGCCGTAGCTGCACCGGCCGGCAAGGTCGGCAAGACCCGCCTCGTCCTGTCTGCCGCAGGAAAGCTCACGCAGGCACACGGGCATACCGATGGAGCGGAAGAACGCTTCCTGCTTTGCGATACCGGCGAGCGCGGCGGCGGTGTCGTCCGCCTCCTCCACGTGCCAGACGTTCCGCGCGAAGCGTGCAAAGCGCGCCGGATTTTCGTCCATGACAAATCGCGCCCAGCTGCCCCACACGGCGGTCAGACTATCGCCGTGGTATACGTCAAATTTCTCGCTCAGCGCATGGCCGAGCTGGTGTACGGCAAAATCCTTTTTGCCGCCAAGCCCGGTCAGGCCGTTGTGCGACAGGGAGCCTGCCCACATGATCTCGCTCATGGCCTTTTCGTCGTGCGGGTCACGCACGGCGGCGGGGCCGTATTCCAGCACGACGCGCAGCAGCGCCTCGGCCAGCTCGTCCGTCAGGGCGTTGTCGGTGACGGGGTTAAAATACCGGTCGAGCGTGTGCATGAGAATATCGCTCACGCCGCAGGCGACCTGATGCACCGGGAGCGTCGCGGCGAGCAGGGGGTCAAGAATGGCAAAGGCCGGGCGGTTGAACGGGGTGTTGAGGCCGCGCTTTTCGCCCGCCTCCGCGTTGGTCAGAACGGCGGAATCGCTCGTCTCGCTGCCTGCTGCCGGGATGGTCAGCACGACGCCGACGGGCATGGATTTTGTCAGCGGTACGCGGCGCTTCCAGAATTCCCAGATATCCGTGCCGGGGTTGGCTGCGCCGTGGGCGATGGCCTTGCAGGTGTCGATGACGCTGCCGCCGCCGACCGCCAGAATCAGCTCCGCGCCCGATTCCAGCGCCAGCCGCACGCCCTCGCGGGCCAATGCCGTGCGCGGGTTCGGCTGCACGCCGCCGAGCGAACGATACTGAACGCCCGCCTCGTCCAGAAGCCGGAACACGCGGTCAAGCAGACCGCTTTTCTTCGCGCTTGCGCCGCCGCAGACGACCAGCACGCGCGAAAGTCCGCGTTTTTTCAGCAGCTCCGGCAGCCTGTCCGTGCTGCCTGCGCCGAATACGATCTCAGTGGGTACGAAATATTCAAATCCGTGCATATGCTTATCCTGCGACACAGTCCGCCTTGACTACGCCCTTCCTTTCTGCGATTTGCTGGGTCAGCGCTTCGATGTTGCAGTTGAGATTGCTCGTCTCTGCCGAGATGGTCACCATGGCGCGGCCTCCGGTGGGAATGGACTGGTTGATGGTCAGTATATTCGCGCCACAATTGGCAAAAATAGTTAATATCTCGGACAGGATACCGGCTTTGTCCTTGAGCATAATCTGAAACGTGATGATGCGGCCCGCCATCAGGTTCTGAAACGGCGCGATGGCGTCGCGGTACTTATAAAATGCACTGCGGCTGATACCGACGGCCTGCGCGGCCACGTTGACCTTGTCCGTCTCGCCGGTTTCGAGCATCCGCTTGGCCTCGGCGACCTTCTGGAAGATCTCCGGCAGGGCGGCGGCCTCCACAATATAATACTTCGGGCTTTTATCCATAGCGTTCACCTCATAATTGTCCGTGTTGGAAAAGCAAGTGTCTATATTCAGACTTCAATATACACCACATACCCGCAAATTGCAAGCAGAAAAGCACAGGAGGAATTACGAAGCATGAAAAGCCGCAAAATCTGGAAGACCGTTCTGATTGGGCTGGGCTGCGCACTCGGCGCGTGGGCGTTCGGAGCGCTGCTGCTGCCGGTGCTGCTGCCGTTTTTCATCGGGCTGGCGGTGAGTCTGCTGGCGGAAAAGCCGGTGCAGCTTTTACAGACGCGGGCGCATATTCCGCGGCCGCTGGCGTCCGGGCTGTGCGTGCTGCTGCTGTTTGGAATCCTGTTCGGCGGGCTGTTTTTCCTGTGCCGCCTGCTGTGCGCGGAGGCGGCAGATCTGGCCCGGCAGCTGCCCCGGCTGGCGGAAAATCTGGCCCCGCTCTTTGAACGTCTGAAGGAGCGTCTGCTTGCGCTTGCCGAAAAGCTGCCGGACGGCCTCGGAACGGGGCTGCGTGCGGGTGTTGAGGAATTTTTCAGGAGCGGCGCGGGCTTCGGCACGAAGCTCTATGAGACGCTGTTCTCGTGGGCTTCCGGCGTCATTGGGCGGCTGCCGGATGCGGTGCTGTTCGCGGTGACGGCGATTTTGTCCAGCTTCATGCTCTCCGGCGAGCTGCCCGCCATCCGCGGCTGGCTGCGGCGCACGGTGCGCCCGGCGTGGCTGGAAAAGCTGCGGACGCTCGGCGGGCACGTGCGCACGACGCTCGGCGGCTGGCTGCGGGCGCAGCTGAAGCTGATGGGCATTACATTTCTGATTCTGAACGCGGGACTGCTGCTGCTTCGGGTGCGGTATCCGGTACTGGCGGCGCTGGTCATTACGGTGGTCGACGCGCTGCCGGTGTTCGGCACGGGCACGATCCTGATCCCGTGGGCGCTGGCGCTGTTTTTGCAGGGGGAGACGAAAACCGGCGTCGGCCTCGTCGTTCTATACGGAGCCGCCGCCCTCAGCCGACAGGCGCTTGAGCCGCGTCTGGTCGGGAAGCAGGTGGGGCTGAACCCGGTTCTGACGCTGCTGGCGCTTTACACGGGCTACCGGCTGCTGGGCGTGGGCGGGATGATCGTGTTCCCCATCGCGGCCATGCTCTTCAAGCAGATCTGGGACCATTCCGGCCTGCAGCCGGAGGGATAGCGGGGGCTTGCGCGTTATCCTGCAGTAGGATATAATAGCACCGAAGGAGGCGGTGCGCATGATTCTGGAACAGACTGCCGCGCGGCAGACGAAGCTGCTGTCGCTCCTGCGGCGGGAATTCGGCCTGTCCGCCGGACTGGTCAAGCGGCTCAAATGGCAGAATGCGCTGTTTGTAAACGGTGCGCCTGCCCATACCGACGCGCCGGTCACGCCAGGCGACCGGGTGCGCGTCGTGCTGGAGGAGCGGACGGAGGGTTTTGACCCGGAGCCGATGCCGCTCTCCGTTCTCTATGAGGACGAATGCTTTCTGGCGGTCGACAAGCCTGCCGGGATGCTGGTACACCCGTCGCCGCAGAAAAACAGCGGAACGCTGGCAAACGGCGTGCTGTATCACCTGCTGGAGCGCGGCGAGGCGTCCGGCGTCCATCCCGTGACGCGGCTCGACCGGGATACGTTCGGCGTGGTGATTCTGGCGAAAAACGCGAACATCCACGACCGCTTCTGCCGGATGCTGCGCGAGCGGCAGCTGGAAAAGACATACCGCGCGTCTGTTTTCGGCCAGCCGCCGCAGGAGGAAGGGCAGATTGACCTGCCGGTCTATAAGGTCGGCGGCAGCCTCATCCGCGTTGTGGACGAGCGGGGGCAGCGGGCGCTGACGCAGTACCGCGTGCTGGAGCGGGCGGAAAAAACGGCGCTTCTGGAGCTGCATCCTCTGACGGGCCGCACGCACCAGCTCCGCCTGCACTGCATGGCCTCCGGCTTCCCCATCCTGGGCGACCCGCAGTACAAAAGCCCGGAAGCAGCGGCGTATTCCGCCGTCCACGGGCTGTTCACGCAGCAGCTGTGCGCCGCAAGACTCGTTTTTCCGCACCCCATGATGGGGAAGCGGATGGAAATTTTGTCGAAACAGGAAGTTTTCTTTCCAAAGGACTAGGCAGACGCCATGCTTTTCTGATACAATATTTGAAATATAATGCATTGGAGATGCTGCATGGAGAAAAAGAACGCGGTTTACACCATCACAGAGGAACAGTCCCCGGAGCAGGCCCGGCGGGAGCATATCATGCTCGTCGCACGCAACATAGCGGCAGGCGCGGCGGCTGTTTTGTTTCTGGCCTCGTTTGCGCTGGCGGATAGCCACAAGCTGCTGCGTGCAGCGGCGTATTTTCTTGGCGCAGGCGCGTATTTTACCGAAATTCTCGTCCTGACGGACGGCTTCCGGCGAAAGGTCCCGCAGAAGGAGCTTTTCATGGCCTACTGCTTCGGCCCCCTGTACATACTGCTCGGCTTGAGCTATCTGCTTGAGGCGTGAACGCGCTGAAGGCTCCCCTTGGGCACAAGGGGCCAAAAGGGGTAGGGACGCTGGCCCGAAGGGCCTGAGGGGATTCGAATGTGGAAAAGTTCGGAGCACTCTGAAGCTTGAAACAAATCCCTTCCGTCATTTTCTTCGAAAATGCCGCCTCCCCTTATCATGCGGGGCATGACAAGGGGAGGCTTGGGCGTACGCGGATTCATCTTGGTATTTTTATACAGCCCGCAAAAAACCGGCGCATCCGATTGGATGCGCCGGTTGTCAACAGAAAATAATTCATAAAAATAGGCCGGATGAATTGACATTCCAGACAAAAGCTGATAGAATGTAAGTCCATAATGCCTGCGTAGGGCCATTCGCAATTTTCACCACTACCTGTTGTGATTATAGCACTGCAAGTCCCCATACGCAAGCGGAAATGGGAAGAAATAAACAACGCAACCAGGCGTGTCATAAGACAACTACAGAAAGGCTGTGATGACTTTACATGGCGATCACAAAGGATGTCATGATGGGCAAGACGCCCCGCAAGAGCTTCGCAAAGCAGGACCAGATCCTGGAGCTGCCGAATATGCTCAAGATCCAGAAGGATTCCTATGAGTGGTTCCTGCGCGAGGGCCTGCGCGAGGTGTTCCGCGACGTCGATACCATTACCGACTACACCGGCAATCTTGAGCTGAGCTTCCTC
>OIZX01001211.1_pt1 | contig 13962 bp, 17 predicted proteins | sample 1588621 | NCBI WGS metagenome assembly OIZX01 (sample SAMN03283276) | human gut metagenome | biome: human-associated habitat; material: feces | host: Homo sapiens | place: Peru | collected 2012
AAGCAGTATATCTTCGAGCAGCTCAAGGCCAACTTTAACGGCGAATGCTCCGAGGTCGGTATGTACCTGTGCATGGCCCGCATCGCTCACCGCGAGGGCTATCCGGAGATCGGCCTGTACTGGGAAAAGGCCGCTTACGAAGAGGCGGAGCACGCCGCGAAGTTCGCCGAAATGCTCGGCGAGGAGCTTGAGCCCAACATGAAGGCCACCACGAAGGACAACCTCAAGTGGCGTGTCGACTGCGAATTCGGCGCAACCCAGGGCAAGTTCGACCTCGCCAAGTGCGCCAAGAAAAACAACCTCGACGCCATCCACGACACCGTCCACGAAATGGCCCGCGACGAAGCCAGACACGGCCGCGCCCTGAAAGGCTTGCTGGACCGCTACTTCGGCAAATAATCTCACCCGGAGGAACACACGATGAAATACGTCTGCGATATCTGCGGCTATGTCTATGACCCGGAAGTCGGCGATCCCGACAATGGCGTAGCCCCCGGCACGCCCTGGGAAGAGGTCCCCGAAGACTGGGTCTGCCCCCTCTGCTCGGTCGGGAAAGACCAGTTCAGCGAAGAAGAATAACGTATAATACAGGCAGGAGAGACGGCGATTTCTCTCCTGCCTGTTTCGCTTTTGCAGATATACAGATGAAAAGCGGGTGTCAGCTATTCTTTTTAAACCACGCCAGATAGATTGAGTTCGCAGCTGTAAGTCTGCTGTAGTAGGCAGTTACAGCGCCCTGTTCTTCTATATTCCGAACCGAGCGATAAATATACTCTGCTTTTCGATTTCCTTCCCGGATTGCACTCGCCAGCAAATACTGCGTATCTTCGATCTGATCCAACCGGTCGATTACTTCGTCAAGCTTTTTCACGATCTGGTGCATCTCGGCCTCATGCTCATACAAATTATATGCCCCTTCATGCCCGGTCAACTGAGAACAGCGCCCCGATGATATGTACTCGCAAAATCTTGAAACAGCAATCAGATTTCTGTATTTCGGATAAATAATATTCATGCTGTAATACTGCCGGAGAATCTGTTGCGTTGCGGCAAGCGCAGCATTTCCAGTCTTGACGCGCTGAGATAACGCGGACGCCCGTATATTCAGTTCCTTACATAGTCTCTGGTTGTCCAGATCTATCGCTTGATTTGTCCGAAGTACGTCTTCGCGCTGCGCCCGTTTTTCCCTTGCTCTGGATATGGCAGAACCAATGTATACGCAAAGGCCAAGCAGCATCATAATAACTGTGCCGATTTGGCTTTTTTTTGAACTAGAATCGACAAAAATGCTTAAAATAAGCGACCCTACGGTATTCCATACAAGTACAAACACAACAAAGGAAACGATTTCTCCCAGAATATCACCTGCTGTGGTCTTCGTGTTATCTACCCTTAAACGGTCCTTTAAATTTGGATGGTTGGCCTGCCACAAACCATCATTCATCTTTGCAAGCAGCTGCTGTTGCTCATAGCAGCTTTTTTCCAGATTATAAACCTGATTCAGATACTCTGCCAGAACCACACTGATTCCCCCATTCCCGATGTGTCCAACATTAAAATACCATAGTATTTTTATAATGTCAATATATTTGGGACAATAGTATTGAAATATTTGACTTTAAAGGAGAATACTATGCTGGGACAGCGGATCATGGAATTGCGGAGTGTGCGCAGCTGGAGTCAGGTCGAGGTTGCAAAGCGATTGGGTGTTGCGAAGCAGACCGTTTCAAACTGGGAAAATGAAAACATCCAGCCGTCGATTGAAATGCTGATACGTCTGTCAAAGCTGTTTCATGTCTCTACCGATTATCTGCTCGGAATCGACGCCGCCACGCAGTTAAATGTCGACGGTCTGCCGCCGGAGATCATCGCACATCTGTCGCTGTTGATCGGCGACTATCGGGATATGCTGAAAACCGTCTGAATATCGGCATCCTCCCTGCTCGACAGACAGGAAAGCCTCCGCAGGCCGTTTGAGATCGTGCGGGACTTTGCGCACGAAATGCCCATTTCCGCACAGAGAGATACGCGAGATGAAAAGGGGCTGCAGCGACACGAAACTCGCTGCAGCCCCTCTGCGTTTATTTTACAGTGTTACAGCCCCAGCAGCTGCTTTTTCCTTGCGTCGAACTCCTCCTGCGTGAGAATGCCGCTGTCAAGCAGCTCCTTGTACACTCTCAGCTCGTCTGCAACACTCGAAGCCGACTGCGGCTGTGTATGCGGCTGCGCGTAATCGTCCGGCTGCGGCGGAACGCTGCGAGCGGTCACAACGGTGTTCAGCTTGTCCTGCATCAGGATGAGCGGAACGATTGGGATAAAGAACTCCAAAACCAGGCAGAGCGTGGCAATGTCCGAGGGAATGCCCTTCGCGGCAGCCAGCTTGTCGATACGCCGGGCAGTCTTGTATGTCCAGTAGATGCTGTAGAACGGGATGAAGATATATAGAAGCAGCTTGGTCGTGGGATTCCGCTCCGGCTCGTCCTGCACGGCGTTCGTATAGCGCGTCATGCGATAGACCCAGATCAGCTGCCAGATGCCGAATGTGAAAAGGAGCAGCAGAACATGCTTTGCCATACCGCAATAGGCCTCCGGCATAGCGTCGCAAGCCTGACCGTACGTGCCGCCCGCCTGCGAATAACCGGCGGAGGAAGGAGCCGCCGCACGGGTGTCATCGGGATGCGTGACCCACAGAAGCGCAAACAGCGTGGCAATCGTCGGCAGAAGGTTCAGCAGATCCCAGAGCAGGAAGAGCGGCGGCGTGGAATATCGCAGCACCTCAATGAGTGTACGCATAAAATAATAGAGCGGCATCACAGCACGAACCGCCGGAAGGAACCAGAGGCCGGAAAGCGGCTTTTTCATCTGCGGCAGCGTATCCGTGAGACTTGCAAAGCAGACCAGCGCAGCAAACAGGAAGCTGAGGAGGGAGAGCACGCTGCTGATAAAGCTGGCAAAATAAAACCTGTTGGACGTGCTCAGGTCATACAGATCAAAGACAGACAAAAGCACAAAGCACAGTGCCGGCAGGATATTTTTGGGCCGGAGCATCATCACAACGGCCGTAAACAGACAGCTGGCGATCCAGGCATACGCATAAAAGTTAAATAGTATGCCGTATTTGAGATACTGGATGCGCATAAGCGTAAACGCTGCTGCCCCGGCAATAAAAAGGACACCCGCAACGGTCGCATAGGGAGCTGACGGTTTCAGCTGACCCGAATTCTTTTCTTCTTCGTTCATTTCCTTCCATTCCTTTCTCTCTGTAATGCAGCAGAACTTATACAGCCTCGCAGAAATCTGCCGCCTGTTTTGTGCTGCAATTAATTTTATTATAGCACAGTCCCGCAGGATATTCAAGGAAGACATGCGCATTGCCTCGGTACGCCCGTTTGGGATATTTCCCGGCCTGCGCGGTTGACAGCACTGTAAATGCAAGGTAAAATCATGCTGTCTGAAAGAGAAAGAGAAAAAGAAAGAGGACGTGGCAATGCGAATGAAATTTACAGTTTACAGCAATTCTGTGCCTGCGACGCTGTGCAGCCTGCTGGGCAGCGGTTTGATGGCAGGCGGACTTTGGTGTCTGTTTCGTGCTGAGTTCCTGAACGGGGTGATCCTGCTGCTGCTCGGAATCGGACTGGCGCTGCTGGCCTCCTGGATCAGCGACAGGAGCCAGTTTTCCGCGTGGAAGCGAAAGGTCAAGAAAAGCGGCCTGATCCCGGAGATTCAGCGCAGCGTCCCGGTCGCCATTCGGGTCTATCAGACCAATCCCTGCGCACAGGCGCTGGCGTTTATCCGCACGCTGAATCCGCAGGCCGCAGAGCTCATCGAGCAGTCGCGGGCAAGCCGCAGCGGAAGCTAAGGTCTGCCGAAGTGGTAAGCCAAATGCACCGAACTCAGAAAATTTCCGAACGGAAGCTGCGCGGACGGCTTCCGTTTTTGCGTCCGGTGCGCGGAAACGCGGTCGAACAATCTGGAAATACCGTTTGACAGTTTCTTCTTGAGCCTGTATAGTTGGAATTGAAGTAGTTTCCAAATTCAAAAGAGAAAGGAATTTGTCAAAATGACTATCTTTCAGAAGCTGCGCCTGCGAAGTCTCCGAAAATCTCTGCTGTGCATCATTCTGCCGCTCATTCTCGTCGTGCTTATGGCAATGCTCACCGTTTCTGGATTCAAGGACATGAACCGCGAGCCGATCGAGCTCTACAGCGTTCCCCGCGACGAGCTCGAAGGAGCGTATGTCACGGTCGAGCTCCCGCTCATTTACGACGCATACGCCTACTCGGAAGAAACCGTCAACGACATTCCGACCGGAAAAATCACGTCAAAGGAATACATCATCGACGCAAACGAAACGGATTTCTGCGGGCTTGTGCTGGCGGACGAGCTGGTTAAACAGGGCGACCAGCTCTATTCCGATTCGATGAAATACCTCACAGGCCGCCTTTCGGCTGTCAGCTCCACCTTCCGGGTAACCGGCGTTATGCGCGCCATCATGGGAACACGGCTCGAATATTACCAGTCCTCTGCCGTCTCCGAACTGCTCGGTCATAACACGGAGCGGCTGCTGCCGTTCTATCTGGACGCGGAAACAAAAACAGATCGCAGCAGCCCTTTCCTGGCGCTGGGCTTCGGCCTCTTCTCGCTGGCGGCCCTTGTGTTTCTCACGGTGCTGCCGCTGAGCGGCGCCTATCAGAAGCAGCTGACAGCCACGGTTTCCACGCTGACGCACGGCGAACCTGAGGCTCTGTCCCAGCGCGTTGCGCAGATGGCGGCTTCTGCCCGCAAGCAAAACGGCATCTGCATCGATAACGGCCTCGTTTTTCTGGAAAGCGGCCTTCATCAGTATCTGTACAAAGCCGACGACATCGTATGGGCATTCCAGAAGACGGGCAAACACGGATTCTCGCAGTCCTCTTTCCTTGTTCTCGGCGCCAGCGACGGAACGCTGATTGAGCTTGCGATGCAGCCCGCGAAGGTGCAGGAATACCTTCAGAACATCCTTTTCACAATGCCATGGTGCGCCGTCGGCTACACCGCCCTCTGTCAGGCTGCGTTCTCGAAAAACCGGGATATGCTGCGAACCGTCGCGCAGGCGCAGCGAAGCGGAAATACAGCCGATACGGGAGTATAACCCCCTTCCGCTTATCAGGCGATTGCCCGCTGCCTGCAATCCGCTTCAAATCGAGGGACACGATTAAAATGCTGATAGGGCCCTGCGCAAAAAGCAGGAGAGGACGCAATTCCTCTCCTGCTTTTGCTGCTCGAATCAAATAATCCAGCGGTTGACCCATGGGATCCTTTTTAAAACCAAATAGATGCAGTAGCTGCCCAGAAGGCACAGCAGTGCAAGAACCGGAACCGAAACGGCAGGCCGGAAGCAGCCGGTCGAAAGCCCGGTGCGCGTCAGCGCACGCAAGACCAGCAGATGCACCAGATACACGCAGAACGAGCCGCCGGACAGCACCCTTGCCATGCGCTCCAGCTTCCCATATCCCTGTTTCCCGACCCGCATACACAGCGAAAAGAAGCCCGCCGCGATGAGACACGGCCCCGGCGACAGCCCCTCCAGCAGCTGCGCGGACAGCTTTCCTGCCCGGACAGATTGGAGCCACGTACCGGCAAAGCAGATGAGAAAACCGGCGAAAATCATTGCAGCCGCCAGAGGCACGGGCAGCGGCTCGCGCTTCATCAGAAAATACCCCAGCCAGGTGCAGCCGATCGCGGCCCAGGCCAGCGTGAGCGGCCATTGCAGAAAAATGCCGGAAAACGCATGGAGCAGGCCAAGGCTTTTGGCCGTCGGAAGGAGCACGCCAAACAGAATCCAGAATGCAAGCGCATAGCGCTCCGTTTTTTCATCCGCATTTGCCGCAAACGTGTATGTAACCGGCAGCACGGCATATACCAGCAGCATGATATGCAGAAAATACAGATGGCCCTCATGCTGGCCGCACAGCAGCTCCAGCAAAATCGTGCGCAGCGCTTCTGCGGTAAGCTTTTCATGCAGAACCCGCGGGAACAGCTTGTAAACCGCCGCCCAGACGAGCAGCGCAAGCAGGATATGCGGAATGTTCCGTTTCCAGATACGCCGGACGGACAGGCCGCCGCTTCTGTCCAGAAACAGAACGCCGCTGCACATCAGAAACAGCGGAACAGCGCCTCTTGCAAGACTGCTCCAGAACAGCCCCTCCAGCCACGCAATGCTCCCGACCTGCCTGCCGAGCAGCACCTCGCTGGACACATGAATCATCACCACGCAGGCAATCGCAAGCGTTTTCGCGTAATCAACGGCGGCAATCCGCCTGCCGGTCACAGCATCCGGCGTTTTCTCAAAGGAGCGCATACGATACTTCCTTCAGCATTTTCTGGTAGATAGCTCCATATTAAGCCTGCGGTATCCTCAAGTCAAGTAAATTCTGCGGCGTTCCTCCGCGCCGGCTAACCGTTGGGTCATGCGCCGGAGGCGTTTTTTCGGAAGATGAAAACATACTGCGCATGATAGACTGCGCCGTCCTTGCCCATCAGATCTGCCGTGACTGTGTATTTCGCATTGGGGCTGGTGAATTGGAGATAGTCGTCGGACAACGCATCCTGCGTGAGCGTCTGCCGCGCACCGCCGTTCAGCGGTTCGACCGTTACGGTATACGGCCCGGCCAGCGGCAGGGAAAAGCCCAGCTGCGCCTCCTGTACACCCTCGTTTACATACTCGTTATAGCGCCAGTCCTCGGACGCCAGCAGGACTCTGACCGTTCCGTCCGCCGCCGTCCGCGTCAGGGAACGGCACACAACGCGGTCCACCCGGTTTTCCGGGAAAATGAGTCCAAGCTTCGGCACCGGGGCGATGAGCGTGTCGAGATAGTCCCAGTCGAGCTGCGTTTTCAGATAATAGTCAGCCCCGGTAACCTCCCCATTCTGCGAATGCGTGACCTGAACGGCGCGGCCGCACAGCGCCGCGGACAGGTAGCCCTGCGGCGAATCAAACTCGATGAAAACCGTCCGCTCACCCTCGTTATAGGCGTGAATTTCCTCCGTGTACAGCTCCATCTCCAGCGATGCAAGATACGCTTTCAGCGCATCCTCGTTCAGACAGACCGCGTCCGAACCGTGCGGGTCGTTCCACGGCTCGACGCTGCGGACCGTCACGGCGCTCAAATCCTGTCCGCCGAAAATGCACTTCGCGCCCGGCTGCGCGTCATAGGCCAGCGCCACATAGCCGGAGCACATGGCCAGCACGAACAGCGTCAGTCCGAGCAGAATCGCGCCCGTGCGCTTCTTTTCAGGCTTCATGACCGCCCGCAGCCGGTAGCGCAGGGCACTCGCCGTCGCGGACAGGCAGGTCGTAAAGCCCCGCTCGTCGCCTGCGGTCTGTAACAGCAGCTCCGCATACTGCCGCCGGACGGGCTGCGGCTCGTCCAGCAGGACGGATTCATCGCAGCTGAGCTCAAAATCATCGGCGCTCTTGCGCATGGCGGCCCACATGAGGGGGTTGAACCAGCACATGGCCGTGCAGAACGTCAGGAAGAATTTCGATGCCGGGTCGCCGCGGGAGATATGGATGATCTCATGCCGCAGGACGAGCGGCAGCTCCTCCTGCGTATACTCGCGCATGGGCAGCACGACGCGGGTCGTCCGGTTAAAGAGGCCGATGGACAGCGGCGTCGCGACCGCGCCGGAGCGCACGAGCTTCCATTTGCATTTCCGAATCCACGCGTGCTCCAGCTCGGCCTCCCAGACGTGCAGCGTCTGCCGGTCCGTGACCGGAACGGCGTTTTTTAAGATTTTATGTCGGAACGCGAGGTGCGCACCGATTTTCCAGACCATCACGCCCACAGCGCCCGCAGCCCAGACGGCCAGCAGCACATAGACGAGCACGCCCGGTGCGTGCAGGACGAGCTTTTTTCCGTCCGTTGGCAAATCGAGCCTGCCGACAAACACGTATATCCAGTCCGGCAGCAGCCAGAGCATCGCGCACACACGGGCGGAGACCCATTTGCGCAGCCACGGCAGCACGGCCATCAGGAGCACATAATAGATTCCCAGCTCCAGAAACACGCGCATCAGCAGCCCCAGCGTGAGCTGCACCGCCATCTGTACACCGCCGAAGATCATGCCGAGAACCGGATAGAGCAGCATCATCGTCGGCAGATAATTGCTGCCGCTGAAGGGCAGGAAGCGCGGGCGGAGATGATCCTCGCCCCATTTCTGATCCGGCCGTTCCCGCTCAGAGCGGTCCCAGACGACCCATGTAAGGATTCCGCCGCAGATCAGGCCGAACACCAGCCGGACCGCCATCGCCATGCTCATAGCGTGCCCTCCCGCAGAAGCTCACGCAGCTCTTCCAGCTCCTGCGCCGTCAGTCCGCTTGCGCACAGCGCGGCGGCAAACGCGGGCAGACTCCCGCCGCAGAGCGTATCATAGAATTTCCGGCCCTGCCGAGCAAGATACTCCTCCCGCGCGATCAGCGGCCAGTATTCCGCGCTGCGGCCCGGCTTTTCGATTCGCAGAAAGCCCTTGTCCGCCAGCCGCGACAGGACGGTCAAAAGCGTCGTCGGGGCCATCGGGTGGGTCTTGTCCAGAATCGCGGCGATCTGCGTGCGCTTTGCCGGAGCCTCGCAGGCCCAGACGGCCTGCATGACCGCCAGCTCCGCGTCCGGCAGCGTCCGAATGCGTTCTGTCATGGTGCATCATTCCTCTACATTTGTAGTATATTTGCATTCTACATCTGTAGAGCAAGTTTGTCAATCCATAAAGTCGGGGTCAAAGTCAAAACATACATTGTCCGGCTGCTCCGATGTGCTCCCGGTCTCGTACTGCTCCCGCACACGCCGTCCGGCCTCCTGCACAGCCTCTTCAAAGCCGCTCAGCGCGGCGAACGGCGCAAACTGCGCCGCGCGGTCGCACCGCCGCATCGGCGCATGGCGTGTGGAGACGGGCCGCTCCATCTCCAAAAGCTCCTGTTCACTCAGCATATGACATCCGCCTCCCCTGCGGCACCAGTTTACCACAGCGAAGGCGGATGCGTCAAGAAATATTCGAATATTTGTTTGAAATTAAATTCTTCCAGTCAGCTCGCGTTTCTCCTGCTCCGGCAGGAACGCAGCGTCCAGCGCGAAGCGGGCCATGGTCCGCAGATCGTCCGGCGCAAAGCCCATGTCCGCGATGCAGTGCCGGTATTCGTCCTCCAGCGTTACGGCGGCAAGGGTCATGTTATCGGTGCTGATGCACACGCGCAGCCCTGCGTCCAGCAGCTTTTTCGCCGGGTGCAGCGCATAGGACGGCTGCGTTTTGCACTGGATATTGCTTGTCGGGCAGATTTCCAGCGTGACGCCGTTTTGAATCGCACGCGGCCAGAGCGTGGGGTCGTCATAAATATGATGGCCATGCCCGATGCGCTTCGCGCCGAACTCCAACGCGTCCCGCACGGTATCCGGCCCCTGCGAATCGCCCGCGTGGCACGTAAAGGGCAGACCCAGCTCCCGCGCCAGGTCGAAAATCGGGTGGAAATTTTGCAGCGGGACGATTCCCTCCGCGCCAGCCAAATCCATGCCCACAACGCCGGAGCCGAGATATTCCCGCGTCAGCCGCACGGTTTCGAGGTTTTCCGCCATGTTGGCCGTCTCCGGCCCAATGCACATACAGCAAAGCAAAATACCGCAGCGATAGTCCGGAAAATCGCGAAGCGCCTGCTCGCGTCCTGCCAGCACGGCTTCGATTGCGTCCTGCTGCCGCAGCCCGGCACGCGTGTGCAGCTGCGGCGCGAAGCGGACCTCGTCATAAAGATGCCCCTGCCGTGCAAGCGTCGTGAGGACATCGCAGGTGATGCGCGTGATGCTGGGCGCATCCTGCATGAGCTGCAGGGGCAGCTCAAAGCGGGCAAGATAGGTGTTCACGTCGCGGCAGTCCGCCGTTCTGACCAGCCATGCGTAAAATTCGTCCAGCGTGTCCACCGGCAGTGCTATGTGCTTTTCCTGCGCCATGCGCCACATCGTCTCCGGCGGCACCGCGCCGTCCAGATGCAGATGCAGCTCGATTTTCGGGATCCGCGTTACATCCATTGCAGATTCTCCTTTGCGTTTTTCTTTTATTGTAGCTGCCGCTGCACGGGCCGTCAACCGCAAAATCCGCAGACAGCAAAGCGCTTCAAAAAGTTGACACAGGGCGGCAGTTCGCGGTATGATACCATTAACATATCGCCGGAAAACCCGGCAGAAAGGCAGACAGCATGAGACTTGATAAATATCTGAAGGTTTCCCGCCTCATCAAGCGCCGCACGGTCGCGAACGAGGCGTGCGACAATACCCGCGTGACGGTCAACGGCAAGCCGGCCAAGGCCAGCTATGACGTGAAGGTCGGCGACCAGATTGCCATCGCCTTCGGCGCACGGACCGTCACGGTCGAGGTGCTTGCCGTGGCCGAGGCCGTGCGCAAGGACGACGCGGCGGCCATGTACCGCGAAATATAGCGGATCATATTGCTGCATACGATCCTGTTTCCTGCGTATATATGTAGGGAGAAGCCGGCATACCCGGACAGAAGAAAGGATGATACCATGCAGCAGGCGCTGATCGAAACGAATCTTGCCCAGCAGCCGCACCGACTGACGCTCGACTCGCGCAGCCGTCTTTCCATCACAGGCGTTCTGGAGGTCGAGAGCTTTGACGACACGGAGATTCTGCTGACCTCCACGCGCGGCCCGATGTCCATCCGCGGGCAGGGGCTGCATCTGCAGCAGCTGTCCATCGACGGCGGGCAGGTTCTGGTCGACGGGAGCGTCGACGCGATCTCGTATGAGGACGATATCCCGCGCGGCGGCTTTTTCGCCCGCCTGTTCGGCTGATGGAGATCCCTGTCTCGGCGCAGGCGCTGACCTTTGCGCAAGGGGCGCTGCTGGGGCTTGGGCTGGGGCTGGCATACGATCTGCTGCGGGCGCTGCGGCGGCTCTGGCCGCGGACGGGCTTTGCGGCGGACGCGCTGTTCGGACTGCTGCTCGCAGCCTCGTTTTTGTCCTTCGCGCTCACGGCGGGACAGGGACAATTCCGGCTGTATGTGTTCCTCGCCGTATTTCTGACCGCCGTTCTGTATTTCCTGACGCTCAGCCCGCTCATGCTGCGTGTGTTCCGGGCGCTTTGGGGTCTGCTGGGGCGGATTTTGCGGGCGCTGCTCGCGCCTGTGCGCTTTTTCTTGAAATTTCTCAAAAAAATTTCAAAAACCCTCTTTGCAAGCTTCCGAAAATGGGGTACAATGACCTGTAAGCATATTCTCGATTGGAACCACGCACAACTGGAAAGGAGCAGACGCCGGAATGAAATTCGTCAAGTCGTCTCTGCTGGTCAAGCTGGTGATTCTGATCCTCGTTGTGTACGCCACTGTTACCCTGGTGCGCCTTCGCTCCCAGATCAGCGAAAAGGAAGCAGAGGCCGCCGGGCTGACAAGCTCCATCGCAAGCACACAGCAGGAAAACGACCGCCTGCAGAGCGCAATTGACGCACTCGATACGCCAGAGGGACTGGAGCAGGTCGCGCGTGACCAGCTCGGCATGGTCTCAGAGGGCGAAATTGTCTTTGAAGACGTCGGTGACTAACAAAACGGGGGATTGGAACAGAAAGATGCAGTTGAAGGTTGGAGAAATTGTTGAAGGAACTGTCAAGAGCCTGACAAAATTCGGTGCGTTCGTCGCGCTGGACGCAAACACGACCGGACTTGTCCACATTTCCGAGGTCGCGCACGCCTATGTGAGCGATCTGCACGAGTATCTGACCGAGGGCCAGACCGTCAAGGTCATGGTCATCGGACTGGAAAACGGAAAGATCAATCTTTCCATCAAGCGCACGCTGCCTGCGCCCACGCGGCAGCAGACCCAGCGCCCGCGCGGTAGCTTCCAGCAGCGGCAGGCACAGCCGAACCGGCCGCAGCCGTCCGCGCCGCAGCAGAAGTCGTTCGACGATATGCTCAAGCAGTTCATGTCCGAGTCGGACAGCAAAATGTCCTCCATCCGCGCCTATTCCGACCACAAGACCAAGACCAGAAAACGATAACCGGAAAACGCCCCGGAGCGGCCTGCCGCGCCGGGGCGAGGAGCTATTTATGAACGTTTTGATTACCGGCGGCTCGCGCGGCATCGGGGCCGCAGCCGTCCGCGCGTTCTCTGTGCGCGGCGACCAGGTCGCATTTCTCTATGAAAAGGAAGACGAAAAAGCGACGGCTGTCGCCGCTGAAACCGGTGCGCTTGCCATCCGCTGCGACGTGGCGGACGGGGCGGCGGTGAACGCTGCATTCGCGCGGCTCCCCGGCGTGGATATCCTCGTCAACAACGCCGGGATTGCGGATTATGATCTCATCAACGCCATTACGCTAGAGCGCTGGCACAGGCTGTTTGCCGTCAATGTCGACGGCGCGTTTTACTGCATCCGCGCGGCGCTCCCTCACATGCTGCAGCAGCAGTCCGGCTGCATCCTCAACGTCAGCTCCATGTGGGGGCAGATCGGCGCGTCGTGCGAGGCGGCGTATTCGGCGACGAAGGGCGCAATTCTCGCCCTGACCAAGGCGCTGGCGCAGGAGCTGGGGCCGTCCGGCATCCGCGTGAACGCCGTCGCGCCGGGCGTCATCCAGACTGATATGTGTGTACACGTAGACCCTGCCGTCATGGAGGGCCTGCGGCAGCAGACGCCCATCGAGCGGCTGGGCACGCCGGAGGATATCGCGCGGGCGATGGTCTATCTGGCGGACGCAGAGTTTGTCACCGGGCAGGTTCTGCCTGTCAACGGAGGCTTCGTCATTACCTGAGGCTGCTTTTCCGCAGCCTTGTTTTTTTATTCAAAAAACTGAAAATCTTTCTTGAAAAGAAAGTTGTCAGTTGATATAATAGTTCTATTCCGGGAAAAAGGAGGGGATTCCGCGATGGAAAATGAAGAACTCCCGCAATATATGCGGATTGCGGTTTCCGTAGCCGTGCGGATCGCGGACGGGCAGCTTGCAGAGGGGGAAAAGCTCTCCGGGCGCTCGAAGCTTTCGTCGGAGTATCAGGTCTCCCCCGAAACGATCCGCAAGTCCGTGCAGCTGCTGCGCGATATGCAGGTCGTGACCGTCAAGGAGCAGAGCGGCGTATACGTGCGCTCCGCGGAAAACGCGAAGCGTTATCTGCAGATGGTCGGCGAGAAGCATGAGCTGCAGCAGAAAAAGCAGCGTCTGCGTGCGCTGCTTGCCCAGCAGGAGGCCGTGGCGCGGCAGGTGTCGGAGCTGTGCAGCAGCATTCTCGACGATTCCGTGCAGCCCGTACAGACTGCGGAGCAGCTGAAGCCCCTCTCCTGCCGTGTGCCGCAGGACTGGCCGGACACGGGGAAGACCCTCGGCTCGCTCCATTTCTGGCAGGCGACGGGCGCGACCGTCGTGGCCATTGCGCGTGCGGACGCGCTGACCGTCTCGCCGGGGCCGTATGCCGAGCTTCACAGCGGGGACCGCATTCTGTTTGTGGGCGGCCAGGAGGCGCAGGAGGCCGTCGCCCGGTTTTTCAAACGCACAGAAATCACATGATCCGGCAGGTGTCTGCCTGCCGGAAGGAAAGGAGACACACATGGTTCACAACGAAATTCATGCGCTGGATCTGGCGATCATCGGCGCATATCTCATCGCAATGGTGCTCATCGGCCTTGTGGTGGTCAAAAAGGTCAGGAGCATGGACGATTATTATCTCGGCGGGCGCTCCTTCGGGCCGCTGGTTCTGATGGCCACCGTCTGCGCGACCATCATCGGCGGCAGCGGCCTGATGGGGCGTGCGGGCGTCGCGTATTCAAGCGGCTTCAAGGCCATCATGACGGCGCTGCCGTATCTTCTTGGCATGTTCATCTTCTCGGGCCTTGCGGGAAGAATTTCCGCTGTCGGTACGACGTTCAATGTCACGTCCATTCCCGACCTTTTTGAGCAGCGCTTCGGAAAAAGCGGTGATTCCAGTTGGCATCTAAACAGGGA
>OIZX01001212.1_pt1 | contig 13959 bp, 11 predicted proteins | sample 1588621 | NCBI WGS metagenome assembly OIZX01 (sample SAMN03283276) | human gut metagenome | biome: human-associated habitat; material: feces | host: Homo sapiens | place: Peru | collected 2012
TATTGCGGTTGGTATGGCAACAAATATTCCACCACATAATTTAGGAGAAGTTATAGATGGTTGTGTTGCTTATATAGATAATCCTGAAATAGATACTATGGAAATGATGAATTATATTAAAGGTCCTGATTTCCCAACTGGAGGTATAATTTTAGGAAGTAGTGGTATTAAAAAGGCTTATGAAACTGGACGTGGAACAATTACTATTAGATGTAAAGCTGAAATAGAAGAAACAAACAATAGAAATAGAATAGTAATAACAGAAATACCTTATAATGTTAATACATTAGACTTAAAAAATAGAATTGCAGAATTAGTTAGAGATAAAGTATTAGAAGGAATAGCTGATTATCACGAAGAAACAAATATTGAAAATGGTATAAAAATTGTTGTAACTCTTAAAAAAGAAGCAAATGCAAATGTGGTATTAAACAATTTGTATAAACATACTCAATTACAATCAACTTTCGGAATTATATTCTTAATGCTAGATCAAGGACAACCAAGAACACTAGGAATTAAAGATATCATTTCTAAATATGTTGATTATCAAAAAGAAATTATAATAAGAAGAACTAAATTTGACCTAGCTAAAGCAGAAGCTAGAGCACATATATTAGAAGGATATAAAATAGCACTAGATCACATAGATGATATCATTAAGATAATTAAAGAGAGTCAAAGTGATTCAATAGCAAAAGCAAGATTAATTGAAAAATATAGATTTAGTGAAATTCAAGCAGACGCAATTCTAGAATTAAAATTAAGAAGATTAACAGGACTAGAAAGAGAAAAAATTGAAGAAGAATTAGCAAATATCTTAAAATTAATAGAAGAATATAAATCAATCCTAGCAAGTGAAGAAAAAGTATTATCAATTATTAAACAAGAAATGCTTGAAATTAAAGCAAAATACGGTGATGAAAGAAGAACAAAGATAGATAATAGTGCGATAGAGTATATTGAAGATGAATCACTAATACCTCAAGAAGAAATAATTGTTACAATAACTAATAAAAATTATATTAAGAGAACACCAAAAGATACCTATAAAGTACAAAATAGAGGTGGAGTTGGAGTAAAAGGAATGACAACAACTGAAGAAGACTATGTAGAACAATTATTATCAATGAATACTCATGACTATATATTATTCTTCTCAAATAAAGGAAAAGTATATAGATTAAAAGGTTATAAGATACCTGAGTACTCAAGAACAGCTAAAGGTTTACCAATTGTTAACTTATTATCTTTAGAAAAAGATGAAAAAATCAATACAATAATTAGAATAAATGAAAACGAAACGTACAAATGTTTGCTATTTAGTACAAAAGAAGGATTAGTAAAACGTACACTTATATCAGAATTTGATAATATAAGACAAAGTGGTAAAATAGCAATAACATTAAAAGAAGATGATGAATTAATTTCAGTAAAGAAAACAACAGGAAATGATCAAGTGTTAATGTGTTCATCAAATGGACGTATGGCAAGATTTAGTGAAGAAGAAATAAGAATTATGGGTAGAACAGCATCAGGGGTTAGAGGAATTAATTTGTCAGATGATAAGTGCGTTGGAATGGAAATATCTGAACCTGGAAAGCTATTATTAGTTGTTACCGAAAATGGATATGGCAAAAAAACAGCTATAGAAGAATACAGAGAAACAAAGAGAGGTAGCAAAGGCGTTAAGACAATAAATATTACTGAAAAGAATGGAAAGGTAATTGGATTTAAATCAACAGATAATGATAAAGATTTAATGATAATTACATCTGATGGAATTATCATTAGAATGGATATAAATAGTATTTCTCAAATGGGAAGAGTAACAAAAGGCGTAAGATTAATAAATTTAAAAGATAAAAATAAAGTTGCCTCAATATCAATAATAGAAAAAGAAGATAATCCTATAGAAGAAGAGTAATTTATTACTCTTCTTTTTTTTGTTCCACGTGGAACATATAAAATAATTATTTCCCGGGAAATAAAAAAGTAAAGTTATTAACAATGTTCCACGTGGAACATTAACAAGAAAAAATATAAAACAAATGTTATCTTTTAATGAAATATATAAAATTAATATTATTTTTTTTATAAAAAAGCTAACATTATATTATTCAAAAAAAATAAAAGTAAATAATTGTAACTGAAGGAAAGTAAAAAAGAGAAAATAACAATAAATGATGAAAGTTATTAACAATGTTCCACGTGGAACATTGAATAAAAATAGTAGTAAATATATATTAAAAAAAGTATATATACTATAAAATAATTTAACAAATTTAATATAAAATCTATATGAATGTATAATTGGCGTAATAATTTTTGTTTTTCTAGAAATATCATCATTTTCTACATATAAATATTGAACTTGTTAACAATGTTCCACGTGGAACATTGTGTAGAATTTTATTGAATAGTATTAATTATTAAATAATAAAATATATTTAATAATTAATTAACAATAATCGATTAAATATAATGCCTTTGATAGAAAAAAATATTCACAATTAAATAACTTCAAGTTATTAACAATGTTTCACGTGGAACATTAACAATTGAAATGTGAAATAAATATTATCCATAAATAAAAAATATATAAAAATTAATATCTTTTTATTTATAAAAAATAAAATAGTTAATATTTTACTATTTAAATGTTATTATAGATATGAATGATTACACCTTTTGCAAAAAAAATGATAAAAATATAATTAATAAAACACACCATTATTTCACAATAAAAATAAAACTATCAACAATGTTCCACGTGGAACATAAAAAAACTTGATTTAATAAAATAAATGATATATAATCAGTTTGTGCAACAGAAAAAATGCGAACCAGGTCAGAATCGGAAGATAGCAGCCTTAAGTGATTATTCTGTGTGCACTTTTTTTATGAGGTAATTATGAATGAACAAATAATTAATGAACTAAAAAAATTGACTGATGTTGCTTTTTCAAAAGACGAGGTACCTGTTGCTTGCATTATAACTAACAAAGAAAATATTATATCCAAAGCATACAACCAAAAAATATCTAAAAAAGATCCCATGGCACATGCTGAAATAATAGCTATCAAAAAAGCATGCAAAAAAATTGGATCATGGAATTTAAAAGATTGTGAATTATACGTTACTCTTAGACCTTGCGACATGTGCCTTGAAGTAATTGCTGAAGCACGTATTAAAAGAGTATTTTATCTTGTTGATAGAACAAAAAATGTTAATAATAAAATGTTAATAACAAAAATGAATAATCAAAAGCATAATGAATACTTCAGCAATAAAATTAGTGATTTCTTTAAAAAGAAAAGATAGCTAAAGAAATAATATTTTGATATAATATTCTAAGGAGGTTTATTATGTCTTACATATCATTGTATAGAAAATATAGGCCAAAAACATTTTCAGATGTAGTTGGACAAGAAGTAGTGATAAAAATACTTAAAAATTCAATTTCAACTGGCAAAATAGGCCACGCATACATTTTTAGTGGACCAAGAGGTACTGGAAAGACTAGTATAGCTAAAATCTTTTCTAAAGCCGTTAATTGCCTTAAAAATGAAACTGGAGATTTATGTGGAAAATGTGATGTATGCTTATCAGATTTTGATGATGAAATTGATATAGTAGAAATAGATGCAGCAAGTAATAATGGTGTAGATGAAATAAGAGAAATAAGAAATAATGTAAAACTTGCTCCAAATCATCTAAAATATAAAGTTTATATAATAGATGAAGTTCATATGCTATCAACTAGTGCATTTAATGCTTTATTAAAAACACTTGAAGAACCACCATCTAACGTAATATTTATTCTTGCGACAACAGAATTTAATAAAATACCTGCAACTGTAATATCTAGATGTCAAAAATTTGACTTTAAAAAACTTACAAATAAACAGCTTGAAAATAGATTAAATTATATTTTAGAAAAAGAAAATAAATCAATTAAATCTGAAGTTGTGGAATTAATAGCACAATTAAGTGATGGTGGCATGAGAGATGCAATTAATATGTTAGATCAATTGATATCACTGGATAAGACAGATATTAATGTTGACGACGTATATAATTTAATAGGGGATGTAAGCGAAAATAAAATATTTGAATTACTAAAAGAAATAACAAATCAAAATGTGAAAAATATACTAGAAATTGTTGATGAATTGTTTACTGAAGGTAAAAATTTTATTAATATAACAAACAGACTTCAAACAATTATAAGAAATATAATTATTTATAATAACTCTGATAATTATTTTTCTAAGGATTACGAACAAAAATTAAATAATTTTGCAAAAGTAGATTTAGAAAAATTTATAGAATTATCTGATATTTTATTTAAACTATCAAATGATTTAAAAAAGACTACAAATCAAAAAGTTTTGGTAGAAATATATTTATTAAAAGCATCTTTAATTTTTAGCGAAAAAAAGATAGAACAAAATAATGAATTTACAAAAATAAACCAAGAGACTAAAACAACAATTGAAAACAATATAAACAAAGAAAAAGAAATAAAAGTTAATAATTCACTATATGGTGCCGATAAAACACTTAAAAATAATTTTTTAAAAAATTATGAAGGCATTAAAGAATATTTATCAAATAAAGAGTATAACTCAGTCGCAAATTTAATGTTAAAAGCGACACCAGAAGTAGTATCAGAAAAAAATATTTTATTTAGTTTTAAAAACAATTTTGAAGTTGTTTTATTTGAAAAAAATATATTAGAAATACAAAAACTTTTAAAACAAATTTTTGATAAAAAATACTCTATAGTAGCTGTAAATATAGATGAATGGAAGGAAATTAAAAAAGATTATATTAACAATATAAAAAATGGGATAAAATATGAATATATTGAAGAAATAGTACAATCAGAAAAGACAAAAAAAACAACAATATTAGAAAATACTGTTGAAAATTTATTTGGTGATAGTATTATAAATAATGAAGATTAGGAAGGAATGATAAAATATGAATATGCAAAGTATTATGGCTCAAGCTAGAAAATTACAAGGAGATATAGAAAGAACTTCAAAAGAAATAGAAAAAACAGTTTTCACTTATGAAAATGAAAATATTTTAGTGGAAGCATTAGGTACATATGCAATTACTAAAATACAAATTAAAAATGATAGCATTTTAGAAGATAAAGAAATGTTAGAAGACATTATTTATGTTGCTGTGAACGATGTAATAAATCAAGTTAAAAAAGAAAAAGATATAAAATTAGGAAAATACACTAATGGTCTTGGAGGAATACTTTAATAATGGCACTTCCAAGAGTTTTCACTGATTTAGTAAATAATTTAACATTATTTCCAGGGGTAGGTGAAAAAACAGCCGAAAGATATGTTTACTCATTGTGTGATAAAGAGCCAGAAGAAGTAGAAAATCTTGCAAACGCACTTATTGATTTTAAAAAAAATATAAGAAATTGTGAAATATGTGGTTGCTTAACTGATACTGATGAATGCGATATTTGTTCAGATAAAAATAGGGATAGAAGTACTATTTGTGTAGTGGAAGACTCAAAAAATGTTTTCTTTATTGAAAAAACAAAAAAATATAATGGGCTTTATCACGTATTAAATGGAGTAATCTCACCAATTGAAGGAAAAAATCCCGAAGATTTAAACTTATATAGTTTACTAAATAATAGGATAACAAAAGATATAAAAGAGGTAATTATAGCTTTAAATCCTTCAATTGAGGGAGAAGTAACGTCCTTATATATTCAAAAGGTATTAGAAAAATTCGATGTCAAAGTATCGAGACTTTCATATGGAATACCAATGGGTTCTGATATAGAATATTTAGATCCAGTAATGATATCTAAAGCCTGGGATGATAGAAAAGTAATATCAAATGATAAATAATCATAAAATTTATAGATATTATGATTATAATGATTATAAAGAAAATTGTTTATGCATTATGTCTTTTATACACAGTAAACATTTTTGTAAGTAAAAGAGGAAAAATAATTCCAATAAACATATATACAATAATACTGGTGACAATATTTGGTTTTTTAGCAATTTTATCACTAATTTATCTTAAATATTATTGTTAAGGAGTAGTAATTGAACATAGTAGAATATTTTGAAAAACTTAACGAAGAAGACAAATTAACTCAAGCATTTCTTATAGGAAATGTTCTTTTTGATGATGTTCAAAATGAAATAAATGAAGTTTTACAAAAATATATTTTTAATAATAATATAAATAATTTAAAAGATAATCCCGATGTATATATATTAAAACAAGATGAGACAAATATAACAAAAGATATAATAAAAGATTTATTAAACAAGTTATCAACAACATCTCAATTTAATAACAAAAAAGTGTATATAATAGATAAAACAGAATATTTATCAGATACAGTGTTTAATGCAATATTGAAAACACTTGAAGAACCAAAAGAAGGGATATATGCAATATTAGTATCTAATAATATTGATGCAGTAAAACCAACAATCGTTAGTAGGTGTCAAAAAATATTCATAACTTCTTCTTCTGAAACTCAGGAATTTACAGAAGAATTGGAAGAAATAACAACGGAACTAATTAATTCAATAGAAGAAAACGGACCAAAAACTATTGCAAAAAATTATAAAATGTATAATATAATAAACGACAGAGAAAAATTTATTCAAATTTTAAAGACCATGATGAATGAATATCATAAAGTATTAAAATTAATTATTGAAGAAACAAGTGACGAATTTTTAAACAAAAAAATACTTGAAAATAATAATTTGAGTAGTATTTTAAATAAAATGTTAGTAATTGATAATACAATAAATTTAATGCAAAATTATTTGAATAAAAATCTTAGTATTGATAGATTTATTATAGAAATGTGGAGATGTAATATATGAAATGCGTAGGAGTAGAATTTAAATCAGGTGGAAAACAATATACATTTTTTGATAACGATATAGAAATAAACCAAGAAGATTATGTAATTGTTGAAACTGAAAGAGGACAACAATTTGGAAAAGTATGTGTGCTACTTGGTGAATTAAATGATGGTAAAGAACATACAAAAGTTATTCAAATAGCTAAAAATAAAGAAATAAAGCAAAATGAGATAAATATCAAAGATGCAAAAAAAGCATTAGAAAAAGCACAAGAACTAGCAGAAAAACTATCACTTGAAATGAAATTTTTAGATGCTTACTTCACATTTGATAGAAAACAATTAGTATTTCAATTTTTAGCAGATAATAGAGTAGATTTTAGAGAACTAGCAAAATCACTAGCTGCTATATATAAAACACGTATAGAATTAAGACAAGTTGGTGTAAGAGACAAAGCCAAAGAGATTTCTGGAATTGGACAATGTGGAAGAAAGTTATGTTGTTCAAGCTTTCTAAATGATCTTGATTCAGTTGGAATAGCTCAAGTAAAAAATCAAAACTTATCATTAAATCCAAGCAAAATCAATGGTTTATGTGGAAGACTTTTATGTTGTTTAAAATATGAAGACGAATTATACACAGAATTTAGAAAAGACCTACCAGAAGTAGGAGATAAGATCAAACATGAAAAAGAAGATGCAACTGTTATAAGTGTTGACATTCCAAATAGAAAGTATACAATATTAACCGAATCAGGAACAAAAGAAGAAGTAGTAGTTCCATTGAAATGTAGTGGTAAGTGTGGGAAAAATAGAAGTAAATGATTTAGTATATTTTAAAGATATTAAAATAGTTCAAGATAAAGACTATTTTAATTTTAGTTTGGATTCAGTTTTGTTACCTAATTTTGTAGAAATACCTAAAAAGACAAATAAAATTTTAGATATGTGTACTGGAAATGCACCAATTCCTCTTATTTTATCAACAAAAACAAATGCCAAAATATATGCAGTTGAACTTCAAAAAGAAGTGTTTGCTTTAGCAAAAGAAACAATCAAGATAAATAATCTTGATAACCAAATAGAACTTATAAATGATAACATAAAAAATTTAAAGAAAATTTTTAATACAGAAACTTTTGATATAATTACATGTAATCCACCATATTTTAAGAAGCAAGATGATAGTATTATTAACGATAATAAGGTAAAATCTATTGCAAGACACGAGATAGAGATGGAACTAGAAGATGTGATGATAATAAGCAAAGCCTTATTAAAGAATGAAGGATCACTAGTATTAGTCCATAGAACAGAAAGACTAATTGAAATAATAGAGTTAATGAAAAAACACAATATAGAACCAAAACGCATGAGATTAATATATCCTAAAGTTAATACTGAGTCTAATCTAGTATTAATAGATGGAAGAAAAAATGGAAAAGAAGGATTAAAAATTTTACCTCCACTATATATTCACAACGATGATAATAGTTACATTAGCGAGGTATTAGAAATGTTTGGGAGGTGATAAAATGATACAAAAAAGTTATGATAAAAGTCCATATGGAAAGCTTTATTTAATACCTACTCCAATTGGTAATTTAGAAGATATAACTTTAAGAGCAATTAATACTCTAAAAGAAGTAGATATTGTCTATGCAGAAGATACAAGAGAAACTTTAAATCTATTAAAACATTTAAATATTCAAAAGAAGGTTGAATCTTGTCATAAATATACTGAAATGATGCATAAAGATAAAATTGTTAATATCTTAAAAGAGAGAAAAAATATTGGATATGTAACAGATAGAGGTACACCACTTATAAGTGATCCAGGAAATGTTATAGTAGATGAAGCTATAAAAGAAGGTATTACAGTAATAGCACTTCCAGGCCCTAATGCACTTTTACCAGCAATCAATATGTCAGGAATAAGCAATGAGAGATTTCTTTTCTACGGCTTTTTAAACAGCAAACAAACACTAGCAAGAAAAGAACTCATTGATTTAAAAGAAATAAAACAAACTTTAATTTTCTACGAAGCACCACACAGAATAAAGAACACATTAGAATTATTAAAAGATGTTTTAGGTGATAGAAAAATTGCAATTGTAAGAGAAATATCAAAATTATATGAAGAAGTAATAAGAGATAATATTAGTAATATTTTAAAAATATGTGATAAAATAAAAGGTGAGATGGTAATCGTAGTAGAAGGATATACTGAAGTAGAACAAGAAGTTAATTATCAAGAAGTTATTAACAATCTAATAGAAAAAGGTTATTCAAAAAGAGATGCTATTAAAGAAGTGTCAGATAGATACAACGTTAGTAAAAACAAGCTTTATAATGAATATAAGGAGGACTAAATGAAATTAATCGTAGGACTCGGAAATCCAGAAAAGAAGTATGAAAAAACAAGACATAACTGTGGATTTAGAGCTATTGACTATTATGCAAAAGAAAATAATCTTACATTCAAGTCTAAATTTAAAGGATTGTATTGTGAACAAGTTGTTAACAATGAAAAAATTATTCTATTAAAACCACAAACATACATGAACCTATCAGGAGAATCAGTACGTGAAATAGTAAAATTTTATAATATTAATATTAATGACATACTAGTTATTTATGACGATGTAGACTTTGAAGTTGGAACATTTAAAATTAGAAGAGGTGGTAGTGCCGGAGGACATAATGGAATTAGAAATATAATAGATAATTTAAAAACAGAAAATATACAAAGAATTAGAATAGGTATATCTAAAAATGAAATACCACTAATGGATTATGTTCTAGGTAGATTTACTCCAGAAGAAGATAAAAAGATTGAATCTATTCTTCCACAAGTTGCTAACATTATAAATGACTTTTCAAATCACAATATTGATGAATTAATGGAAAAATACAATAGGAATAAAAATGAGTAATAATTTATATAAAGAATTATTTGATTTTGATATTGATACAATAAAAAAGATATCAGTTACTAAGAATGAAATATATAACCAATTATTGTTATATATCTTTTTAACGTCTAAGAAAAATTTACTTTTAGTTCTTCCTACACTAAATGAAGCAACTGAAGTATATAATGAACTTAAAAACTATTTAGATGAAGTATATCTATTCCCAGAAGATGATATAATGACTAAAACAGCTATAGCCAGTTCTCCAGAACTACTATTCATGAGAGCAAACATTCTAAATAAATTTAATGATAACAAGGCAAAAATAGTTATAGTTCATCTAAATAGTTTTATAAAAAAATTGCCTAACAAAGACGTATTTATAAAGAATAAGATAAAGCTATCAAAAGGCACAAAAATTAATAGAGATGACCTTATACAAAAATTAGTTCAAATAGGTTACAAAAGAGAAAGCATGGTTTATGACACATCTGACTTTTCAGTTAGAGGTTTTGTTGTAGACGTTTATCCAATCAATGAGGAAAATCCAATTAGAATAGAATTCTTTGATGATGAAATAGAAAAGATTAAACACTTTGAAGTAGTAACTCAAAAATCAATAGATGAACTTAATACCATAGAAATACAATCCATAAAAGATGACTTTGGAGACAACACTTCATCAATAAGAGAATATATTGGAGATGGAATAGTAGTCTTTAGTAACTATAATCAACTTTTAAATCAAGAAAAGATGATACAACCACAACTAAAATATTTAGAAATAGAAAATTCTGTCTATAAAGTAAAAGATTTAACAAAAAAAGAAGATATGTTCTTAGATACAATAAATAATAAGAATAGTGATTTAGATATAGAAGCAAAATCTATCGCAAACTATGAAAATAATAAAGTAGCATTTACTGAAGCAATAGAAAAATGTAATGGAACACTATATATAACTAACAAATTATTAACAAAAGAAATAAAAAAACTATCTAAAAATATAAAAATAGTGAATAACACATTAAATCATGGATTCGTGTATAAAAATATTTATTATTTTTCAGAATTTGATTTATATGGACGTAAAAATAAACAGGAATTGACACGCGATAAGTCACTTGGAACAAAAATAATGTCAATTGACGCTATAAAACCAGGAGACTATGTAGTTCATAGAAAATCAGGAATAGGTATTTATATGGGTATTACTACTATTGAAAAGAAAGGACTAAAAAAAGATTATTTACTTATTCAATACAAAGGCAATGATAAACTATATATGCCAGTAGAAGACATATCAAAACTATATAAATACTCTGCTAAAGAAGGTGCTAAACCTACTATTAACAAATTAAATAGTGTTGAATGGACAAAAACAAAACTTAGAATAAAGGAAAGAATTAAAAGTATTACCGGAGAACTTCTTAAAATATATCAAGAAAGAAATAAAGCAACAATTGAACCATTTAAAAAAGATGATGAAGAACAAGAAATATTTGAGTCAGAATTTGAATACGAAGAAACAGTTGATCAATTAAAAGCAGCAAATGATATAAAAAGAGATCTAGAAAAGCCACGTCCAATGGAGAGGCTTCTTTGTGGAGATGTAGGTTATGGAAAAACAGAAGTAATCTTTAGAGCAATGTTCAAAACAGTAGAAAATGGTAAACAAGTAGCATACCTATGTCCAACAACATTACTTTCTCATCAACAATATGATTCTGCTATAGAAAGATTCAAGAATCATGGAATTAATATCGACCTAATTAATAGACATTTTACTAACAAACAAGTTCAAGAAAAGTTAAAAAGATTAAAAGAAGGAAAAACAGATATTATATTTGGTACCCATAGACTTCTTAGTTCAGATGTTGAATACAAAGATTTAGGTCTTTTAGTAATAGATGAAGAACATAGATTTGGGGTAGAACAGAAAGAAAAGATTAAGAAATTAAAGTCAAATGTACATGTTCTTTCAGTATCAGCAACACCAATCCCAAGATCACTTCAAATGTCACTTGTTGGTATTAGGGACTTAAGTTTAATAGAAAGTGCACCTAAAAATAGATATCCTGTTCAAACATATGTAATTGAATACAATGAAATGCTTATAAGAGAAGCTATTCTAAAAGAGATGTCTAGAAAAGGACAAGCATTTATTCTATATAACAATATTACTAACATGGAAACACTAGTTTCAAAATATAAAAGACTTATTCCTGAAGCTAGAATTTGTTATGCACATGGAAAAATGACTAAGAATGAAATGCAAGATATAATTTATGACTTTACTAACAAAGAATATGATGTTTTAGTAAGTACAACTATTATAGAAAATGGAATAGATATACCAAATGCTAATACAATAATTGTTATTGATAGTGATAGATTTGGACTTAGTCAACTATATCAAATAAGAGGAAGAGTTGGTAGAGGAGACAAAATCGCATACGCATACTTAATGTATAAAAAAGAAAAAGTATTAAATCCAACTGCATTAAAACGTCTAGAAGCAATAAAAGAATTTACTGAACTTGGTAGTGGATATAAAATATCAATGAGAGACCTAGCTATAAGAGGAGCAGGCGACATACTAGGTAAAGAACAAGCTGGATTCATAGATTCAGTTGGTGTTAATATGTACTTAGACTTAATCAACGAAGAAGTTAATGGTATCAAAGTAGATGAAGATGAAGAAAAAGAACCTACTATGATAGATGTCGCAACTCACATTGGAAAAGAATACACAGATGAAAGCGAAATAGTAATAGAACTACATAAAAAGATAAACGGAATAACAAATAAAAAAGAATTAAAAGAAGTCTTATCAGAAATAAGAGATAGATTTGGTATGACTAATCATGAACTAGAACTTTACGCTCATGAAAAGTATTTAGAAAAACTACTTATGATTACAGGAGTAAAAATACTAGAAAATGATAACTTAAAAGTAGTTCTAAAACTTAAAAAAGAAATTTATGAATCAATTAGTGTAGAAAAACTATTTATTGAATCAACTAAAATAACTACAAAATTTAACTTTTCATACAAAGCTGGTTCAATACTAGTAACACTTCTAAAAGCAACTTTAGAAAAAGATTATATCTATTATTTAGAAGAACTTTTAGAAGTAATATATAACTTAAAATTTCAAGTATAAAATAACTGATTATAATCAAACTATTACTAGGGTGATTACATGAAACCAACTGGTATAGTAAGAAAAATAGATGAACTAGGAAGAATAGTACTTCCTAAAGAACTAAGAAAATGCCTAAACATTAATACCGGAGATGATTTTCAAATTAGACTTGAAGACGAAAAAATAATACTAGAAAAGTACTCTTACTTAAAAAATTATGAACAAGAAATAATAAGTATTATAAATTGCTTTATAAGTGAAACATCATATGATATTAGCTTAGTAATCAATAGTAAAATAATTAATAAAAATAATGAAGTAATAGATCCAAAACTAGATAGATTAATTCAAGAAAGAAAAATTTTTGAATGCAAAAATATAGAAGAATTACATTTAAATGATAATTTAATTATAGAAGGAAGATACATTATACTTCCGATAGTGGTAAATAGTGATTTACTAGGGTCACTAATAGTAGTCAGTAAAGATAACATCATTAACATAGAAAAAACATCAAAGTTACTATTAAAACTTATAAAATAAATATTACTAGAAATAAAAATAATAATGCTAACTTAAGTATTTTATCAGTAACTGGTTATGCTTTAGTTCCAACTTTTAATAGTGAAATATATGATTATGAAGTAACAGTAGAAGCTACTAAAGAAAAATTATCTCCAACTGAAGTAACAGCTATCTTAGAAGATAGTAATGCTACTATAGCAAAACAAGAAGAAATTACTTTATCAACAACACAAGATAATTATTATACTGTAACTGTAACTGCTGAAGATGGCCAAACAACAAAAACTTATACGATTAAAGTAATTAGACCAAAATCAAGTGATGCTTCTTTAAAAGAAGTTAAACTAACAGGAGCAACATTATCACCAAGTTTTGTATCAAATAAATATGAATATACAATAACAGTTCCTTATGGAAGCAATGATTTTTCTATTGAAGGAGTTCCAACCGTTAATAAAACTACTGTATCTGGAAATGGTAACTATCA
>OIZX01001213.1_pt1 | contig 13957 bp, 5 predicted proteins | sample 1588621 | NCBI WGS metagenome assembly OIZX01 (sample SAMN03283276) | human gut metagenome | biome: human-associated habitat; material: feces | host: Homo sapiens | place: Peru | collected 2012
GCCACAATCGTTCCGATGGTTGCTTGCGAACCTTGATTCCGGGCGTATGAACGCAATAGCAATCTTGTAGTCGTTGCGTTACGATTTACTCCATCCACCCGCGAAACATCTTTCTTAATAACAGCATCCACATAGTCGAATGCTTGTTCCAAAGCTGCTTCGCCTTGTAATCCACAAGCAAAAGGCCAACCACCACGGCAAATCAGATATGCCAGGTCATCTATCTTCAGTTTGTTAATGGCAACTATCTTTTCTGGTGTTTCAAACAAATGTGCCAAACTCACCTTTCCGTTTGATTCGCCTGATTCATAGAGACTCATTGGTCGCATCGTTAGCCAACTGAACCGTCCTGTTCCAGAATGATGCATATCTTTTTCATCTGCAGGAACAGCGGAGCCCGTCAAGACAAACTGTCCCACATCATGCCGATGGTCAACCTCAAATCTGATGGCATCCCAAAGTTTGGGTGCCAGCTGCCATTCATCAATAAGTCTTGGTGTATCACCCTCCAGCAAGACAGAAGCATCAATCTCTGCCATCTGTAGATTTGTTTCCAATGAGGCAGGATTATCCATATACAGGATACTATTAGCCTGCTGTTCGGCGGTGGTAGTTTTCCCACACCATTTTGGACCTTCTATCAAGATAGCCCCCTTGCTTGCCAGTTTCTTTGCTAGCATTTGGTCTGCGATTCTATGTTTGTATTCCATATTCTCAAATGTTTGATTACGTGTGCAAAGATACTATTTTTTTTCGACATTTCCTCAGTTGGCTGAATTTTATTTCCTCAGTTGGCCGAATTTCATTTCCTCAGTTGGCCGAATTTTATTTCCTTAGTTGGCTGATCTCATTTTAATCAGCAGGTTTTGATTGCCTGAAAGCAGAAGGCGTGACCCCTCTCATCTTCTTGAAGAACTTGGTGAGATGAGCCTGGGATGAGAAGCCGAAGGTGTTGGCAATCTCCTGCACCGTATGCGTGGTGGTAGAAAGCTCGCGCTCTATCTCCTTCACGATGTATTCATCGATAATTGCCTTCGGTGTCTTGCCGGAGATGCGGCGGGTAACCTGCGCCAGATAACGGCCACTCACATTCAGCTGGTCAGCATAGAAATGCACATCGCTATAGGTGCGGCAGAAGTTATTCACCTGCGAAATAAACTGGTTGTAAAGCTCAGAACTCCTACCCTGCAGATTGCTCTCCCTAGCCAGTTCTATATTGATGAAATCCTGCGCCATCGCCAACGCCTCCTCCATCTTCTTGCCCTGATTCAGATAGATGGCAAGGGCAGAAGAGAAGCGGTTGATGAGACCATGCGAATTGGCATTATCGAGCCGGTAAATCCTGAGCCCCTGCTTTTCGGCAAGCTCCAAGAGTCGGGAGTTCTGAAGGATGATATCACTCTCCTTCTTTCTCGCCACGACTACCGAGCAGAGCGGCAGCAGACGGTATTTGATCTGGCTCACCACATCCTCGGTCATCAGCGCATCGCCCTGACTCGACCAGATGGAAGGGGCGTAGATGATATGGTCGGGACGATACTTGGTCAGGGCATCGATGAGCACATTCAGCGTCTCTACCTTGCGTATCATTCCCACCTTCACGATGTTGGGCTGCATATCGTTCATGATTGCCTCTATCTGTCCGGAAACAATCTCGGCAGGAATATCGAAGAACTCCTGGATACCTAGGGTATTCTGCACGGTGATGCTGGTTATCGCCGAAACGGCATAACCTCCCAATTCGAATATCGTCTTGATATCCGCCTGCACACCAGAGCCACCGGTGCTGTCGGAACCTGTAATTGTCAATATCATATATTTTGAACTTGGAACATTGAACTTGAATCTTTGAACTTGAAACATTGAACTAGAAAGCCGATGACAAGCCGAAGGCAAAGGTACAAAAAAAACAACGAATAGCGCTTTCCAACACGAAAAAATGCTATTATTCCTATATAAAATAGCTGAAAAAGCTATTTTGGTGTTAAATATTTCTGTTGTTTGACATATTTTGTTTATCTTTGCTGCATCTAATAAAGCAAACAAATAAAACAACAGATATGAAATTTATCTACTTGACCGTTGTCCTGGCTCTAGCTACATGCTTCAGTGCCAAGGCGCAGAAGGGGTACAAGAATGTGCTCCGTGAAACCAATATGGCCTTTTTCAAAACAGCCCAGGCCAAGCAGGTGGGCGACCAGATTCTTGCCTACCAGAGAATAACCGGTGGATGGCCAAAGAACATCGACATGGTGAAACCGATGAGCGATGAAGAGATGGAGAAAGTCTTGAGCGAGAAGACCCGACAGGACGACTCCACCACCGACAATGATGCCACCAACATGCAGATGCTCTATCTGGCACGACTCTACCAGGCTACCAAGACCCCGAAATACAAGGAAGCCTTCTGCAAAGGCGTGGAATATCTCCTGAGCGGACAATATGCCAACGGAGGATGGCCACAGTTCTGGCCTAAGATGCGCGATTATCAAATCCACATCACTTTCAATGATGATGCTATGGTAAATACGATGAAACTGCTACGCGATGTATACCAGCAGAAAGCACCATTTAACAAAGGACTTACAGACAAGAACCTCAGAGAGAAAGCCAGAAAGGCTTTTGACAAGGGAGTAGACTGCATACTGCGCTGCCAGATAAGAGTGAAGGGCAAACCTACCGTCTGGTGCCAGCAGCACGACAGGGAGACTTTTGCTCCTGCCCCAGCCCGTGCCTTCGAGCTGGCTTCATTCTGCTCATCAGAAAGTGCCAGAATCGTGAAGCTACTGCTCGAAATACCTAATCCTTCAGAAGAAATCAAGGAAGCCATCAGAGGAGCCATGCAATGGTTTGATGACTATAAACTGACCGGACTCAAGGTAGTAAGAACGGGCGAATACGGCTCGCCTTACCGCAACACCACATTGGTGAAAGACCCTGCAGGCACACCCCTGTGGGCCAGATTCTACGACCTGGAGAACTGCGAACCATTCGTCTGCGACCGCGATGGCATTCCACGCAAAAGCATGCAGGAGATAGGTACAGAACGCAGAAACGGCTATGGCTGGTATCAGGACGCACCAGCCATACTCTACCCGCTCTATCAGAAATGGGCTGAGAAATATGACAAAGCCCATCTGCTCAATATCAGCCTCAACACAAAAGGCAAGAACGAAACCGGACAGCTGGACCTCACCCACTTCAGCAAGCCAAGCCTGTCAGACTTCAACGCCATCGTAAAAGCCGGTGAAACGATACAGGCTGCCATAGAGAAAGCTCCAGCCAACAGCGTTACACCTTATATTATATATGTACGCAACGGCAAATATCACGAAAAAGTAATCATCGACAAGCCAAACATCGTACTGGTAGGTGAAAACAGAGACAGCGTCATCATAGAATATGCCGAGACTGCCCAGTCACAAACCATCAAGCAATACAAAGGCAAGGATGTTCACCAGGGAGTCATCGTCCTGACTGAAGACGCCAACGACTGCGTTATCAGCGGCATCACCGTATACAACAACTACGGCTCTACCGTTGAGAAGACCACTACCCATCAGATGGCAATCTTCGGCAGAGGCACACGCACCATCATCACCAACAGCAATATTTATGCAGATGGCAATGACGCCTTGTCGCTCTGGTGCAAGCAGGATGGAATGTACTATCATGCCGACCTCTTTCTGCGCTGTCCGGGAGTAGACTTCATCTGTCCCCGAGGCACCTGCTACGCTACCCGCTGCAAGTTCCTGGGCGACAGCCGTGCCATCATCTGGCACGACGGCAGAGGAGACATCAACAACAAGTTTGTGATTACGAACTCATCGTTTGATGCATTATCGCCTACCAAGTTGGGCAGATATCATCACGACCACCAGTTCTACCTCATCAACTGCAAGATGTCGAAGAACATTCTGGACAGCAACATCAGCTACGCCTACACCGACAAGGTGCTCGACCCATGTCCATGGGGACAGCGAGTATACTATTACGGCTGTGAGCGTGAGGGTGGCAATAGCGGCTGGCTCAGAGACAACCTGAGTACAGCACCCGGTTCACCGGAATTTCATGCCGTTACAGCCAAATGGACCTTCATGGGCAAATGGGATCCGGAGGCAAGACTCAGAAGCCTCTGGCATGTATTGAAATATCAAGTAGAATACTAATTATAACTTAACAAAAAATCTTTTATGGATCTACAAATCAAGAAAGGCGCATTAGCCTTATCATTAAGCTTGTGCTGTGTCGGTGCATTCGCACAGAAGACCATCACAGGTACAGTAAAAGATGCAACGGGAGAACCATTAATTGGCGTTACCATCCAAACAGCAAAAGGCGGTGGTACAGTAACCGACATTGATGGAAACTTCAGCCTTAGCAATCTAAAGGTAGGCGAAAAGCTTACGATTTCCTATGTAGGATGCAAGACCAAGGTTGTCACAGTAAGCAACAATCCAACCCTGAACATCGTTCTGGAATCATCAGACAAATCGCTCGATGAAGTCGTTGTCATCGGTTACGGTACGATGAAACGCCGCGACCTGACAGGTGCTGTAGCATCAGTAACAGGTGACAAGCTGGCTCAGAACCCGGTATCCAACATTGCCGAAGCCCTGCAAGGACAGCTACCTGGCGTAACCGTTACTTCTCAGGACGGTCGTCCGGGAGCCAGCATGAGTATCCGTGTGCGTGGTGGCGGTTCCATCACCCAGAGCAACGATCCGCTCTTCATCGTAGACGGAGTACAGGTATCAAGCATTGATGATATCCCAGCCGATAATATCGAAAGCATCGACGTGCTCAAGGATGCAGCCTCTACAGCCATCTACGGTGCCCGCGGTGCCAACGGTGTTATCCTGATTACCACCAAGAATGCCAAAGAGGGAAAGGTAAACGTAAAATACAACATGTATTTCAGAGTAAAGGAAAAGCCGGAAACCTACAAACAGGAGAGCGCCTACGACTACGTGCTGCGCAACTGGAGCTACGCTACAGCCTATAATGCAAAAGACGGGCAGGATATTGCCAAATACTTTGGCGTAGGCAGCGAGAACGGCAACCATCTAGAGGAATACAAATCGATGGGAACCCACAACTATCAGGACGACCTTCTGGGCAGTTCACACTCCTGGAACCACGACTTAAGCATAAGCGGCGGTACAGAGCGTACCAAATATTATGCAACCCTGAACTATATCAACGACAAGGGTTCATTGAACAACACCGGTTTCCGACGCTGGAACGGTAACGTGAAACTGACACAGGACATCAACAAGAAACTGAAATGGAACCTGGATGCACGCTACAGCGAGATGCAGTTTAAGGGAGCCAAGTTTGAATATGCTACCTGTTCATACAACTTCCGCCCAATCGACACTCCACTCGGAGAAGATGACGGCAGCTTGCTCGGTATGGGAGATTCACACGTATCCCAGGCTTTCAACCCTGTATCTATTTACGATAACTATACCAGCATCCATACCCGCAACAGAATGCGTGCCAACAACTCATTAATCTGGACACCAATCAAGGGACTGACAGGAAAGACTGAGCTGACCCTGGGTCGCAACTGGAGTGAGCAGAAGACATGGGATGGAGGTTTCGAAGAAGGCTACAGCCATGCCAAGCTGAAGAAGTCGGACGGTTATCATGTAAAGTGGACTTCAACCATCAACTACAATGTGCAAGGTTTAGGCAAGGACCACAAACTCGACCTGCTCGCCGGTAATGAGGTTTTGGCAAGCAAGAGCAGTTCTACCACCTTCGATGGTTATGGCTATCCGGAAGAATGGGATATGAACACCGCATTCGGTATGCTCGACATGACCAACAAGGACCCAGACCTGAAAATTGATAAGGATACATACGTTAACAACATCGCCATACCAGAGCACTCATTGTCATGGTTCGGCCGTGCCAACTATTCTTATCTGAGCCGTTATCTGTTCACCGCAACCTTCCGCGCCGACGGCAGTTCCAAGTTCGCTCCTAATCACCACTGGGGATACTTCCCGGCAGCAGCAGCCGCATGGCGCATTTCAGACGAGCCTTGGATGAAGGGCACAGAAAAGTGGCTGAGCAACCTGAAACTCCGTCTCTCATTCGGTACGGCAGGCAACGACAACATCAACTCTTCACTCTGGAAGGATACATGGCAGAAGAGTTCTACTACCGTAGATGGAGAAATAGTTGACACATACGTACCAGGAAGCATGATGGGCAATCCGGACCTGAAATGGGAGACCACTATTTCCCGTAATGCCGGTATTGACTTCGGTTTCTGGAACGGAAAGCTTCGCGGTACCCTGGACTTCTATTGGAACACCACCAAAAACATCCTGATGATGGTGCCTATCGACACCTCTACCGGTTACACCTATCAGTTCCAGAACGTAGGTAAGACTTCCAACAAGGGTGTGGAGCTGGCACTCAACTACGAGATTGTCCGAAACAAGGACTTTAACCTGAGCTTTGGCATGACCTACAACTTCAACCATAACAACATCGATGATCTCTTCGATGGCGTATTGGCAGATACACATACCAACTGGGGCTCAACTACCCGTCTTCCATACTACGACTACGTAATCCGCAAGGGTAATCCTGTAGGTTTGATTCAGGGCTACAAGTCACAGGGTTTCTACACCGTAGACGACTTCAATGTCGGTGCAGATGGTATATGGACCCTGAAACCTGGCATTCCTGACAATGTAGACAACATCGGTAACTTTGCCGGTGCCGAGAACTATAAGCGTCCAGACGGGCAGAAGGCATTCCCTGGAATGGCTAAGTTTGCAGATACCGATAATGATGGAAAGATTACCGCCAGTGACGTAACCATCATCGGCAAGACCAAGCCTCAGCATACCGGCGGTTTCAACCTCTCCGGTCATTACAAGAACCTGGACTTCACCGCCAACTTCACTTATCAGATAGGCGGCAAGGTTTATAATGCCAATGCCCTTCATGATATGATGGGTGGTAAGGACACCTGGTATGGTGCAGCCAAGCTTAATATCGTAAGCGACTGCTGGAAGATGTACAATGTAGACAGCAAGGGCGATCTTTACGCCGTGACAGACCCAACCGAGCTGAAGGCTCTCAATGCCGGCGCCAAGTATGCTCTGCCATTTGCTGAAGTAGGTCTGGTTACATCCGACTTCATAGAAGATGCCTCTTACCTGCGTCTGCAGAATCTCTCCGTAGGATACACCTTCCCAAAGAGATGGATGAAACCTCTCGGAATCAGTAATCTCCGTGTGTATGCAACAGCAACCAACCTGTTCTGCATCACCGGTTATAGCGGTATCGATCCAGATGTCAACACCAACTTCGATGCTGGTGGCAACGGATTCCCTACCCCTAATTACGATTACCAGGCATATCCAAAGACACGCTCTTGGACATTCGGTGTAAACTTATCATTCTAATTTACAAATAAGGAAACAGATATGAAAAATAGATTTTTATATATCGCTCTATACGCTGCAGGAATACTGGGTGCTACCTCATGCAGCGACTATTTGGAAACGAAATCACCTTCTACCGTAGATGCAGATTTCGTCTTCTCCAGCACAGCCACAGCCAAGGCAGCACTGGAAGGAGCCAAAGCAGCCATGCATGGTGCCTACAGTTCACACATCTTCGGCGACGGACTCTACTATGCAGCCGATATTGCCGGTTCAGACATCATGCGCCATCCGGAAGGATATGCCAAACAGCCTGGCCGCCATCCGGCAGAAGCATTCTATCGCAACGGAACCGAGACTGGTGCTTACGGACTCACCTCGTATATGAAAGAAGGAACAGATGGTTCATACGGCTACCTTTTCAGCGTGATTGGTAAATGTAATGCCATCACTACAGCCTTTGAACAGAAAGACAACTTCGAAGATATGATGAGCCAGTCGGAGCCTACTGAGTTGAGCCAGCTTTATGGTGAAGCCGTAGCTATCCGTGCTACCTGCTACAGAGAACTCATTAAATATTTTGGGGATGTACAGTTCCAGTCTACATTCGGCGTGGCAGCAGGTGGATTGGTCAGCCGCGATTCCATCTATGACGTCTGCATTGAACAGCTCAAGAAAGTGGAACCTCACATGTATGTTCTAGGCACCTGTCCAACCTATGCCAACAATGCGAAGAACTATTACTCACGCACCTATGTAGATGGTCTCATTGGCCGCATGGCATTGGAAGCTGGTGGTTACCAGACCCGCCGAAACGACATCAAGCGAGTAGATGGCAAAGGCAATCCACTCACCTTCGAAGCCCTCGGCACTGATAACCAGAACGCCACTTATGGCCGCCGTTCAGACTGGAAGAATCTTTATGCTACAGCTAAGGAGTACTTCAAGAAGGCCATCGACAACGCAGGTACTGCCGTATTCCACGAAACAGACCCTCGCTCAGAAGACAAGAATGGACGTGTCTACAACAATCCATACCAATACTTCTTCCAGCAGTTACATGATGCTGACGCCACCTATGCTGACGAAAGCATCTACGAGGAGCCTTTCACCCAAGGATCGTCAGGCAACGACCCACGTCCTTACTCTTTGGGGCGCCCTTCAAATGGTGGTTCCAAGGTAGCATACCCTTGCAAGAACTACGGACAGGGACGTATCAACCCAGCCTTCTATTATGGAGATTTCGATCCTAAGGACCTACGCCGAGACGTAGCATGCACCGTAACAGGAAGTACAGGAAAGGGCATCGAGGCTCTGATTCCATTCACACCAGGTTCCAAACAAAGTGCCGGTGGTATCAGCTGCAACAAGTTTGATGAGAACCGCCAGGCTACAGTCTGGACTCAGGCACAGCGCCGTTCCGGTATCAATGCTCCTTACATGCGATTATCAGAAATGTATCTTGGCTATGCAGAGGCTTGCGCAGCTACAGGCGACAACGCAGAAGCAAAGACCTATCTTACAAAGGTTCGTAACCGCGCCTTCCGCACAGCTGATGAGGCAAACGTAGAAGGATTCATCAACAAAGAAGGTTCCTTGCTCAAGGCTATCATTGACGAGCGCGGATTCGAGTTTGCCGGCGAAGGCGACCGCCGTTTCACCTTGATACGTACGGGTCTGTTACCAGAAAAGATAAAGGCTATCAAGGACCTTACCCGCAAGATGATTGACGGTTTGAAGACAAACGGTTCATACACCTTCGAGAATGGTAATACCATCTCTGCCTACATCTATACCAAGAGCGTAGATGCTGCAGGCATGAAAGATGCCAACGGCAATACAGTATACGGTTACCGATTGACAACCCAGTGCCCAGAAGGCAAAGAGAACGATCCTGTGCTTTATCCTTCATGGCGCGGTCAGAAAGACAATTGGGATGACCTGGGGCTCAACTATGGCACCAAGACACCAAAGACCAACCTTGCCATCAAAGGCTTGTTCGACAAGGTTTCTGACGAAGAAGCTGCAGAACTGACAAAGGATGGATATAAAAAGGTTAATTGGGGAAAGACGCTCGTAGATAATGATGATGAGTACTACAAGTATCTCTTCTACGATTACGACTACGTATCAGCACCAATCTATCTGTGGCCATTCACTCCAAACATCATCGCAACAGGTGGATTCGTAAATGGATACGGATTCTCTAACAAGTAAATAACTGAGCCCACTTTAAAAAGTAAGATCTTTTTAAAGTGGGCTCAGTAACATATTATCTTTACTTCTGTTTCATGTATTCCGTCGGTGTCATTCCGAAAGCCTTAGAGAAGCATTTCGAGAAATAACTACTATTAGAGAAGCCAACAGTATACATCACCTCAGATACACTAAACTTTCCGGCACTTAAGAGTTTGGCTGCCTTATGCATTCGTAAGTCTCTAATATATTCTACCGGTGTACTACCAGTTAAAGCCTTCACCTTACGATAAAGTTGCTTATTACCCATACTCATTACTTCCTGTAACATCGTAACATTAAAATCGGAATCTATCATATGTTCCTCTATTGCACGGTTGATTTCATCTAATAAATGTCGATCAGCCTCACTCAATTCAGGTACAACAGCTTCAGACTGCTTCCCATTAACATCTTCGTCTGCAACAGATTGAGAAGGCTTTTCTATTTGCCCTCCAACTGATGAAGAAGAATTGCCCAAAGGCAGTTTCACATCCAAAAAACGGCTCATTAATTCATTCACTTCATCAAATGACTGATGAGCCACAGCCGCCTTCAATCCTTCTGTCAAACGGGCAAAGAAGTCCATACGCATCTGCACCTGATCAAGGATTTCAGCTTTCTGTTTTTGCTCCTCTTCTAATTTCTTATGAAGGAAATAGTAGCTTACCACCCAGGAGATAAGAACTATCAAAGCCGTGATGTAGAACAGTTTTGCCCAGATGGTAAGATACCAAGGCGGCAAAACCGAAATGTCCTGCGAATAAACTTCTGCACCTATCTTTCCTTCGCCATTTACAACACAAACGCTGAGATGATAGTTTCCATAAGACAAACCGTTATAGACAATATCAATATCTCCAGACTTCAAATAATTCCAATCATGATCACTACCCTCCAACCTGTAAGCATAAACTGCAGAAGGATGATCCGCAAATGGAAGATCAGTAAGCTGCAAAATAAAACTGTTTTCATCGCTCTTGAGCACCAGTTTCTCACTACGCTCATCCCATGGTTTTCCATTCACAACAATACCTGCCAAAATCAATTGATTGAGCTTCTTTGGAGAAAGAACCGCATCTGAACGAATCTCAACAAAGCCATCATTACCTCCCATCACTACTTCATGGGTAGACTTACTGTAATAAATGGTAAATGGAGTAATAGAAGGGATAACAAAGCGCATGCTCTCTCCTTCATGGCTGATAACACAACACTCATTACCTGTCACTACCCATATTTTGCCATCTACATCACACATGGTACTTACCTTGCACCCTATCTTCCACTCCTTTGAGCCAAAGTTGGAACCCTTAATTTCACCAGCAGCATAGTAACATTTCACCGAACTATTATCACCAACCCATATATTGCCTTTGCTGTCGGCCATCATATAGTTAACCACACCAGAATTAGTCACATGAACTACCTTCATATCATATGGATTGATACAATCTAGGCGATTAAAAGTAGAAACCCAAATTCTTCCCTTTCCATCCATGACCATCTGTCCAACATGCAATCCGGAGAGAGCATTCTTACCCTGATCAGAGAAATGATAGTCAGCTACCGTCTTACCGGCAAGTAAGGAAGCCTTATCCATCACAAAGACACCACCCTGATAAGATGCCATCCACATCCTGCCCTTCTGATCCTGAAGAATATCATAAGCCCAGGCAGTAGAATACTTGCCGGTCTTGTCATAGACGATGAAGTTGAGCAACTTTCCCGTACTCTTCTGATAGAGGTTGATGCCGTGGTCTGTACAGATCCATACATCCCCCTCCTTATCTTCATAAATCTTGCGCACACGGTTGTGAGCAAGAGGAGCCGAAGGGTTGTTCTGCTTATACCATACCACATTCTGATATTCAGAAGCTGCACCCTGCACGCGCACTCCCTCAGCATAGTGAATCAAGCCGTTGGTTCCGCCCATCCACCAGTCGCCGCTGCGGGTCTGAAGGATTGCATGCAGACAGTTGCCCTCGCCCGAGAAGGTAATCTTATCGAGCGAAGTGAAGCGATAGTAGGTATGGGTAGATAAACGGGAAAGTCCGTGATCGGTACCGATCCACACATTCTGCCACTTATCCACATAGCAGGACCATACGATATTGTTGGGGATGGTTGCCTCATTGCGCGAGTCGTGAACGAAATGCTCCAGACTGTTGTTCATCGCCATGCGATAAAGGCCATTATCCGTACCGATATAGAGATTGCCATCCTGGTCTTCGTCCAGACACTTCACGGAGTTTCCATCCAGCGCCGCAATCTTGGAGAAGTTCTGCAAAGCCTGGTCGGCACAGTACAAGGCTCCCTCGGTACCTATCCAGTAACAGTGGCGCTTGGCATCGTAAGCCAGGGCATTCACCAGCGGCTGTGCTCCGGGAGTCAGGAGAATCTGGCGCTGGTTGAGACGGAGTCCGGCGAGAGAACCCACCAGAAGTCCCTTCTGTGTATGCAGGATAGCATACACATCGTTGCCAAAGGCATCTTTTCTGCCCTTCATATCAAGCACTCGCAACTCCCTTGCCATCTTTTTCCTGCCCTTGTCTCCATCAGATTCCATCGCAGGTGCAGAAGCATAGATTCCCTGCTGCGTATCAAACTTCAGCATTCCATTGCCCGTAGCCAGATAGAGCATGCTGCCCTCGAAGCCGAGCGCATTGACGCGGATATGACTAAAGGTATGGGAAGCAAAATGGCGATAGTCGTGATAGCCATCATAACTGTAGAGACCATTGTCGGTACCCAGCCAGACGACTCCTGATGTATCTTGGGTAATGGCATAGACAGCCTGAGCACCATCCAGGGTGGTGTTGACGAAACGTTGCGCATGGAGCGCTATGGATATAAAAAGCATAGCTATCGCCATGCTTACTCTAGATAAAGCGGTTAGTGATTTGTTCATAGCTGCAAAAATACACATTATTCACGACAATGCCAAATATTATTAGAGAAAAATAACAATAGAATAAGGAGAAGTTGTTAAAAGTATAGAGTGAAGTTGTTGAAAGGACAAGGAGAAGTTGTTCAAATGATAGGGAGAAGTTGTTGAAAGAATAGGGAGAATTTGTTGCTACCATTAGAAGAAATCTCCGTTCAATACTGCTGAACGTATGTTCAACAGTGTTGAACACACATTCAACACTGCTGAACACACATTCAACGTCGCTGAACGAAGAATTCCCCTAGGGGTAAGAACTTCTACTCCTAGGGGAATCTATATTTATCATTAATAAGTCTGTTTTATATTGCCTGCAGCGTAAGCGACTTTTCCATATTGCGCTTGCCATCCTTTACGGTGAGGATGATGTCGCCCTTCTGTGCCTTGCTCTGAACAACAATAACAAGTTTGCCAGAGAAGAGTCGCATGTGTGGCTGAGTGAAGGAATCGAGCGAAGTAGCATCACCATTGCATGCTGCCTTGAAGGTTCCGGCACCCTTTACCTCGAAGGTAAGTTCATCATCGGCGAGCGGGCACTCGTTGCCGTCCTTGTCCAGGAGGCTCACGGTGATGAAGGCAAGGTCGTTGCCATCGGCATTCAGCAGCACATTGTGCTCATCGGTGCAGCCTTCTACCATGCAGGCGATAGGCTCATGGTCTGGAGTCTCCACGCTGAACTTCATCTGGGCAGGTTCACCAGCTGTACGCTTCACGTCCTCGCCCACCTTTTCACCATACTGATTGTAGGTAACCACGCGAATCTCGCCCGGTTCATACTTCACGTTGTTCCAGCGGAGGCGATAGCGGTCGAGTCGGCTTGACTTGTCCTTGCGCACTCTGCCCTGGCTCTTGCCATTCACGAAAAGCTCGCCTTCCACACCATCGGTGTAGCAATATACAGGGGTAACCTGTCCTTCTCTACCCTTCCAGTTCCAGTGAGGAAAAAGATGGGTGGTATGCTGATGCTCGTTCCAGCGGGCACGATACATATAATATCGGTCCTTTGGAAGTCCGGCAAGGTCGCAGATACCGAAGTAGCTGCTGCGGCTTGGCCAGTAGGTATCGTATGGAGTCGGCTCGCCCAGATAGTCATAGCCCGTCCACACGAACTCTCCGATTACCCAACTGTAGTCATCCTGCATCTTCCAGTCATCATCCGGAAGATTACTCCAGGAGCAATACTCCGTGTCATAGCTGGAGCACTGGCCATCGGCGTATGGATTGTTGTCGCTGGCACGCACCTGAACCGGGAACTTATACACGCCACGGGAGCTGACGGTAGATGCTGTCTCTGAACCCAGGAGGAATCCCTGAGGCAACTGCTCGATATTCTTATAATATTTATGTACGCGATAGTTGAAGC
>OIZX01001221.1_pt1 | contig 13865 bp, 8 predicted proteins | sample 1588621 | NCBI WGS metagenome assembly OIZX01 (sample SAMN03283276) | human gut metagenome | biome: human-associated habitat; material: feces | host: Homo sapiens | place: Peru | collected 2012
CAGGAGATCTCCATCGCCAAGCTGTTCAACTGAACGCTTTGCAAACGGGAAAAACCGTGTTATAATAGAGGGACTGCGTTTGCAGTCCCTCTTTAGTTTTCAAGAAGGAGGCGGGAGCCTTGTTTTTTAACCGGAAGCAGGCCGGCGGCGTCAACTGGATCCTGGTGGGTCTGGGCAACCCCGGCAGCAAGTATGAGTCCACCCGGCACAACATGGGGTGGCTGGCGCTGGACAGTCTGATGGAAAAGGAAAATTTCAAGCTCACCAAGCTGCGGTTCAAGGCGTGGACGGGCATTCTGGAGCGGAACGGCAATAAGATCCTGGTGATGAAGCCCCAGACCTATATGAACCTCTCCGGCGAGGCCGTGGGCGAGGCGGCGCGCTTCTACAAAATTCCCGCCGACCACGTCATCGTCATCTCCGACGATATTTCGCTCCCGCTCGGCAAGCTCCGCGTGCGCGGCAGCGGCAGCGCAGGCGGACACAACGGCCTCAAGAACATCATCGCGCACCTCGGCACCGACGCTTTCCCGCGCGTCAAGGTCGGCGTCGGCGCGCCGGAGCACGACATTGTCGACTGGGTCATCGGCCCGTTCACGGCCAGCGAGCGCAAGGTCATCGACGGTGTGCTCGACCGCGCGCTCGGCGCGGCGGAGTGCATCATCACCGACGGCGTGAGCGCCGCGCAGAACCGCTACAACGGCTGAACGCTTTTTGCCGCCAAAATTTAAAAAATCGACATAGACTTTTTCCAAAAGCCTATATAATAAAATGACTGACGACCACGGGCATGACCCGCCGCGGCTGCGGCGGATCTGCCCTTTTGCGCGCTGCGGGAGGAGGGATACGGCATGGCGCAGGGGATGAACAAACTCAATGAAGTGCTCGCCGCTCTTCCCGAGGTGCGCGAGCTGCTTCTCTCGCTCGACGCGGGCACATCGCCCATCGCCGTGTCGGGCCTTTCGGGTGTGCACCGCGCGCAGCTTGCCGCTGCCGTGCGGCACAAGACACAGCGCCCGCTTTTGATCGTCTGCGCGGACGAAAACGAGGCAAACCGCATGGCGGGCGACCTGCACGAGCTGCTCGGTGAGGACGTGAGCCTGCTGTTCGCGCGCGAATGGCAGCTGCGCGACCGCGTGTTCGCCTCCCACGGCTGGGAGCAGCAGCGCATCGGCTCGCTGTGCAGCCTTGCCGCCGGAAAAGCGCCGATCCTGGTCGCGACGGTCGACGGCCTGATGCAGCGAACGCTCCCGCCCGACGCGCTGCGCGGCGCGGTGACGGACATTTCGCTCGGCGACCACTTTGACCTGAACGCGCTCTCGAAAAAGCTTGTCGAAAGCGGCTACACGCGCGCGGAAACGGTCGAGGGCGTCGGCCAGTTCGCGCTGCGCGGCGGCATTCTCGACGTCTGGTCGCCGCTGAGCGCGCCCGTGCGCGTCGAATTCTTCGACGACGAGGTCGACGCGATGGGTGAATTCGACGTAACGACCCAGCGCCGCACGCAGAACGTCAAATCCCTGACCGTCCTGCCCGCGGCAGAGGTGCTGCCCGCCCTCTCGGACGGCGGGCGCGAAAAAATGCTCGAGCGCCTTGGGCGCGCCGCGCAGAAAATTGCGAAAAAGGCCGAAGACAGCCCCATCGTCCAAACGCTGCGCAGCGACATCGAGAGGCTTCGTAACGACCTGCCGCTCGGCGGCATGGACCGGTATCTCGCCGCGTGCTACCCCGACGAAGTCTGCGCGCTCGACTATCTTTCACCCGACACGCTGATTGCCGTCAGCGACGGCATGCGCGTTTTGGAGCGCAGCAAGAACTACCACTGGGAGCTCTCCGAGGACGTGAAGCCCCTGATCGAAGAGGGCGTTTTGTGCGGCGAATTTGCCACGCTCGCGCTCAGTCAGGAGGCATTGAGCCATCGCATGGGCGCGTTCCCCGTGCTGCTGCTCGATTCGCTCCCCACGTCGCGCAATCTGCTGCCGCCGAGGGCCATCCTCAGCATAAACGCGCGATCGCTGCCGTCGTACGGCGGCAGTCTGGAGACCGCCGCGGGCGATATGGAGCGCTATCTTGGCGCAGGCTGCGGCGTGCTCGTTCTCTGCGGCAACGAAACGCGCGCGAAGAATTTCCAGCGCCTTTTGGAAGAGCGGAACATCCGCGCGCAGCTCAACTTGAAAAACGAACGCCTCCCCGCCCCGCACGAGACCGTCATCGGCCTCGGCGCGCTGAGCGCGGGCAGCGAATATCCACAATTAAAGCTCGTCATCCTGACCGAGGGCCAGCTGACCGCTCCCCTCTCCGGCAAGCGCGCAAAGGCGCGGCCGAAGAAAGAGACGTCGGCCCGCGCCGCGCTGCGGTCCTATGAAGACCTCTCCCCCGGCGATCTCGTCGTGCATGTCCACCACGGCATCGGCCGCTTTGCGGGCATCGAGCGCATGCGCGTCGACGGCGTGGACAAGGACTATATCAAGATCTGCTATGCGGGCAACGACAGCTTATACGTCCCCGCGACGCAGCTCGACATGGTGTCGAAATACATCGGCGGCCATGGCGAGGACGAGGACGGCCAAATACGCACGAAGCTCAGTAAGCTCGGCGGCACGGACTGGTCGCGCGCGAAGACGAAGGCGCGCGCCGCGGCAAAGGACCTCGCCAAAGGGCTCATCGCGCTCTACGCCGAGCGCCAGCGCCGCCCGGGCTTCGCCTTCTCGCCCGACTCCCCGTGGCAGAAGGAATTTGAAGAGGCCTTCGACTACGAAGAGACCGACGATCAGCTCCGCGCCATCGCCGAGATCAAGGCCGACATGGAGCGCAGTACACCGATGGACCGCCTGCTCTGCGGCGACGTCGGCTACGGTAAGACTGAGGTCGCACTGCGCGCCGTGATGAAGTGCGTGCTCGACGGCAAGCAGGCGGCCATCTTAGTGCCGACCACCGTGCTCGCCCAGCAGCACTACGCGACGGCGCTGAACCGCTTCCGCTCGTTCCCCGTGCGCATCGAAGTGCTCTCGCGCTTCAAAACGCCGGCGCAGAAGAAGCAAATTTTGCAGGATGCCGCCGCGGGAAAGATCGACTTACTCATTGGCACGCACTCGCTGCTGCAAAAGAGTTTGCACTTCAAGGACCTTGGCCTTCTCATCATCGACGAGGAGCAGCGCTTCGGCGTAACGCACAAGGAAAAGCTCAAGGAGCTCTCGCGTCAGGTCGACACGCTGACGCTCTCGGCAACGCCCATCCCCAGAACGCTCAACATGGCGCTTTCGGGCATCCGCGACATGTCGACCATCGAGGTCCCGCCCGTTGACCGCCAGCCGGTGCAGACATATGTGCTCGAGCATAACTGGAGCGTCATCGCCGACGCCATCCGGCGCGAGCTCGCGCGCGGCGGGCAGGTCTACTACATGCACAACCGCGTCGAGACCATCGACCGCTGCGCCGCGACACTCAAAAAGCTCCTCGGCGACGATGTCGCCATCGGCGTCGCGCACGGCAAGATGGACGAAAAGGGCCTGTCGTCCGTGATGCAGCAGCTCTCGGACGGAGAAATTCAGGTGCTCGTCTGCACGACGATCATCGAGACGGGCATCGACATTCCGAATGTCAACACCCTCATCATCGAGGACGCCGACCGCCTCGGCCTCGCTCAGCTGCACCAGATCCGCGGCCGCATCGGCCGCAGCGCGCGCCGGGCGTATGCCTATATGACCTACCGCGCGGGCAAGATCCTCACCGAGGTTGCGGCCAAGCGCCTGACGGCCATCCGCGAATACGCGGAGTTCGGCTCGGGCTTCCGCATCGCGATGCGCGACCTTGAGATTCGCGGCGCGGGCAATTTGCTCGGCCCCGAGCAGTCGGGCTACATGATGAGCGTCGGCTACGATATGTACTTGCAGCTCTTGGAAGAGGCCGTACTCGAGCAGCGCGGTGAAAAGGCGCCGCAGCGCACCGAATGCTCGGCAGACCTCACAGTCTCGGCCAACCTGCCGGAGAGCTACATTCCCTCGGGCGAGCAGCGCATGGATATCTACCGCCGCATCGCGGCGCTGCGCACCGCCGAGCAGTCGCAGGAGCTGCTCGACGAGCTCATCGACCGCTACGGCGAGCCGCCCCAGCCGGTCCTCAAGCTCATGGACGTCGCGCTTTTGCGCGCGGAGGCCGTGCAGATCGGTGTGAGCGATATCTCGCAGCGCGGCAGCGAGATCACCTTCACCTTTGCCGCGTCCGAGGCAGTCCCCGTGGAGGCCGTGATGGCCCTCTGCTCACTGCCGAAGAACCGCCGCCGGCTCACGCTCTCCGCCACAGGGACGGAGCCGAAGCTCCTGCTGCGTCTTTCGCTGGGCGAGGACGCATTGGATACAGCCTTGACGCTGGTCGGAGACCTGCGTGTGAATAAGGAAGAAAACGAAAAAGAGGTAACATTATGATCAAGAAGAGATTGCTTTCGTTCCTTGGCGCGGCGGCCATCACCGCGGCGCTCACCTTTGCCGTCGTGTCGCTCTCGCCCTCGAACGGCTTCACCTCCGGCACGATGCAGGAGGGTCTCTGCTACGAAGCGACCGGCGTCGCGCCAGACGCGATCGTCGCAAGCCTGAACGGCAACGGCGCGAGCGCCGACCTTGTCGCATACTGGATCGGCTACGACGTGTCGTATCTCAACAGCTACATGCAGTATTACACCGGCTCGTCCATCAACTGGGACGACACCCTCTCCGACGGCATGAGTGTCGCCGACTATGTGAAAGCAAGCGTGCTCTCGTCCGTCAAGCAGCACTTGGTGCTTGAAAATCTCGCCAGCAAGTACGGCGTGACGCTTACCGCCGAGCAGGAGGCCGCCATGGCCGAGAGCGACCAGCGCTACATTGACCAGTACGGCAGCGAGGAAGCTTTTGAGGCCGAGATCGCCAAGCTCGGCATGCGCCGCAAGACCTATGACCGCGTCGCGCGCTCGAACTACCTGTATCAGAATCTCTATGAGCTCTACAATACCGAGGGCAGCGCGCTCTACGCCTCCGACGAGGACCTCGCCGTCTACGCCGCCGAGCAGGGCTACATCACGGCGGACCACATCCTGCTTGCGACGAAGGACATGACGACCGGCGAAGCCCTCACCGACGAGCAGAAGGCCGAAAAGAAAGCGCTCGCTGAGGAGCTCGTCGAAAAGCTCAATTCCTACACCGGCGACGACATCGCCTCCTACTTTGCCGAGCTCGCCGACGAGTACAGCGAGGACCCCGGCCGCGAGAGCTATCCCACGGGCTACACCTTCACGACCGGCTCGATGGTGCAGGAGTTTGAAGACGCCGCCTACGCGCTTTCCGAGGGCGAGGTGAGTGAAGTCGTCGAATCCAGCTTCGGCTATCACATCCTGCTCCGCCTGCCGCTCGACAAGTCCGCCGCAGCCGACGAGGTGCGCGAGGAGTACTTCACGAACTTCATCGCCGAGCAGGTCGACGCCGCCGCGATGGCGACGAGCGCGGACTATGATAAGCTCGACCCGCAGACGATCTACGAGGCGATCGTCGCCGCGCAGGCGGAGGGTTAAATCGCAGCGCGGCGCACTGTACGGCGCTTGCGCCCGCGAGGGCGCGTGAGGGGCAGCCCGAAAGGGCTGCTTCCTTTTTGCGTCTCGGCAGGGGCACTGCTTTTTTCCCTGCACCGTGCAGAGGAGAAAATAAAAAGGAGACCTCTTTCGAGGTCTCCTTTTTATTTTCAGGGGTTAGCGGTGCTTTAGCACTTCTCGAAGATGGTGGCAACGCCCTGGCCGCCGCCGATGCAGAGGGTGGCAAGACCCTTCTTGGCGTCGTCGCGCTTGAGCATTTCGTGCAGCAGGGTGACGATGATACGAGCGCCGGAAGCGCCGACGGGGTGGCCGATGGAGATCGCGCCGCCGTTGACGTTGACCTTGCTCATGTCGAAGCCGAGCTCACGGGCAACAGCGATGGACTGGGCCGCGAAGGCTTCGTTGGCCTCGACGAGGTCGATATCGTCGATGGTCAGGCCGGCCTTCTGCATGGCCTGACGGGAAGCGGGCACGGGGCCGACGCCCATGATCTTCGGGTCGACGCCGCCCTGGCCCCAGCTGACGAGCTTGGCCATGGGCTTGAGGTTGTACTTCTTCACGGCCTCGCCGGAAGCGAGGACGATGGCGGCAGCGCCGTCGTTGATGCCGGAGGCGTTACCGGCGGTGACGCGCTGGACGTGCTTCTTGGTATCGGCTTCGTGGATGCCGGTGGGCTCGAAGGTGTGGACGATCTCGTCCTCAACGCCCTCGGGGCCGACGGGGAACGCGCCGCGCAGCTTGGCAAGACCCTCGACGGTGGAACCGGCGCGGGGGAACTCATCCTTCTTGAACTCGACGATCTCCTTCTTGACCTTCACGGGGACGGGAACGATCTCATCGTCAAAACGGCCGGCAGCCTGAGCAGCCTCGGTCTTCTGCTGGGAGGCAGCGCCGAAGGCGTCGAGCTCTTCGCGGGTGATGCCCCAAACATCGCAGATGTTCTCGGCGGTGGTGCCCATGTGGTAGTTGTTGAACGCATCCCACAGGCCGTCCTTGATCATGGTGTCGACAAGCTTCTTGTCGCCCATGCGGGCACCCCAGCGGGCGTCGGGAGCGGCATAAGGAGCGGCGCTCATGTTCTCGGTGCCGCCGCAGACGACGATATCGGCGTCGCCGGCGAGGATGGCGCGGCCAGCCTCAATGACGGACTTCATACCGGAGCCGCAGACCATACCGACGGTATAGGCGGGGACGGAATAGGGGAGACCGGCGCCCACGCCGACCTGACGGGCGACGTTCTGACCGAGACCGGCGGTCAGGATGCAGCCGAACATCAGCTCATCGACATTCTCGGGAGCGACATTCGCGCGCTTGAGGGCTTCCTTCACGACGATGGAGCCGAGCTGAGCGGCAGGGGTGTTCTTCAGGGAACCGCCGAAGGAACCGACAGCGGTACGGCAGCAGTTGACGACGTACAATTCTTTCATTTGACTTCTCCTTTAAAATTTGTAAATCCGGAATGAGATCCGATTTTCTTCGATTTTGATTATACACACAGAAAAATGAAAAATCAACTGCAAAGTTGCGAAAAATGTGGGCAATTTTGATTTTTTTCTTTCATTTCGTTAACTATTTAACAAGAATGAAGAATATCTTGCACCACGGGATCGTTTTGCACCCAAAGGCGCAGGGAAAGCAGCACCGCTGGCGCTGCTTGGGATAAGGGGGCCATTGTCTCGCGTGAGACAATGGCCCCCTTTCCCGCGTCTCCACACGCTGTGGAAATAAAAAGCAGCAGCTCTGCCTGGCTGTCCCTCCCCGCGCCCAAGGGCGCAAAAAAGGGACGCCTCTTTCGAGGCGTCCCTTTTAATAAGTAGTTTCTACGAAACAGAAATAACTTAGAACTTGGGCTTCTGGGCCTTGACCTTGGGCTCCTGGCCGTTGCAGACGGCGACGATGTCGTTGGCAACGCTGGTGCAGCAGTTCAGAACGCTCTGCTCGGTGGTGGCGGCCATGTGCGGGGTCATGATGACGTTGTCGAGGTTGAACAGCTCGCGGCTGGACTCCTGGATGGGCTCATGCTCGAACACGTCGAGGCCGGCCTGGAACAGCGTGCCGTCCTTCAGGCACTCGACAAGCTCGTTCTCCTTGATCAGAGCGCCGCGCGCGCAGTTGATGAAGGAAGCGGTGGGCTTCATCCAGCTGAACTGCTCACGGCCGATGGAGTGCTCGGTGGAGGGAACGACAGGCAGATGCACGGACACGAAGTCGGCCTGCTCCCAGACCTCCTTGGCGGTGGCCTTCAGCTCGCACAGATCGCCGATCTTGTCCTGCGTGAGGTACGGATCGTAGCCGATGACGTTCATGCCGAAGCCGTACTTGCACTTCTGCATGGCGAGCTGGGAGATACGGCCGCAGCCGATCATACCGAGGGTCTTGCCGCCGAGCTCATAGGTGTGCTCCATGCCCATGCGGACAAGGAAGTTGCCGCCGCGGAACTGACGGTCGACATAGGTGAAACGCTTGGCGCACATGAGCATCAGCATGACGGCGTGCTCGGCGACGGCGTTGGCGTTGCCGGCAGGCGCGTAGACAACGGTGATGTCCTTGGCGTGGGCGTGGTCCATGTCGATGTTATCGAGGCCGGCGCCCTGCTTGCCGATGACCTTGAGGTTCTTGCAGGTGTCCATCATCTTGGCGGTGATGGGCTCGGTGCGGCACATGATGGCATCGGGCTGGAACTCGGCGAGCTCCTTGACGTAGGTCTCCTCGTCGTTATGGCTGCACAGCTTCACTTCAAAGTCGTTGGACTCGAAGATGTGCGTGGCCACCTCGTTGAGCTCGATGGTGTAGTAAACTTTGAACTTTGCCATGATAAAGATCTCCTCTCAAATTATTATTTATTGAATTGCCAAATGATTTCATACGGTTTCTTCATTATACCTTGCGCTTTGCACAAAAGCAAGCGATTTTCAGAAAGATTTGCAAGAACTTATTCAAATAATTGAACAGCGTCTTTCATTTTGACGATTTGCCGTCATGCCTTTCCCCTGTTTTCTGCAATTTTCGCTGCAAAACAAAAAAGGACATAAAAGGCGCTTGACAAACTACTACATATGTAGTATATAGTTATCAACGACAAATGTAGTAGATCATCTAAGGAGGTCAACCCATGGACGATAAGAAGAGACTGCCCGACGCGGAGCTTGCCGTGATGCAGGCCATCTGGGCCGTCGGCGGCGAGGTCAGCCGCGGCGATCTCGACGGCGCGCTCGCGAGCCACGGCTGGAGCGCCAACACCGTCAACACCTACCTTACTCGCCTGTGCGAAAAAGGATTCCTCTCGAGCCGCCGCGAGGGGCGGAACAATTTGTACACGCCGCTCGTCTCAAAGGACAGATACCTCGAATTTGAGAGCCGCAGCGTCCTGAAGCGGCTCTACGGCGGGTCGCTCGGCAGCTTCGTCGCGGCGCTGAACGCCGAGCAGCCGCTCGAACAGAGCGAGATCGACGAGCTGCGGCAGTTTTTGGACGATATGAGCCGTTAAACGGCGATAAAAAGGAGGACGCACCATGGAAACATTACTGCTGAATCTGTTGAAAACTTCCCTGTTAAGTTCCCTCGCCATTCTGGCGATGCTGGTACTCAAACCCCTCTGGCGCGAGCGCTACCGTGCGAAAACGCGCTGCTGGCTGTGGCTGGCGCTGGCGGCATTTTTGCTGCTGCCGGTCGATTTTTCGGTGAAAAACGCGCCGGTGCAGGCCGCGCCGCCGAAAGACTACACGCTCTTTGTCGGCACGGATAAGACGACCATCCAGTCGACCGACAATCTCTTCGGCGACATGGCCGAAAAAAGCGGCCAGTCCCCCGCACAGGTGCGCGACACGATCATCCAGCGCCCTGTGACGAATCCCGAGCAGAAGACGACACGCTACATCCCCGTGACGACGATCTTATTCTACGGCTATCTCGCGGGCACGGCGGCGTTCCTGCTGTATCAGGGTGTCTCCTACGCCCTCTTCCGCCGCACGGTGCGCCGCTGGAAGAGAGACGTCGCCCGCGCGGACTACGCCGCGATGCTCTCTGACACGGCGCGCGACTTAGGCGTGAGCGCGCCGGAGATGATCGTCTGCGAGGCCATCTCCACCCCCGCAGTGACGGGCCTGCTGCGCCCGCGGCTGCTCCTGCCCCACGAGCACTACGACGTGCAGGAGCTGCGCTACATCCTGCGCCATGAGCTGTGCCATTTGAAGCGGCGCGATATGCTCTTAAAGCTCGTGCTGCTCGCGGCCAACGCGATGCACTGGTTCAACCCCGTGGTGTATCTGATGCTGCGTCAGGCGGACGAGGACATTGAGCTCGCCTGCGACAGCGCGGCGACCGACGGGCTCGAACTCCCCGAGCGCGCGGCCTACAGCCGGACGCTCCTTGCAGCCGTGCAGTCCAGCGTGCGGGCGCTGCCCGCGACGACGTGCTTCGGCGGCACGGTCGAGCGCCTGAAGCGGCGCATCACGAACGTCCTGGGCGCGCAGAAAAAGCGCGGGCTCGGCATTGTGGCCCTCGTGCTGGCGCTGACACTCACAGCGGGCTGCGCCGTCAGCTGGGGCAATAAAAATGAGTTGTCCGACCCGTTCGGCAAATCCTATACCATTGCCGATATCGTATACATAGGGGTAGAGCCCGACGATACTTTCCGTGAAAACGCAGCGAATGCGGAGTTATTGCTTCGGTCGGACGCGCAGAGCATGACTCTCACATGGACCGACCACTACAAATGGGACTGTACGGCAGCGGGAAGTTTTGAGATGACCGAGGAAAACTTTGACCGCTATTTTGACGGCTCCGCCTTTGAAGCCGCCGATAATCCTGCTGGCTGGCAGGAGAGCGATATGAGCGCGGCAAAACTGCGCCGCGAAAACGCAAACACATGGTGTTTTACGACGTCTTCTCCCCCGGACGGCCTGACGGATTATCTGTGCCTGCTCCAGCAGAAAGACGGCACGTTGTATCTTGCAATGGGATATTATCCTGACAGCAAGCAGACCGCTCCGCACTGCTTCCACACGCTATTCCGTCTTGCAGAAAAGGCGGTTCCGATCTACGCCTCGATGGACGACTATGCCGCCACGTGCGTGGAAGACCTCAAAAAAGGCACGATGACCTATTCCGTGTCGGAAAACAATGAATATGCGTCCCGCTCGATCGAGGACACGGTCGCCGACGTGCGCGTGACGCAGCTCGAGTTCGCCGATTCGCTCGGCAACCTTTCCCCCGACGGCACGGTGCTGGAGCTGTGGTACTTCCAGTATGAGATGAAGCCCACGAACGAGGCGGGCGTGGAAATCGAACCCGTGGGCGGGCAATATGTGACGGATGACGGTTACCTCAGAGAGAGCTGGACGCACTATCTCACCGTCCTGCACTACACCAGCGGCGAGAAGACCGGCTATCAGGTCATCGGCACCTATACCGGCAACGACGGCCTGTGGTACGACGGATGCAACTACAGCGGAGAGGAAAAGTATTACCTGCACGACTTCTACATCGACTATGCGGGGCTCAACGAGCCGAAGATGTACATTCCCAACCTGCTGAACGCGGCAACGGACGGCTACGGCCGCGCCAACCAGTGCGAGGCGCGGCTCATTTCGGGCGACGGCAGCTACTACTTCTATGCGCCGATCACCGCCTGGGCGTGCAATCCGGGGACGGAGTTCTGGTACTCCCGCTACGACACCGGCTCCTACTTCAACGCAAAGAAGCTCGAGCAGAGCCTTGACGAAGCGAAGGCGGAATGGGAAAGCACCGGCGCAAAGGCCGAGAAGACCGACGCGGGCTGGCGCTTTGTGACGCACGAGGGCATGAGCAACACGGTCGTCACGCTCTTCAACGGGCCGAACAACACCTGCTATATCGTTGAGATCCATTGGCTCTTCGACGGCAGCACGGAAGAGAATCAGTGGGGCTGGAACCGCGACCGCGCCGTTGAGGGCGAGGCCGAGGTACTCCGGGCGATGGTCAGAAGCTTCACGGTGAACTGGGACGCCGACGCGGCGGCTGATCCCGCGCTGGACGATTCCGATTTTCAGACCGACCTTCAGCTTGCATCGAATGGCGGCGCGTCCTGGCTCAGTCTGAATACCGACGGCATGGCGGTCGGCGGCCACGATCCGAAGGACGCCGCCCCGACCGTTCTGCTCGATACGTGCGATTATAAAGAGTACGATCCGTCTGAGTCCTCGCCCTCGGGCAGCGCTGTTCCGCCCGGCGGCGGGAATCCCCTCGCCCTCTGCCTCAGCCTCAGCAATTCTGCGCGCTTTACCTTCTACGAGGGCTCGGATTTCATGCTCTACCAGCACGGCGATACGCGCTACTACAAGGTCAGCAGCTACGGCGACTATGCGACGATCTTCGACGCGATGCTCGCATGGTACAACAAGACGCCGGACAAGGAAGCGACATTTGAAAGCGACCTTGTGCTCGCGTCGAATGCCGCCACGGTCGACATTCTCGCCTTCTGCCCCGCCAGCGGCGAGAGCGGGAGCCATGCTCCCCTTTTGACGGGCTATTCCGTCGCGCTCGACAGCTATGAATACAAGCCCATCGACAAGCCGAAAAACCTCGACGGTCTGGACTCTGTCGAGCTCTGGCCGCACAACGCGCAGGCGACGTGCCTGATATTCTATAAGGGAACGAACACCGTCAAATATATGTCGGGCAAAAGCGAACGCTATTACCGCGCGGTCGGCGATTTCAGCATCGTGGACAATGATGGCCGCACACTTTACGACTTGATGCGTGTGTGGTACGACACGGCGGAGTATTCCGACATGCTCACCTCCGACGTCCGCGCCCAGTCGAAGAGCTTTTCGTGGCAGGAGGCCGCGCAGAACTGGGCGAACGCCTATTACGGGACGCAGAAAGAGGTGACAAGCGGCAGCATCTATAAATTCACATGGCTCAATGTCACGGTAAACCCCGCCGAGGAGACCACGCAGGCCAAGCGCAAGGCGGGTGAGATCGACGACAACACCTACTGCTTTGCCGTAAGGGTGGAATTCACGGCGGAGAGCGCCAACGCGCTGCAAAGCGCCATGGCGGGCAACACCGTCAAATGCGAGAACCCCGCCGCGCCTAAGGACGCCTATGAGTTCTACCGCTGCTGCACCATCCAGCTCAGGGACGACGGCCGCTGGTACGGAACAGAGCTCGGGACCGGCTGGTAATGCGCAATTCCTAAAAAGGAGGGGCTACCCCCTCCTTTTTTTGCGGTTTTTCAGCGGCGGGCGGGAAAAAGTACTGGAACATCTCAAAGATATGTGGTATGATGGGAATATTCCAAAACGTATTTCTCGGGAGGTTCCCACCATGGAATACAATCCGGTCCTTAAAAATCCGCTGTCGCTCGACAGCGAAATTCCTCTCTATTCCCAGCTCATGGGCATCATCAAGCGCAGCATCACCTCCGGCGCGCTCAAGGTCGGCGACCTGCTGCCGAGCGAGGCCGAGCTCTGCCGCGTTTACGATATCAGCCGCAACACGGTCCGTCAGGCCATCGGCGCGCTCGAGGAAGAGGGCTTTGTCGTGCGAAAGCGCGGCAAGGGCACGTTCGTCACTGACCCGAACACGCGCCGCAAGGGCGTGCAGTATTCGTTCACGACGGAAATTTCCCAGCTGGGCAAAACGCCGTCGTCCACGCTGGTCGACTTCGCGGTCATCACGCCTTCTCCCAAGATCGTGACGCTCATGGGCCTTGAGCCGGGCGTGAAGGTCTATCGCTTCACGCGCGTGCGAAACGTCGACGGCGAGCCGCTCATTTTAGAGACGTCGTACTACCCAGAGTACATCTACCCGAACCTGACGCGCGAGCTTTTGGAGACGCACAGCTTCTATAGTCTGCTCTACCACGTCGGCGTCATCCCGTTTTCCGCGTCGGACACGTATGAGGCCGTTGTGCTCGCGCCGCACGAGGCGCAGCTTCTGCACTGCGCGCCCGGCTCGGCGGCGTTTTTCCATCAGCGCCGCACCACGACCGAGAACGGGCATACCTATGAATACACCACGAGCTATATGCGCGCGGACCGCGTGAAGCTGGATGTGAGATTCCAGAAGGGATCGACGTCCTTCATGCGCACGGTGGACTGAAAAAATCGGCAGCCGAAAGGCTGCCTTTTTTTGCGCCCTCCCCGCGCAGCGGGGTCTGCAGCCTGAAAGGGCTGCTTCCTTACCCCCCGCAGGGGGGAAGGGATTTGCAGCGCCGCAGGCGCTGCTTCCTTTTATCCCCACACCGTGTGGGGACGCGCCAAAGGGGGATATTCTCTTTCTCGAAAGAGAATATCCCCCTTACACCCCCAAGAGAAAGGACGAG
>OIZX01001222.1_pt1 | contig 13855 bp, 10 predicted proteins | sample 1588621 | NCBI WGS metagenome assembly OIZX01 (sample SAMN03283276) | human gut metagenome | biome: human-associated habitat; material: feces | host: Homo sapiens | place: Peru | collected 2012
TGGAAGCCAAGGCCGCCGGTGATGCCGTAGACCACAGATGCGATGAAGGTGTAGTCGTTCTGCACATTCAGCAGCACCACGCCGAGCACGGCGCAGTTGGTGGTGATGAGCGGCAGATACACGCCCAGAGCCGTGTACAGAGACGGCATGGACTTCTTGAGGAACATCTCGATGAACTGCACGAGACCGGCGATGACGAGAATGAACGCCACGGTCTGCATATAGCCGAGGTCCAGCGCGATGAGCAGCTTGTTCACGCCGAAGCAGACGGCGGAGGCGATGCCCATGACGAAGGTGACCGCGAGACCCATGCCGATGGCGGTGTCGCTCTTCTTGGAGACGCCGAGGAACGGGCAGATACCGAGGAACTGCGCGAAGATGAAGTTATTGGTCAGGATCGCGCCGAGGGAAATGGCAAGCAAGGACGTGATACTCATTTAGTTGCCCTCCTTTTCGTTCTTTTCCGCGGCCTTCTTCTCGCTCCTGGCGAGCGCCCACTGCATCACGGCGATGAGCGTGCCGAGGCACAGGAAGCCGCCGACGGGCAGCACGAGCATCAGAGCCGGCGTGTAGGACGCGGGCATGATCTGAATGCCCATCAGGGTGCCGGCGCCGAGCAGCTCGCGCACCGTGCACATGATGACCAGAACGACGGTGTAGCCGATGCCCTGGCAGATGCCGTCCACAGCGGAGGCGGCGACGGAGTTCTTGCTGGCAAAGGCCTCGGCGCGGCCGAGGATGATGCAGTTGACGACGATCAGCGGGATGAACACGCCAAGGCTCTCGGCGATGTCAGGGACAAACGCCTGCAGGCACAGATCAACGATCGTAACGAAGCCCGCGATAACGACGATATAGCACGCGATACGCACTTCGTTGGGGATGATCTTGCGCAGAAGGGAAATAAAGATGTTGGAAAGCGTCAGGATGATGAGAACGGAGATGCCCATACCAAAGCCGTTTGCAACACTCGTGGTAATGGCCATGGTGGAGCACATACCGAGCACCTGCACCAGAACGGGGTTTTGGTAGATCAGACCGTCTTTGAGCTGTTTGTTGAAATTCATAGATCGTTCCCCCTTTCTCAGTTCATGGCCTCGGCGGCAGCCAGAGCGGCGTTGACGCCCTTGGTCACGCCCTTGGTGGAGACCGTCGCGCCGGTGACGGCGTCGATGTTCTGTTTGACGACGAGCGTGCCCGCGCCGGACTTGCCGACGAACTGATCGAGCGCGCCGGTGCCTGCGGAGGTCGCTTCATTGTCCATGACCTTGGAGCCGATGCCCGCGGTCTCGGAAGCCTTGACGATGGAAACGCCGGTGACGGTGAGGTCGGTGTCCACGCCGACGATCATCACGATGTTGCCCTGAGAGCCGCTCGCGGTGACCTTGAAGGCATAGCCGATGGTGTCGCCGCCGGACTGCACCTCATAGACCTCGCTCAGCTTGCCGCCCTGGTCGTTGGCGGCGTCGATCATGGCCTGCGGGATCTCCTCCATCGGGGGGAACTCGCAGTCGGCCGCAGAGACGACCTTGGCGAGCGCCTCTTCGGTCTTTTGCTTGTTGATGGCCGCGATCTTGTCCGCGGTCAGCATGTTGGTCAGGCCCAGCAGCAGCGCGACGACCAGCGAGATCGCCGTCAGCGTACCGGCTACCTTGAAAATGAATTTACCTTCGATCTTCATTTCTTTGCCGCCTCCTTCGCTGCTTTCTTATCTACGCCGAAGCGGGTGGGCTTGGTGTACTTGTCAATGATCCAGGTGCAGCAGTTCATCACAAGGATGGAATAGCAAACGCCCTCGGGATAGGAGCCGAAGTAGCGGATGAACACCGTGATGAGACCGCAGCCGATGCCGAAGATCAGCTGGCCCTTCTTCGTGACGGGGGAGGTGACATAGTCAGTGGCCATGAAGAACGCACCGAGGAACAGGCCGCCGCCGAGCACGTTGTAGAGCATCCAGCTCATCGCATCGTTGCCCTGGGGGAAGAGGAACGTGAGGATAGCCACCGTGCCGATGTAGGCAACGGGGATCTGCCAGGAGATGACCTTGCGGAAAATTAAGTACAATCCGCCGATGAGCAGCATCATCGCGGAGATCTCACCGAGAGAGCCGCCGATGTTGCCGATGAACATGTCGGACAGGCTGTACTGTGCCGTCACCTCGGCAAACTCGCCGCCCTTCATCATCGCAAGCGGAGTGGCCGCGGTCACGACATCAGCGCCGCCGAAGAGCGGCGCCTTGCCGGAGGCCGGGTCGATCCAGGAGGTCATCTGGCTCGTGTAGCACGCGACGAGCGCGGCACGGCCGGCCAGCGCGGGGTTCAGGAAGTTCTTGCCAAGGCCGCCGTAGAGCTGCTTGACAAGGAAGATCGCGAAGAAGTTGCCGACGATCAGCATCCAGTAGGGAAGCGTCACGGGGCAGACGAACGCGAGCAGGACACCGGTGACGGCGGCGGACAGGTCGCCGAGCGTCTGCGTCTTGTGCATCAGCTTACGGTAGAGCCACTCGAAAAACATCGCGGAAACCACGCTCACGAGCACGGAGATCAGCGCGCGGAAGCCGAAACGGATGACGCTCATGATGAGCGCAGGGCACAGCGCGATGATCACGTCGAGCATGATCGAGCGCGTGTCTTCATTGTTGCGGATATGGGGGTTGGAGGAAGCGATGAGCTTCAGACCCTTATAATCATTCAGCATCTCTTAAGCCTCCTTCTTTGCTTCTTCAGCAGCCTTGGCAGCCTCAGCCGCGGCCTTGGCCTTGGCGGCGGCTTCCTTGACCTTCTGCTTGCCGACCTTGAACGAATGCGTCAGGTGCAGGCGGCCCGGGCAGATGTAAGAGCACGCGCCGCACTCGATGCAGTCCATGACGTGGGCCGCCTCGAGATCCTCGATGCGGTTCTTCTGCACATATAAATAGAGGTACAGGGGCTCGAGGTGCATGGGGCACGCCTCGACGCAGCGGCCGCAGCGGATGCAGGTCGGGTCCTCGGAGACCTTGTTCTCATTCGCGGCGAACGCCAGCACCGCGCCCGTGCCCTTGGCCACGGGGAAGTCGGCGGAGGCCTGCGCCATACCCATCATCGGGCCGCCGGCGATGAGCTTGAACGTCTCGTCCTTCAGGCCGCCGCAGGCGTCGAACAGGAGCGAAACGGGCGTGCCGATCGGGCACTCGAGGTTCTTCGGCTCCACAACGCCGCTGCCGGACACGGTGACGACCTTGCGCACCACGGGCATGCCGTCCTTGATGGCATGGTAGATGGCGATGGTGGTGTTGATGTTGAACACGGCGCAGCCGATGTTCGCGGGCAGACCGCCCGGGGGCACCTGCTTGCCGGTGATGGCCTGGCAGAGCTGCTTTTCACCGCCCTGAGGGTAGCGGCAGCGCAGCGCCTCGACCACGACGGGAGCCTTCTGCTCGGCGATGACCTTGTTGAGGGCCTCGATGCCGTTTTTCTTGTTGTCCTCCACGCCGATGACGACCTTGCTCACGCCGAACATCTTGGCGAGGTAGCAGCAGCCGCCGATGATCTCAGCGGGGCGCTCAAGCATCGCGCGATGGTCGCCGGTGATGTAGGGCTCGCACTCCGCGCCGTTGATGATGACGGTATCGACCTTGCCGATGCCGCTGGAGATCTTCGTGTGCGTGGGGAACGTTGCGCCGCCCATACCGACGATACCGGCCTGCTTGACCATTTCGACCATTTCCTCCACGCTCAGCGCGTCGGGGTCGGCCGGAGCATGGACTTCCTCGCTCAAGTCGTCCTTGAAGTCATTGTCGATGACAACGGACATGACCTTGCCGCCCATGGAATAGGGACGGGGCTCCACCGCAGCGACCGTACCGGATACGCTTGCGTGAATGGGAGCGCCGAGACCTTTGAATTCGCCGATCTTCTGTCCAAGCTTGACATAGTCGCCCTTGGAGACCGTCGGGGTGCAGGGTGCGCCGAAGTGCATCGACATGGGGATCACCACCTGAGCAGGGGCTTGTAACTGCTCGATGGCCTTTTCATTGGTAGCAGCCTTCATATCATTGGGATGAACGCCGCCAAAGAAAGCTTGTGCCATAGTCTTCACCTCATCTTTATACTGCCAGAGCAGCGGAAACACTGCTCCATAATCGGATAGATTATATCCCCTTTCTTTTCTCTTGTCCAGAAAATATTCTTCATGACCATCATTTTCCTACATAATTTATCAGATTTCGCCGTCATTTTTTCGCAAAAACAGCATTTTGCCAAACAATTTGTCTTTCGGCGGCCCGCGGAGGGAATCACCCATTTTTCCGCTTCTTGACGTGTCCCGGACGCGATGCTATAATTATGTATTACTATTTTTATGAATTTCGTGCATTTTCCGCACATTGCCGTCCGTTTTTCCCCGTTTCGGCAAGAAAGGAGCTTTTTTATGCCCATGCAGCTCGATACCGGCGCGATCAAGGCAGAATCGCGCTCACTGCTGCGCACCGGCGAGGTCAATCCCTTCCGGATGACGCTTTTCTATCTTCTCATCACCCTTGTGCTCGATATGATCAACTCGGGCGTGAGCTATATGATCGACTCTGCCGGCGGCTTCACAGTGCTCTCGTTCAGCTTTGTGAGCATCCTCGTCGGTCTCGTCGCGCTCGTTCTGAACGCAGGGTATTACTGCTACTGCTTCGGCATCCTGCGCCGTGAGGAAATGCCGTATGAGAGCCTTTTTGACGCGTTCCCCTTTGCCGGGAAGGTCATCCTGCTTTCCATCGTCGAGGGCGTTTTCATCTTCCTGTGGTCGATGCTTTTCGTCATCCCCGGCATCATCGCGGCCTACCGCTACTCGTTCGCCATGCTCAACTTGTGCGAAAATCCCGAGCTCGGCGTGATGGAGGCATTGAACCTGAGCAAGCGGCAGACAAATGGCTATAAGATGCAGCTTTTCCTGCTCCAGCTCAGCTTCATCGGCTATCAGATCGCCGCGGTGCTTATCGCGCTGCTCTACGAATACGTCATCATCAGCTACCTGCCCGACTCGCTCTCCGGTGCGGTGCTCGGTGCTCTGATCTACGGCGTGCTCTCGGCGGTCGTGGGCGTCTACCTGACGCCGTATCTGAACCTTTCGACCTGCCGCTTCTACCAGCTCGCCACCGCGCCGCAGGTAAACGAGCCGCCGCACTTCGACTCCTGGAACGACAACTTCTGAACGCAGCAAAAAAGAGGGATATCTCGCATGAGATATCCCTCTGTCATTTTTTGTTTTACTTCAGCACGTACACCGTCTTGATGCCGAGGAGCTTGCAAAGCTCGGTCTTTTCAGCGATGTCCGCCTCGCTCTCGTACCAGACGACGATCGTGGAGCCGTCCTTTTCCTTACAGAGAAGGTACGAGCTGTCGAAGCGGTTCGAGCGCGATTTCTGCACGGTGCTGTCGCTCAAATACGCGTTCAGCTCGTCCTGCGTCAGTGTGCGCAGCGCGCCTACCTTGCCGCCTTTCACGCTCTGCGCCGCGGGGACGGCGTTGATGACCACGCTGCCGCCCTTGCCGGCCTTGACCGCCGCGTCGTAGACCTGCTCTACCGCCGCGCGCGGGGACAGCGGCACCGCACCGCTCGTGCCCGTCAGGCTCTCCGCCGGCACCGCGCCGGAGGGCGCCGCGCTCACGCTCGTCACGCTGACTTTGGCCTTGAGGCCGTTGTAGGCGCGCAGCAGCACCGCCGCGGCCTGCTCGCGCGTCGTGTCGTTTTTCGGCGCGAACGTCGTTAAGTTCATACCCACCACAAGGCCCATGCGCCAGGCGAGCGTGATATAGCCGGGATTCGTCGAAACATCGGTGAACGGGCACTCATCCTGCACCGTGCCGGAAAGCGTGCTGTACCCCAGTGCGCGGACGGTCATCGCGGCCATCTCCTCACGCGTGATAGGGTCGTTCGGTCGGCAGGTCGTGCTGTGGCCGGAGAACACGTCGTGCGCGCTCGCGGTCTCAATGGCGCTATAATACCACTTTTTCGCATCCTGATTGTCGGTATAGCTGCCCTTTTCGGGCGTTACGGTCTTCCAGCCCATCAGGCGGCAGAGCGCCGCGGCATAGGCCGCGCGCGTCATCTTCTGTCCGAGGCCGAACTTGCCGTTTCCGATGCCCTGCAATAAGTTGTACTGCTTGCACTGCGCGATGCTTTGGCTCGCCCAGTTCTTGTCCGGCACGTCGGAATACCCGGATTTGTTGGCGGCAAGCGCGAGCGTCGTGGTCATCACGAGCGCAAGAAGAAGCGCCGTCAGGCGCGTCATGATCTGTTTCATTGGTATTTTCCCCCTTTTGGGTAATCTTTCTGCCGTATTGTAGCACAAAGTCGCGTGGATAGTCAAATTTCCTCTTTACCTTTGCGGTGGTCTTTGTTAAAATAATAGATTGTATTAGTATGATGAGGCAGTATTGCCTGAGATAGTATGTCCAAAAGTTCTCAAAAGAAAGAAGGTGAGCCGAAACATGAAGTACGAGCACTGGCAGATCCCCGCCGCACCGGAGGATGCCATCAAGACGCTGATGGACGCGGGATACCCCTATCTTGTCTCGTCGGTGCTGGCCGCACGCGGCGTCACCACGAGCGAGCAGGCCGCCGAAGCGCTCGAGCGCGAGAAGACGCTCGCCTACTCCCCGTTTTTGATGAAGGACATGGACAAGGCCGTCGCGCGCATCTCGAAGGCGCTTGAAAACGGCGAAAAGCTGGCGGTCTTCGGCGACTACGACGTGGACGGTATCACCTCGACCTGCCTTCTGACCGATTATCTCCGCTCGCGCGGGGCGGATGTGACGATGCACATCCCCCGCCGCATCGAGGAGGGCTACGGCCTCGGCTGTGACGCCATCCGCGCACTTTCCGAATCCGGCGTGACGCTGATCGTCACGGTCGACTGCGGCATCACGGGCGTGGACGAGACGGCCTACGCCGCGACGCTCGGCGTCGATCTTGTCATCACCGACCACCACGAGTGCAAGGAGCAGCTCCCCGCCGCCGTGGCCGTCGTTGACCCCCACCGGCCCGACTGCCCGTATCCCTTCAAGCACTTGGCGGGTGTGGGCGTCGCGCTCAAGCTCGTTTTGGCCCTTGGCGAGGGGCGCGAGGATGCGCTGTTTGCGCGCTACTGCACACTTGCCGCCATCGGCACGATCGCCGACGTCATGCGCATGGAGGGCGAGAACCGCACCATCGTGCAGTGCGGGCTTGAGAGCATCGACCGCAGCGACTTTACGGGGCTGCACGCGCTGCTGCGCGAGGCGGGGCTCATGTCGCGCCCCATCTCGTCGATCCAGATCGGCTTTGTGCTCGCCCCGCGCATCAACGCCGCGGGCCGCATGGGCCGCGCCGAGCTGGCCGCGGAATTGTTGCTCACCGACGATCCCGTCCGCGCGGAAAAGCTCGCGCGCGAGCTGTGCGAGCTCAACCGCGAGCGCCAGAGCGTGGAGCAGGACATTTTCCGCCGCGCCATCGAGCAGATGGAGGACCTTCCCGAGAGCGAGCGCAGTGCGCTCGTGTTGTCCAGCGAGGACTGGCATCAAGGCGTCGTGGGCATTGTGGCGTCGAGACTTTCCGAAAAATTCTCCTGCCCGAGCTTTATGATCCACCTCTCCGGCGGGTCGGGTAAGGGCTCGTGCCGCAGCTACGGCGGCTTTAACCTCTTCAATGCGCTCGAAGCATGCTCCGACCTTCTTGTGAGCTTCGGCGGACACGAGCTCGCCGCGGGCTTTACGATCGAAGAGCGCAACATCCCCGCGTTCCGCACGCGGATGAACCAGTATGTGCGCGCCCACACGGGCGAGCATCCGCCGGTGTCGATGCTCGACGTCGACGTCGACTTGCAGCACCCCTCGCTCATCACGCTTGAGGAGGTCGAGGCACTTTCGCTCCTCGAGCCCTACGGCGCGGGCAACAACCGCCCCGTCTTCTGCCTGCGCGGCGCAACGCTCGAGAGCGTGCAGGGCGTGGGCCAGAACCGGCACTTAAAGCTGAAACTACAGAAAAGCCGCGTGAATTTCGACGGCATTTTCTTCTCCGTCACCGCCGACGAGTGCGGCGTGTGCGCGGGTATGCGTGTGGACGCGGCGTTCTATCTGCAGGTGAACGAGTTCCGCTCCCAGCGCTCCATTCAGCTCCAACTCATCGACCTGCGTCCCTCGCTCGACCCCAGCGGGCGCGAGAATGAGGCGCTTTCCCTCTGCCGCGAGCTGATCAGCGGCGGCACGCTCTCCCCGCGCGACGCGGCGCGGGCGCTCCCCTCGCGCGACCAGTTCGTGCGCGCGTGGCGCGTCTTAGAGCGCGAGGTCGGGCCTGACGGCGTCAGCGAGCCCATGCTGCCGCTGCTGCGGCATTTGAGCTCGGAAATGGTCGGCGCGGAGACGTTTCTGCGCACGGCGATGTGTTTGCAGGTCTTTGCCGAGCGCGGGCTTCTTTCGATCGAGCGCAAGGACACGACCCTCACGCTCCGCCTGACGGCGGACGGAAAAAAGGTTGAGCTTAACAAGAGCCCTTACCTTTCCGCCCTGCACAGCTTTCTTTCGTAATTAAAGGAGACGATTCGGATATGACAGCACAGGATAAAGCATTAAAAGAGAATACCGCTTCGGCTCCCCTCCAGATCGTCGCGCCCGGCACCTGCGTGGAGACCGGCGAGCAGGCGGCGCTCGTGCTCGGCATGTACGACCACCTTGTCGAGACGATCCACCAGTACAACCCGAGCGCAGACTTTGCCCAGATCGACAAGGCCTTCCGCTATGCCGACACGCACCACAACGGTCAGCTCAGAAAGGACGGCTCGCCGTTTATCACGCACCCGCTCGCCGTCGCGCAGATCATCGCCGAGGAGCTGCGGCTCGACTCAGAGTCCATCGAGGCCGCCCTCATGCACGACTGCATCGAGGACACCTCCGCCACGTATGCCGAGATCGCCAAGGAGTTCTCCCCCGCGGTCGCGGACCTGGTCGAGGGCGTCTCCAAGCTGACGCGCGTGCAGTACGCCAGCAAGGAAGAAGAGCAGATGGAGAACCTGCGCAAGATGCTCATGGCGATGGCCAAGGACATCCGCGTCATTCTCATCAAATTGGCCGACCGCACGCACAACATGCGCACCATGGAGTACCAGACGGCGGAAAAGCAGCGGCAGAAGTCGCTTGAAACGATGGAAATTTACGCGCCCATCGCCCACCGCCTCGGTATGCAGCGCATCAAGTGGGAGCTTGAGGATTTGTCCCTCAAGTATTTGGATCCCGTCGGCTACGACGAGATCACCCGCTCGCTCGCGGCCAAGGAGGCCGAGCACGAGGCCTTTATGGACCGCGTGCAGGCGCAGATCGAAGAGCGCCTGAAGGAGCAGCACGTCCCGTATCTCAAGGTCTACGGCCGCATGAAGCATCCCTACAGCATCTACCGCAAGATGTACGCGCAGAATAAGACGATGGACGAGGTGCTCGACCTCTTCGCGTTCCGCGTCATCGTCGACACCGTGGCCGACTGCTACAACGTGCTCGGCATCATCCACGACCTTTACCGTCCCATTCTGGGTCGTTTCAAGGACTATATCGGCACGCCCAAGCCGAACATGTACCAGTCGCTCCACACCACCGTCATCGGTGCGGACGGCATCCCGTTCGAGGTCCAAATTCGCACCGAAGAGATGCACGAGATCGCCGAATACGGCGTCGCCGCGCACTGGAAGTACAAACAGGGCATCTCCGGCAACGCAGGCGAGCACAACTACGAATGGGTGCGCCGTTTGCTTGAAAATCAGGAGAACACCGACGCCGAGGAATTCGTCCACACGCTCAAGGTCGACATGTTCGCCGACGAGGTCTTCGTCTTCTCTCCGCGCGGCGACGTGACGAACCTCCCCGCCGGCGCGACGCCCATCGACTTTGCCTACTCCATCCACTCGGCCATCGGCAACCGCATGACGGGCGCGAAGGTCAACGGGCGCATCGCCCCGCTCGACTATCAGCTCAAGAACGGCGACATCGTCGAAATTCTGACTTCGAAAAACGCGCACGGCCCCAGCCGCGACTGGCTCAAGATCGCCAAATCGAGCGAGGCACGCAGCAAAATTCGCCAGTGGTTCAAAAAGGAGCGCCGCGAGGAAAACATCATCAACGGCCGCATCTCGTTTGAAGCAGAGCTCAAGCACCTCGGCATCCCGATGAGCGACGTGCTCGGCACGGACATCGAGGCCGCGCTTCTCAAGAAGACGTCGTTCGGCTCGATGGATGAGATGTACGCCGCCATCGGCTACGGCGGATTTTCCGCGCAGAAGGCCGTCAACCGCATCCACGACGAGATCGTCAAGCTCGAAAAGCAGCGCAAGGAGGAGCGCGCCGCCACCGTGCCGGTGGACAACTCCGGCGCGACGCGTCCCGCCGTCCCCAAGCGCACGAAGAGCGAGCAGGGCATCGTGGTCGAGGGGCTGTCGAACTGCCTTGTCAAATTCTCCAAGTGCTGCACGCCTGTCCCCGGCGACGAGATCGTCGGCTTCATCACGCGCGGCTACGGTGTGTCCGTCCACCGCTGCGACTGCCCCAACGCCGCCATTGAGCGCAGAAAGCCCGAGGAGCGCGGCCGCTGGATCAAAGTGAGCTGGGGCACGGACGTCAAGGAGTCGTATCAGACCGCGCTCGACATTTACGCCAAGGACCGCCTCGACCTCGTGCTCGACGTCTCCGCCGCGCTCTCGTCCTCGCAGACGCGCGTGGCGTCCATCAACGCGACGACGACCGCCGACGGCTTTGCGGTCATTCACCTCAGTATTTTTATTTCCGACGCGCAGCATCTCGCGGCGGTCATGCGCCGGCTGCATCAGATCAGCGGAGTGATGAAGGTGGACCGCCCAGCGGGCTAAATTCCGCGCATCGCGCGGAGAGAAATGCCGCCTGCGGGCGGCAGGACCACACCCCCCATTTTCTTTCCCGAGAAAGAAAACGGGCGGTGTGACCGTCCAAAAGAAAGGCGTTTGATTGGCAGCCCCAAGCTCGAACAACCTTTATGCCTCCGGAATGCAACTGCCTGCGTGCGGCGGAGCCGCGTCAGCTTTGCAAGACGATTTGCCTCTGCTTCTACTACCCGCTACCGCTCTGCTGATCTTGCGCAAGTGCAGCCTAATCGCCGTCTACCGATAATACGATATCGCGGCGAGCGTCAGCAATGCCGCCTTGGCAGGCAAACACAAGATTGCACCAATCCGAAGTAGACGGAGATTGCTAAAGGGTAACGAATCGCAGGCAAAGCGGCAGCGAAGATAGAAGCACACCAAGTCGTTTAGATTCATCACTTGGCAGGCACCCGATTCCGCAGGCTGAGCACTTCTTCAAGCTACAAACTCACAATGTCGGGGGTCGAGGGGGACTCCCCTCGTCCTTCTCTGGGGGATACAAAGGGGGTATTCTCTTCGAGAAGAGAATACCCCCCCTTTGACCCGCGCTCCCCACGGCAGTGGGGACCAAAACGCCGCCCCTTTGGGGCATAGAAAGGAATCTATCATGCGAGCAGTATTGACTAAGGTTAAACACGCCTCCGTTACGATCGACGGAGAACTCAAGGGCAAGATCGGCAGGGGCTTTTTGATCCTGCTGGGCGTTGCGCCCGACGACACGGAAGAAAAATGCCGCAAGATGGCGGACAAGCTCTGCTCGCTGCGCATTTTTGACGACGAGAACGACAAGATCAACCTCTCCCTCGACGATGTTGGCGGCGAGCTTCTTATCGTTTCGCAGTTCACGCTCTACGGCAACTGCCGCAAGGGCCGCCGTCCCGAATTTTTAAGCGCCGCGCGGCCGGAGATCGCCATCCCGATGTATGAAAAGTTCGTAGAGATCTGCCGCGAAAAGGGCTACCATGTCGAAACCGGCGAATTCGGCGCCTACATGGAGGTCGAATCGCTCAACGACGGGCCGTTCACGCTGATCGTGGACTCCGCCGACTTAGACGCACCGAAAAAGCAGTAAAGAAAGGGGTATTTCTCATGAAAGTCATCACCACTGTCGTCGGCTCTTTGCAGACGAATTGCTACCTGCTCATCGACGAGGAAACGAAGTCCGCCGCGCTCATTGACCCGGGCGACGAGGCGGAAAAACTGCTCGCGCTCGTCAAAAGCGAGGGCGTCACGCTCAAATATATTCTGCTGACCCACGGACACCGCGACCACACGCTCGCCGTGCCTGCACTCAAAAAGGCGCTGCCGGACGTGCCCGTCTACATCGGCGAGGCGGATGCCCACTCCACCGGCATCTACCACTACCCGATGGCCGACCTCGTCCCCGATCTCAAATACTATGGCGAGGGCGATACGCTGCCGCTCGGCTCGCTCACGATCAAGGTGCTCGCCACGCCGGGCCATACGCTCGGCGGCGTGACGCTGCTGGTCGGCGACGCGATGTTCCCCGGCGACACGCTGTTTGCGGGCTCGATGGGCCGCACCGACCTCCCCGGCGGCAACGACGCGCAGATGCTCGCCTCGCTGCGCCGTCTCGCCCAGATCGAAGGCGACTACACTGTTTACCCCGGCCACATGAATTCCACAACGCTCGCGCGTGAAAAGGCGATGAACCCGTATCTGCGCCATGCGCTGCGATAAAGGACAAGAAACCACATGAAACTTGAGCTCATTGGGCATGATGAAAAATACGCGCTGGAGCAGAGCTTACTCACGCTCTTCCCCGGCGAAAAGCCCGTTTACGGCACGGTCGACAAAACCGCCGACACGCGCTGGGCGCGCGTGACGCTCACCGAAGAGGACGAGCGCGTGCAGGTGACGACGGAGCTGGGCATGGACGGCAAGTCCGCCGCCCACAGCTACGACTATCCCCTCTCCGGCACGGAGTATGAAAAAGAAGGACAGCGCCGTCACGCCGTCGGCATCAGCTTTTTCGGCGCGGCGAAGGACCTGCTCGGCATCTCCCCCGCGTGGGGGAGCCTGACCGGCGTGCGGCCCAGCAAGGTCGCGCTCTCGCTCATCCGCGAGGGCGGCAAAAAACGTGCGGAAAAGGAATTGCAGGAACTCTACTGCGTCACGCCCGCGCGCGCCCGCCTCGCCATTGAGGCGGCAGACGCCGGCATCCGCGCCGCGGCGGAGCTGGAGCCGAACGACATCTCTCTTTACGTCGGCATCCCCTTCTGCCCGACGCGCTGCGCGTATTGCAGCTTCGTCAGCCAGTCGGTCGAGAAGAGCATGAAGCTCATCCCGCCGTTCATGGACGCGCTCATAAAAGAAGTCTCCGCGGTCGGCGCGGAGCTGCGCGCGCTGGGGCTGCGCGTCGTGTCGATATACATGGGCGGAGGTACGCCCACCACGCTGAACGCCGCCCAGCTCGACAGACTGTGCACCGCGCTGGAGCGCGAATTCGACCTCGGCGCGTTGCGGGAATACACCGTCGAGGCCGGACGCCCCGACACGATAACCGAGGATAAGCTGCGCGTCCTGCGCGCCCACGGCGTTGACCGCGTCAGCGTCAATCCGCAGACGATGTCCGACTCCGTGCTGGAGACGATAGGCCGGCGGCACAGCTCCGCCGACATCGTTGATGCGCTCGAAAAGGTGCGCGCCGTCGGCGGCTTTGCGGTGAACATGGATCTCATTGCGGGGCTTCCGTCGGACAGCGCGGACGGCTTCCGCGAGACGCTGGATAAGGTGCTCGCGCTCGCGCCGGAGAATATCACGGTGCACACGCTGTCGCTGAAAAAAGGCTCCCGCATTACGCTGGAGGGTTCGCCGCTGCCGTCCCCGGCCGAGGTGTTGGAAATGCTCGACCTCGCGTACGACCGGCTGACCGCGCAGGGCTACGCGCCCTACTATCTGTACCGGCAGAAGTTCATGTCCGGCGGCTTTGAAAACGTCGGCTGGGCAAAG
>OIZX01001226.1_pt1 | contig 13819 bp, 14 predicted proteins | sample 1588621 | NCBI WGS metagenome assembly OIZX01 (sample SAMN03283276) | human gut metagenome | biome: human-associated habitat; material: feces | host: Homo sapiens | place: Peru | collected 2012
CTCCTTCGAACGGTAAATCTCGGAGTCCTTATCCGTGATGAAGATGATTCGCTCCGGCGTGATGCAGCTTTTGTCGTAGGGAATCCCAGCCGCCTCACAATACGCCTTCTGCGTCTCCTCGATGGTCATGCCCATCGGCATGCGGATGTCGATATGCAGCTTCTTTCTAGCCGAATACTCCAGATGCAGCAGTTTCCCTTTCCAGATGCTGTCGCTGCAGTTCAGCTCGCGCGCCTTCTCCAGCGCTTGCTCCACATACTCCTCGTCATCTACATCCACGGTGGTCTGAAAAAGGAAACTCTCAGGGTCAGCATCCTCGGCAGAACGGTGGTTGTTCCTGAACCTGTAGTAGTGGATGGCACGGATAGGCAACTGTTTCTTCAGTGCCTCTCTAGCCTTCTTCACCGCCTTTTCATCACCAGCATCTACGCCGGTTATCGGTTTCTCACCACGTATCTGTTCAATCACACCCTTCAGCCAGTTTTGGGCTGTCAGGCTGTCGTAGACCGTCAGAGGCTGGGAAGAGTTGAGTCTTCCCATATTGCCCCTGCGAGCCGGATTCAATGCCATTACTTGTACTGTTCCCATGCCACTTCCTCCTTGAAATGCTTAGCCTTGCCCTTGATCTCCAGTACCTCTTTGTAAAGATACTTCATGATATCTGACTTGTTCATGTCCTTCGGGAAGGAGAAGGAAGCGAACACACGCTGGGGGGAGGTTCTCAGGGCACCATGCGAGGTATGGATAATCTCGGTATATCTCTTCTCGCCCGTCACGGCATAAGGCTTGAAGTCGAGCTTGTCGCCACATTCGCCTCCGCTGCAAACCATTCTGCCCGGAATCACCTTCGCCTCCTCTGCAATGGTCTCCGTATCGTTCCAAGGGGCCTTGCGGATAGCCACGTTACCACACTCGTCAGTAATCACACTGGCATCTACTCTCTGGGCGTTCAAAAGCGCCTCTGTAGCAGCCTCAGCAGCTGCCAAAAAACTTTTCTTGCTCATATATATTGAAGTTTTAGAAAGATATGTTATTAATCAAAAATCTGGTCATTGATGGTCAGGATTCTGCCATTGAAACGAACGTCGGCAGGCATAACCTCCGAGTTATCAGACAGCAGGAAAACACCATCAGCACAGTAGCAATACACAAACATTTTGTTGTTCAGACTATTCTTGATGAATCCCAGCAACCACTTGGCAATCAACTTGTCACCACGCTTCTGCGGGTTCACCATGTCTGCAACCATCACCTCATCGCAGAAGTTATAATCCACGGCAACGTTTTTCTTTCTGCGGCTGGAAGTCATCATTTCCATATCCAGGAAGAAGGTTCTGAATTCAACTTCCTTTTTTGGCTCCATCACGATATGGAAGTTTCTCAACTCGCCTTCTGTGTCAGCCACGATCTCAAAGAGTTCCTTAGGTGTCTTGTCGAAAACACGCTGCAAGTCGCTCATGTTGAAGAAGATCTTGCCTCCTACCATCATCACTCTCATCTTTCCATATTGAGGATGCTCGAAATAATACGGTTTCATTTCTTTCATCATTATATGTAATATCAAGTTGGAGCTGCGACCATTCGCCAAATCCCGTATCCCGGAAGCGGTACCAATTTTCCATATACGGAAAAGCCCCGGAACTCAGACCATGTTGGTTCTGAATTCCGGGGCAAAGATACGGCGATATTTTGGATAAAAAATGGGGCGTACCCGTACGGTCGTACTAGTACTACTTACCAAAAAACCGCATTATCGTAAATATTCTTTGATTTTTTCACCAAAATCCAATATAGAAGGCATAGAAAGCGCATCATTATAACGGGTTCTCATCACAGAAGGCTTCATATTCCAAAATCCCGAAAACACCTTCCATACATTATTTATCCCCAATGCGACGGATATCTGAAAAGCAAGATATGCTTTCTGATAATTGGAAAGATTGAGTGGTTGGAAATTCTCATCTAAAATCTCCTCCTTATATAATCTCATCAGGATTCTTGCCGCCTTCTCACTCTTTAATTCTTCAGGCAACTGAGGGATAAAAGGCAGAAGCGGCATAATTTTCTGAGAAAAACCAGATTTATCTTCTCCTTTATCCTTACCTTCATTCACATCCTCAAAGTCAGCTTCATTGAGATTGCTATCTGATGAAGAACCAGATGATGCTTTATCAGAAGACCCACCAAAGATGTTGTGACCAAAATGCCAATCTGGTGCATTTTCGAAATTAACATTTAAGTTTATTGTCATCATTCAGCAGATTAACTAGTTGTTGAACACTTGTAGTCATCTCCAACATGCGCTTGCCGTTGAGATAAACTACGATACATACACTCAGGCTGATTACGCCTAAATTAGAAAGCGCAATCAAAAGAAATAAAATTGTTTTAGTCATAATACTCCCTTATTAAATCTCTTTTATGAAGAAGTGACTAAAAAACTACCCTTAGCTAGTTAGAGAAGGTAGCCCTCATGATTTTCACGAGGTGAGGCAGCTATTAGACGTCACTGGCGATATCAGCAACACCTCGAAAATTCATGTAATTACTTTCATTTTGTTGATTTTTAAGTTTGTTGTTGTTAAATTTATCTTTTTCCTATTTTTTCATAGGGAAGTGCGCATTTTTAGTGCTACACCTCTCCTTACTTTCACGATTGTTCCGGCGAATCCGTTACCATTTCCACAGCTTTCGTAAATGTCATGATAGGCGGTAATTTTACCCCCTTACTTCTCAGATACGTCACCAGTTTCTTCTTAGCCCAGTTGATTCTTGAATCTCGCTCGTTATAGAGTTCTCTGAGCTGTTTCACCTTGGATGGAAGCGTTTTCAGCATTTCCCGCAGTTCTTTCGGGTCGCCATACTCAGCCTTTTCATCTTCCATCTCCTTGATACGAGCCTTCAAGACCTTATTCTCCACCACCAGCTGGTCGTAATGGTGGAGCAAGATTTTTACCTGCTGCTCGTAGGGCAGGGCTTTGTTCATTTCAACCATATCATTTTATTTTAGAATTCCGGGGATACATCTGTTCAAATCAGTACTCATCAACAGAATTACCTTACACTTAGCTCTACTGATCATTACGTTCAGTCTATGCTTTTCCAGGACGAAAGGCAGCTGTGCCTCCATATTGCCATAACGGGCATTCAACACCAAACTGATGATAATCATCTCCACATCTTGTCCCTGTAGGCATTCTACGGTATTAATCAGTGGCATCGCCTCATCGGGATATTTCGATTTCCACAATGAACGGATGCATTTTACCTGTCGACGATAAGGAGTAACGATGGCAATGTCTTTCAGGCTGAGACCGCCCTGCAAGGCTATCCTCGCTAATTCAACAGCCTGTTCAGCCTCAGTCACATTGACATCGCATTCCATCTCCATCAGGTCGCTTTTCTGAAGAGGAACCTCAACCACCTGAATAGGTTCTTGAGAGATTCCTTCTATATTTAGTCTTCTATCCTTGGCAGAATCAGCTGATACCAGTTTTACTCCAGCCTCATCAGATTCATAGAAGTTTTGGCTGACGAAAGCGGTTATCTCGTCATTCATGCGATATGTGATATTGAGCGGATGACGAAGAGCAGGATATCTGCCGCAAAGATATTCAAAGATGCTCACCGACAACGGATTGCCCGACAGCTGAGGATGGAAGATAGGCGGCATCTGCTTATCATCACCAATGAAAATGATGCTGCCACAACCGAAGGCACCAATCAAACTGGCATAAGGCAAGGGCATCTGACCAGCCTCATCTACCAAGACTATCTTAGGCTTAAAACCAGAGTTTCGCAAGCCTAGATTGATGATAGCTGCATGCAGCGTCATACCCACCACATCTGCAGGTTCCATTCGTTTCTTGCTGTTCTTCCGATAAGCAAGATAATGATTATAGGTTCCTGCCGTGATAATCTTCTTGTTCAGTCCTTCGCCCTTGATTTTCTCGCCAATCTTGACTACAGCGAAGTTGTCAGCCTGTTCTGCAATCTTGTTTAATGCATTATTCACAGCCTGATGGGTGTTGGATATCACCAATACTTCCTTGCGCATAGTAGCGTAGATTTGCGCTATCGCAGAGAGCACAGCGGTTTTACCCGTACCCGGAGGACCTTGCAGACAATAAACGGATGGACGTTTCAGACAGTCGGTTACGGCGCTTCTCTGAGCTGTATTAAGAACGTTTGGCAGCTTGACAAATCGCACATCTATAGCACCCAAGCCCTTACTGCGTGGAGTTTCCTTACCAGCCAGCAGATTCAGGAAGCTATAGCCGGGACAGCCTTCGCGGAGACCATCCAGCAAATCGAGCATCGGGTCAAGCATCATATGTTCCATCACTTCGATGTCTACCAAATCACTCAACTTCATGAAAGCAGGAGTCTCTATGCTCAAACCCTCCAGGTAAAGGTCGATAATCTTGGCATTGGCAGAAATGTAGCGATTCGAAATTCTTACGCTGTCGCCCACTCTAAGTTTGGTATTGTCTTCTGTGGTATGAAGTTCATACTGGTTGTCGCAGACCTTCACCACCTGAGCATCCTTGATTAACAGACCAGCCTCAACCTTCTCCTCATCGGTAAGCTGAGAATTTGCTTCGATATCAGCAAGCTCCAGTTCTTTCTGCTGCTGCAGATAATCATAGATACGCTTGCGCATATCTTCTATTACGTTTTCCTCCATATCGTTATTCTCCCTTGAGTAATTTGCGCACGTAAGCCCTTGTCTCTTCGTCCTTAATATAGATGGTTACACCTTTGATAGCTCGGGTTAGAAGAATGCGATAGGCTTGGGCTACAGTTTCAAACAATGCATGGGCAGCAGGGAAACGAGGATCAAAGCCAGGAACCTCGTCTATATCCTTTTTCTTGCCCTTTATCAGTTTGTTTTTGATAGCTTCTTCCTGCTCGTCTTTAGCACGTTTGCGAGAACTTACAGTGGCGGTTTCCTTATTGTGCCTGATGCTCACATACCATTTACCGTTTCTTACGTAAATATCCTCCAGCCAAAGCAAGCCTACATAGTCAAAATCAAAGCCTCTCACTACATACGGACAGCCCACTTCTGAAAGTGGATCCTGATGCATCATGGAGTTTCCTGCACCCTGCACATAGATGGCATAGCCATTCGGATTGTTCCAATATCGCTGCCAACGCTTCCCATCCTTATCTGCCAAATCAAAATCGTAGTCTGCATCCGCATCATGCAAAGGTGCCAAATCGCTCATGGATTCCCATTTACGGGTATAGGAAGACAAGATTCGGCACGACTTGTCACCCTTAGCCATATGAGCCCTGATGTCAGCTTCCATATCCGATGGATAATCTACAATTCTTACGTGGAATTTATCTTTCCACTTTAAAACGTTCCTCAAAGGATTCTCTGTAAACAAGCCATCAATCCAATCCACATATTCCTTGGAACCGGCACAACGAAACTGCATATCCTCAAGTGAAATAAGCGTAAACTCTGCATCCAGTTTCTTAGCCCATTTTTCTATATCTTCAATCCTCGTGGTTTCATTATCTCGAAAAGACTGCTTGCCATCGGTAAAGAATACGCTTACCTGACTCTCACGGATGATATGATAGACCTGCGGGCCCATTTGAAAACACCAACCTGCAGGTTTATTACTCCTAAAGCCTTTAGCAACTGGATTAATCAAAGCATGTGCCTCATCAACAACAGATAGGAAATGAAGGTTATCTTTGTAATTTCTAGTCATATCATGTTCAATCATATACTTAAGATAATCTTCAAAATATTCATACTTAAGAGAATTTTCTTTATCATCGCTTACGTAGTCTGGATTAATCTGTTCCATCAGCGGCAACAATTCGTTTTTCATTTTGCCACCGCTCATACCGGGATTAAAATCATTAGCTTTCAATATTAAATCGGAAGCATGATATTTATATCCATAATAATTGAAGATTTCGCTCCAGTTATCATTTTGGCTTCCCGAAGTAGTAACAAACACGATGTTGCCGCAATCCTTCTCCTTAGAGTACTTCATGACGCTTTCAATCCAGAGATTGATGGCTACGGCAGATTTGCCTGATCCCGGGGGACCCTGCACCACAATCACTTCCTTCTTGCCATCCTTCACTCTCTGCTCCAGAGTCTGCATCACGAGATTAAAGCCCAGGCGTTGTTCATCAAGCAATACGAAAGGACGAACCGTAGCAGAATTGGCACTTAAGTTTTCGGCTACCTGGCGCAAGATGTTTCTATCCTGTTTATAAAAGCCATTCACGAAATTGGCAGCAAAAGCTTCATCACCTTTGCAGATTTTAGCTGTTACATACTCAGCCAGACAATCAGAAGATTCGGTATTATACATCGGATATTCAGCAGTAAGCCTGTCATTAGGAGCAAGGCGATAAGGCTGCAAATCAATGGGTTGCGTAAAATATACACAGCCATTCACCTCTGCCCCTTCATCGAGCACTACCGAATGGAATCTTCTACAATACTCGGTATATCCCTTTACCTGGTCGGCAGGATGCTTGATTACGCTACCCTTGTGCATCATCAATCCCTCGTAAGAGCCAGGAGCATCATCCTGATTTTTCTGATAGTTTTTCAGCTCCACGATGATTACCTCCTTTCTGTTCTCCGCATTTGCGCCCAACAATACCAGGTCGCACCATGCCGAGGCAGCAGGGAGTTTATATTCAAGCAGCAGTTCCGTAGTCGAAATATGGGCATTACCTATAGCCGGCTGACGTTTCATGGCTTGCGCCAACATGCTGGCCACTACTGGATAGGATCCAGCATAAGCCTTCTTCTCTTCGTCACTTACGTAACGGGTGATACCAGCCACCTCATCTATTAAACCATTGAGGTCATCCTGTACATAGCTGCAAAATTCTCTAACAGTATATAACATAAGCGTTTAGCTTTTAAGATTGTTCTATTTCGTTTTATTCGTTTTCCAAAGCATCATAGATGATTTTTCTCTTGAGCTGATACTCCTCATCAGATATGGCATCTAGGGATGTTTGCATCAATTCTTCAAATTTATCATCAATTTCAGACGCCATCACAGAATCCAGAGGATGCGGATATTCATCTCCCTCTTCCTTCACTTCCAGGGATGGGAATTTGCTGAGCAGCAGGGCATCTGATACTTCCATACTCTGTATGGCCATCGTATCGCAGTACACCTCACCATCATCAGCTATCCATGCATCCAGTCTCGAGATAGAGAGGCGATAAAGCAATCTTGCCCCATATTCCAAAGTGGCAATAAAGACGATATCACCTTGCTTCATTTCATCCATCTGAGGCAGATACGCCGTCCCGGTATGTTCTATCATATCAACCACCGAGAAGGTATCTGGCTCATCGAGTATATATATCCAATATTTTATAACCATTGTTTGATGTAATTTCTAAGTTCTTCGTCACAGACGTAAACGTAGCAGCCCTTCATACCTCGGGTCATCAGGGTGCGGTAGGTATTCTTGATGATGGCTCGCAGCTTGGTATGGGTTTCTTCTAGATTCTGTTTCTCCATCGTTTTCCATCCCCAGATACTGTGGTCAGTAGATGCCCTTTTAGAAGGATTCACCTTTACAGTACCATCTCTATAAACCAAATCATCACCGATGATGACTCCTACATATTCAAATTCCAGTCCCTGGCAGGTATGGATGCAGCCTATCTGATCTACCGAGCCCTTTGAGATGCTCCATGTATTGTCGTTTGAGAGATTCCATTTATAGGCAAAATCGTCGCCGATGACAATATCTTTCGGTCGGCTGTTTTTCCTTGATTTCCAATCCCAGCAATAACCAGCCACCATTCTGCTCTTATTCTTATATCGATTATGCTTCTTGATTTCTGCCATCATTTCCGAAGGGGAATCGAAAACCTTGAATTCATAGGTTGTGCCGCTTAACTTTATGGGTAGCAGATTGCTGTATTGTAGCAGATGATCCAACCAATTCAGATATTCATCGCTTCCCGAACAACGAAGTTGCGCTACCAGCTGATGATGATGCACATCTGCCTGTTCATATTTTGCCCAAGCCTCTATTGCTGCAACTGAGCCGATATCCCTTAAATCTACCAGTTGTTTTTCGTCAATAAAAAATACACTGACTTTTGCTGCCGCTATAATTTCCTTAATCTGGTTTTCACCCAAGTTACCATATACACCACTAAACTGCTGCAAGCGATGGGCTTCATCAACAATCAGCATATCCAGTTTATTCATTTCTTCATTGAAATACACTCCGCTGGATTTAAAGAGTTTCTGGATGGAAGAATGAACATCCTTCGACTCCATAAACTTCTTGTAGAAAACATTTCTAGGAGCACTGTTTTTAGATACATAATGAGCCAGCAGTTTTCTTCGTGTCATCTCAACCAACAACTTGACAGCAATCACACTCTTGCCGGTTCCCGGTCCGCCCTTCACGATAACCACCTGTTTTCTGCCTGTTCTGAGATATTCATCATAAGCCCAGAGAATGTTCTGATAAGCCACTTTCTGCTCATCAATCATCTTGAATTCCGGATTTCCCTGCGCCATCTTGACAACGCAATCTATCAAGCTCTTGGAAGGAACTATCTTGCCATTTTCTATTACATAAATAGACTTATTCCGGTCACTCTTACTAACATATCTTGTTATAAATTCGCGCAGTTTATCTTCTTCATTCTTGCAGAACACTGGAGCCTTTTCTATATATTTCTGATAGCGTGCATCAGATATACTGCCATCATCCACATAGTTATGCATAAACACGCATGGGTGCAGACTTACCTTTCTCTGATGAACGGCCTCATTGAAATCATAGAGCAGGGAGGCATAGCAAGCCACCTGATAACTGGGATGAGTGGTCTCCTTAAAACCATCTTCATAATGGGTCACTACCAGACCATCCTTCTCCGTTGTCTGCACATGCTGCCATTGTTTCAACTCTATCATAACGATATTGGATATACCTTTACTATCCAAGCCCGTTATGATAAAGTCTATACGATTATTGGTAACAGGAATATTATATTCCAATGCTACCCCTGTATCATCGGGAATCGCCTGACTATCTACCACTCTTGCCATATATCTCAACGAGTTATGCCAAGAGCGGATTTCACCTTCGCTCGTTTCCTCACCCAGTTTTGTTCTCACACTGGATGTCAATATATCTTCAATATGGGGTATATCGTTCAGGAATCCCCTTTTGGTGTTGTTATAGATAATCATGGTAGACCCTCCGAAGTTTAATTTATTGATTGCCCTTTTTCTTCTTCCACATCTGCTGAGCAGCAGCCCAGGCATTATCAAAAGGAAGGTTCAAAGATGCTAACATCTCTGGTATTGCCAAAGCCCAACTTACATAATAGTAAGCCAGAAGCTGGTAGCCGCCGAAATCCTTTCCTGGGATAGAAGGAACCTTATAGCCACTCTTCTTATCAGGCGAAATACCTGTGGTGCCGATCATGGCGATTTCGAAGGCAATCTTCTTGATATCCATCTTATCCATACCGTCAAAATACTCCAAGGCACCCAGCATGTACATCGACATCATCATGGTCTTCATCGGATCCTCGCCATCCTTGTTCTCGGCATAGAAGGTATTCTGTTTCTCCTTCTGTTCCTCTGTCAGACCATCAAAAGAGTTACCACCCACAGGAGCATCTTCGCCGAGTGCAGCATCACGCATAGCCTTGGTTTTCTCCATGCGATCATAGCTGTCGTCAAGATATTCATTCAGTGGCTTCATCGACATCATATCGTTTATACGGAATGAATCCATGAAATACTCCACAAGTTCATACTCCTCGCCTGGAGTGTAGTCATCATAAGCCATGAACTCATCATAGAAATCCTTGGCCTGATCATACTGGGCCTTGGTAGGCTTATACTCCTGATAGAATCTCAACCCGAAGAGGTGCTCGAAATTCATAGAGGTTACGATGTTCATCACCTTGCTGTTCTGCACGATATCCTGAGGCACAAACTTGGCATTCTCAGAGCCCTTGATAGCCTTGATATTGTAGGTTTCCTGTTCCATCAAAGACAATAGCTGAATGGCTCTAACAACAGGATATTTATTGTACATTCGGTTTTCTACAAACAAGTCTAGCGGACAGTTCATCACCTGGAGCATATAGCCGGCATGAATCTGCTCAACCACGCTCATTGCCTTAGAATGATCAAAACGGTTCACCAGTTTCTTAATCCAGGCAGCATACTTGGTTCTGAAAGCGATAACATTGTCATTGTTTGAGAAAATCACCCGGTTTTTATTCACCTTATCCGCCTCCAGATTCATCTGAAGGTGCATCATTTCATGGATAGCAAGATGCTCCATGAAAGGCTTCTTAGGATTAATTTTGATAAGATGATAATCACGATGATGGGTTGGACCATACTCAAGCTTAGCAGACAAGTCGAGCGTTCTATCTTCTTCGATTTCAATCTTCTGATGATAGGTCATCTCTATCTCATCCTTGATGCCTAATACTACCTTCATATAGTTGGTAGATTCTACCACAGCATGGGCAGAAGCCAACAAAATCTTATGGAGCTCATCCATTACCTGAGGGTTCTCCGAACGAATATCAGAGAGCAAACTGCCCTTCAAAGCCGTATCAAAAGCTTTTCGATTTTCACTTTGGTTATAATAGCAAACAGCCAAACCATAGTAGGCATTTGCGTATTTTTTATCACCCTTCAATACCTGCTCAAACATAGGAATAGCATGCTCATAGTCATCTTTTTCCATCATGATAGCAGCAATATTATTGATGGCGATAAAATTATCTGGAGAGTATTTCAGAACACTATCATAGTAGGTACGACCTACTTCATAATCATCTTTATATTTGCTGTAGAGGTTACCCATCAGGAGCAATGCCCAAGCATTTTTAGGGTTGCATCTCAAGGCTTCAATATTGATATCAATAGCCTTATCAATATTACCAGCTTCCATTTCCATCTGGGCAAGAATACGGTAACCCTCACTATGACGTGAGTGTTTCTTCAAAAATTGCACTAAACGGTTATGAGCTTCCTCGAACTGGCGTTTTTCACAGAGTGTAGTAATCTCATTAAACTCTTTCTGAGATTGCTCTAAATCTTTTTGGTCAACTTTTACTATTACCAAATCTCCATCGATAGTTACTTCTGCAGAATATCCATCCACGGTATAATAAGCTAAGAGTTTGTCTCTCAGCTCCTCTGGGGTATATGCGTCAAATTGCCCCCCCCATATCCTTTATATTATAAACTATTTCCATTGTAATTTATTTATTTTGAGAACAAAGGTACGGTTTTTATTCGAAACTCGCAAGAGTTTTCCGATAAAAGTTTGGGAAATGTTTTTTAGCAATACGCTGGCAAGCTTGATCCTTATCCCCAGCTTAAGGTGAAAGTTTAGTAAAATAGGGTGCAATATAAATTTCCCCCAAGTTGGGGGACTTTTATATTTATCTGATATTGAGCAGCATAAACTGCCATCTAAATCTCCTCATTCATCAGAACAAAAATTCAAAGTCACACTTCTCTAAAAAAAATAACTACCCATGCACCCTAAAACAGGGAGCATGGGTAGGATTAACGACATAGATTCAAACGATACAAGTCGCTATTACCCTCCAACAACCATTGCCATGACGTGTGATATAGCCTCTTTCTACCAAACGTTTTACCAGTTTCTGAACAGCAGAAGTATTGATACCTAATGAAGTAGTTAGATCCGCATAAGTAATATAAGGATCCTCCCTCATCATTCTTAGTATACGTGCCGTATTCTTACTCTTTGTTGTAATGATTTCTCCATCATACCACCAAACATCTTCATCCTTACGAGTTACAAAATCAATATTCGTCTGTATTTCCTTTGCAACTAATTTCTCAAAGTATCTCAAAAAACTGCCAATCTGTTTGATTGTGGCATGCGCACCAACCGATGGAACGGCACCTACTATGATGTCTGTTTGGTGCAGAGCCTCAAGATATTCCTGTTTCTTTCTGCTTCTTACAACAATCATAGGCCAGTTATGTCGGGAAAGGATATAGTTTACCATGAGTCGGGCTATTCTCCCATTACCATCCTCGAAAGGGTGAATCCGTATATAACGGTAATGAAAAAGAGCTGCTAGTTCTACAGGCGTCAACTCCCCCCTTTCTTCCTCTCCGTTGTACCAATCTACCAGGTCAGACATTAGGGCTGGCGTTTCTTCTGGCGAAGCATATTCAAATCGGTCGCCATAACGTGTAATAACGCTGTTAGGGCGTGTCTTATATTGTCCTGCATGGATTACAAAGCTTGTCTGCACTCCGTTGGGTAACGTTCGGTACTCTGTATAATCCTCACGAAGCAAAGTATGATGCAGGGTTCTGATGAAGTTTTGGGTCAGTGGCTCTTTCCTGTTTGACGCTTCTTCTTGCATCATTTTTACAGAAACCTCACTTGCTTTCATATCGTTGAAATCCTTTAAGTGACCTTCTCCGCTAACTTTGCCGAAAAGCAACAGAAGTTCTGTCTGACCATATGTCAATGTATTGCCTTCCAGATGGTTACTGTTGTAGTTATATTCAACAGTAAATCTTTTACTGAGCATTTTTTGTTCAGCTTCCGTGAGTGGTTGGAGAGATAACCATTTGTTGTATATTGCATCTAATGTCATTGCCAAATTTTAATAGTTTACTACTTATTATGGTGGTATGTTACCACCTTTGTCGGTGGTAAAGTATCAGATAAAATATCTCTGTATGGTTACATAAGATACTTATTTTCGGGGCAAAAATACTACCTTTATTTTAAAACACCAAATTTTGGGCAGAAAAATTATCACTCCGACCTCCAATAAATCGATAAGTCGGCGCTCTGTGTCTGAAAAATCTGGCATAATCTTATCTATTTAGTTAATATTCAAAATGCAAAGTAAATGAATATTAGCCTAACAGACAAGTTTTCGGAGTATTTTTAGTTTTCTTTGGCCTTTAGCAGTACGCTACATGCTTTCGAAAGGCATCATAGAGGGCTTTGTGTTGCTGTACAGATAGAAAACACGGAAAAGTTGTACTTTTATAGTCGAAATCTTAGAAATAACATTCAACATATCTATATTTTTTGTATCTTTACCGGCAAAATACGGATAGAATTGTCCGCTAACTTAATAAAATGCATTGTATGAAGAAATATTTGGCATTCCTTATATTCGCAGGACTAAGTTCCTGTATTGATGCTCAGACAGTCAAAGAGACTGTCCGTGGCAAGTATGGTGAGAACCTGGGTATTGCAGAAACGACGATAAGAGGTGGCAAGAGTGTGACTGTGTATAAAGACAAGTATGGGCAAATTACTGGAACATCAGAAAGTAAGACCCACGCTTTCGGCAAAAATACTACGGTTTACAAGGATAAGCATGGGCAAAAAACAGGTACCAGCACCAGTACAACAAGTCATGGCTTGTTCTCTTCCAGAACGACTTCTACCACTTATCGTGATAAGTATGGCAAGAAAACAGGTTCTAGCATCACCAAACATTCAGGAAATACAGGTACCACCGTCTATAGAGATAAGTATGGGCAGGTTACTTGCAAGGGCAAGGTTAAGGGTAGGTTGCCAAACAAAAGTAGCAATTATTTTTATGGATGGAGCAGTTCAAAGTCAAAAGGTAAATAATCCGAAAAAGCTTCTCCACGTTGCGCAACTTCTTGAGGTTTCAAAGCTTTTGACCTTACAGGTAGGGTGTTCAATATCTATTTTAACCACATTGCAGCTACCCGTTAGGTAACTCCCTGATTTCCAATATCCGGATTTTTTGAAGTCTGATTTGGGTGTAGCA
>OIZX01001234.1_pt1 | contig 13748 bp, 14 predicted proteins | sample 1588621 | NCBI WGS metagenome assembly OIZX01 (sample SAMN03283276) | human gut metagenome | biome: human-associated habitat; material: feces | host: Homo sapiens | place: Peru | collected 2012
TGAAGTAGTCCATCATGCTGCGGAAGTTGGCGTTGCAGTTGTCCACGATGGCGCGGGCATTGTCTGCGATAGCCTGCCGGGTGGCACAGTCTTCCGTTGCGATGGTGTACTTCAAATCGCCGATCAGCTGCTTGTTCTCGCAGCAGCAGGATGCCAGCTGCGTTGCAAGTGCGGTCTGACCAGCCTGCCGTGCGTTGCCTTCCTGCATGATAGCAAGGTTGATGGCGTTGTCGCCGTTGGCCACGCTGCGCTCCAGACCGTTCACGAGCTGTGCGTTCTGGTAGCCAAGCTGACAGATGGCACTGTTCACGCCCGCAAAACCGCTTGCGATGTTGGCGTTGATGCCGTTCATCTGTGCCAGCTGGTCATAGCCCAGAGAGCAGATGCCGCTCTGGATGCCCGCCAGAGAGCGAGAGGTATCCTGCTGGTAGAAGCCCTCAGACAGAGCCGCGCGAGTGTCGTTACCGCCCTGCCCGGTTGCGCCAGTGCCGACCAGATAGGGGATGTAAGCGTTCATGCCGTTGTCGCCGCCGTTGCGCCCGTTGCCGTAGTTGCCCCAGCCGAAGATGATAGCGAGGATGATAACCGCCCACAGACCTTCGTTGCCGAAGAATCCGCCGTTGTTATTGCCGCCGTCCTGCCCAGCCAGATAGCCAGTTGCAAAATCGTCCATAACAAAACTCCTTTCAGTTTTGCGTATGCTATCCCACCGCCGTATGCGATGGGCGAAGCCAAACAAAAGCGGTTTTTGTCAAGTCCGCAAAACTGAGAAGCGTTTCGCTTAGAGGGATGTGTTATCGGGGCAGCGTCAGATTCAGGACGCTTGCCAGCTGGTTCAGGTCGATGCCACGCTCTTTGGCAAGGTTCTGCGCCATCGTTCGGAGCTGTGCTTCGTTCTTGCCTTGAATCAGGTTCAAGCCCTGCATGATAGGAGCATTCTGCCCGCTCAACTGCTGGATAAGCCCCATCGGGTTTTGTCCAGCGCGAGCCAGATTTGCAAGCTGCATGATGGGGCTGTGAGTAATCATATCAAACGGAGAGGGCATCGCTTATTCTCCTTTCTTCGCTGCGGAAGTGGGCTTAGAAAAGCTCTTCTGCCACTTTTCCAGTTCATCCAGCCTGTGGACGAGAGTGCTATACTCCTCAGTAGGCACATACCGCTGTGTCGGTGCAGCGGTCTTTTGTGCCTGCTGCGCCTGCATCTGCTGCCATGCTTCCGGGCTGTAAAACTCCTGCACATAGGATTCACAGGTGTCCGGGTTGAGCCGCTTGCAGTAGATCACGCCGCTGCGCAAGTCTGGGCAGTAGGTCGGTCTACCGTACAGGTCAGACGGTATTGCCAAAAATTCTTCCCTGCTGGAAACAGGTCTGCCAAGCAACCAACCGCCGTCCTGTGCCGACTGCTGAACAGGCTGTTGCCCATTCATCGGCTGCGGGCACTGCGGTTGTGCCTGTTGCATCTGCGTGTTCGGCAGGGAAGTGGCAAGCCCTACCGTGCCCATGCTGCCGTAAGGATTGACAGGCTGCTGCGGAACGTAGGGCGTTCCGGGTATCTGGTAATAGCTCATAAAGCATCCCTCCTTGTGCATCCAGTGTACTGCATCGGCAAAAACTGAAAGACAACGAACGCCAAACGAAGGACAAAAAAAGAAAAGCACCCACACGGCACAAAGCCGCATGAGTGCTTGAAAAATTGTATATAAACAAAAATGCCACCGATGCTCCAAACGGAACACCGGGGGGTTCAAATATCCACCCTAATGCGCTTCTTCGAGAGGCCGGGAGGATTTGTTGAAATAATTATATCACAATCCGTGCAAAAAGAAAAGTGGCAGACCCGAAAGCCTGCCGCTTCAACGCGTTTCACAAGAAAACGCGCCCAATTAAAAGTATAGTATCACGCATTCAGTATTTTGTCAATAATTTTTAGCCTATTGCCGATTGATGTCCGACAATACGGCACACGCGCTGCAATATCAACTTGGCATAGCTGGTCAACGTACCGCAACCGGGCGATTTTCCGGTCATACCTCCCAAGCGGCGCACGTTTTATAACAGCTTTTATCTGTTCCGCATCAAGTCCTTGCAGCGCAGCGGGCAGCACTACACGAGCCGCCGCCACAGGCAACACCGAGCCAGAAGGGTTGCGGCAGCTGTCCGGCGTTGCGAACCATAGTGCCAAGCACGGCGAACCGGTGACGTTTTGTCACCAATTTCGTGACATCACGAAATTGCTCTTGTGCGGCGAACATCTTGCCAATAGCAGCTAAATAGCTGTAAAAAACACTGTTATTGTCAAAATGGGAGATGACACCAACTAAAAACGGCATTTTTAGCTGGTGTTGCTCGTATGTAGTGCTTGCCATGATATCCTCCTTACTGCTTTTGCAGCGCCGCCCTTGCGCGGTCAAAGAAAAACTGAATGACCTTGCTCATGGTCTCTTCCGTGATTGCCCAGCTGACCAGCCTGCCCCACTTGCTGTTGTTCAGATAGTGGCGCAGCATCTTTACGCACCACGCCTTGCGATCTGCGCCGCGCTTGGTGCCCTGAATCTCGCGCTCAGCTTGGTCAATGAGGTTGAGCACCAGCGTCTTGACCGCTGCGCCGTAGCCAAAACGGATAAGCCCCAGCACAAGCGATACAGTGCCCACAACGATGAGCACCAGCGTCAGCCACGCGGGCAGCGGGGTGATAATAGTATTAAGAATTGCTTCCATGCTTTGTTACTCCTTCCATCAGGTAATTGTCGATTTTCGCCTTGCTTTTCTGCATGGCTGCCACGTTGTTTCCGGTCAGCTGTGCTTCCAGCAGAGCACGAACGGCTTCCAGCGTCAGGCGGTTTACCTCGTCAATCTCGTTGAACCGCCCAAGGTCTCTTGCAAGTGCTTGTGTATGTTGAAGCTGTCCCTGTTCCAGCACACCGAGCCTTTTGTCCATCTCGTCAAGCCGCTTGTCCTGTGCCGCGTCCGGCTCTTTGGCCTTTTTGAGGTACTTGTGGATGATGTCAAGCACCTTGTCCAGCGTGATTGCTGCGGCGCACACGCTGCCAAGGATGCCCAACACCCAAATGAGAGCCTGTTTTTCGGTCATTTGCCCTCCCGGAGACGGGTCAAGCCCTTCTTGCGGATGATACGGGGGTAGTTTAGCTCTGTCACGTTGAGGTCAACGTTGCCGGAGATGCCTGGCACGCTGCCCTTGCTGGTGTGCTGGTGGGTATTGTACTTGAAATCCACCTTCGGGGTCTTGCCAGTGTAGTCGGCAAGCCACACGTCCCACCGGGAGGACAGCCGAGCCATGTCCAGCTCGTACTTGTAACCGGTGTAGGTGTACAGTTGGGCGTAAAAACCCATCCGCTCCACCTGTTCCAGCGCGTAAGCGGTAAGGTTGGACAGGTCAAGCGTGGACAGCTGCTTGAGCTTGTTTTCCTCCACGTCCACCGCCACCGGAAGGGTCAGCTCCTTGCCGTAGACCGCCTGCCGAACAAGGGCAAGCTCTGCATCGGCCATCGCTTCGCTGGTGGCGTAGGTGTAGTAATATACGCCCACGTCCAGCCCGGCAGCTTTGGCGTTTTTATAGTTGTCCTCAAATGTGGGGTCAATGTACAGGCCATCTGACCGCTTGGAGAGCTTGCGGTTGGTGGATACCGTCTTGAGCATGACGCCCTTGTAGCCAGCCGCTTTGACCTTGCGCCAGCCGTCGAGGGTGATTTTGCCCTGATACCGGCTTACGTCGATGTAGCGGTAGGGCGGCGCACCTGTCCAGCCCGGCACGGTGTCCACAGTGGACACTTTTTCAGGGGCGGGAGCGTCCGGCTCCTCTGCCTTGTCTCCGGCAGCGTGGGAGAGGGCTGCAAGAAACTTGGAGATAAACTCGAAAAATGCTTTCATCTCACGCTTCCTTACTGCCCAAGGGCTTCTTTGATAGCTTCCAGATCGTCGGTGGTCAGGGCCGGGTAATCCGCCGCGATGCCCTCAAAGGCTTCGCCGTTGTTCAGCCGGATGCGGAACGCCCGCACCATGATGCGCAATTTCAGGTTGTTCAGGGTCTTCATGTTGTTAACCTCCAATCAGGTCTGCCATCATCAGGATGATGTCGTTGTTTGCGGCCTTCATCTCGGCCAGTTGCTCTTCGAGACTGGGCGGGGCCGGTTCCGGTTCGGGCACCACACCGCCCTCGGCCACCTCGTAGCAGCCGGGCTTGTCCTCGATCGTCCACGTCGCATCGCCCACCTTGCAGGCGGCATTGTGGGCGTTCACGGCAGCGGCCATTTCGCTGTACTTGTCGCACTGCTCTTGGGTCTCCACCGGCTTGTCCACTTTCCAGCCGGGCACGATGGTGCTGTTGATGGTTTCTTCGCTCATTTTGAATTTTCACCTCTTTCTGTGTTATTTTGAAGGGTCTGCAACAGCTTTGCCTTTAACCGCGGGAGACTACTTCCAGCGGCCGATACAGATATAGTGAACCAAAGATCCAGATTTACCTTCCATCACAGTCAATGTTGTACCGTTCCCAGAAACGCCGACTTTCGAGTTGTTGCCTCCCATTATGTCGAAATCATCAAATGTCACCACTTGCGGGATTGATGCATTGATTGAAAATGCAACTGGAAGCGCAACATTTTTTGAATTGGTACCGCCCGGACATATTTCATAACCCCAGCAAATCTGCGTGCCGTCGCTAAACCTCACCCAGTTGCTGCCGCTGGAAGCCACGGCAGACGTACCTGCAGGTCCTTGCGGGCCTGTTGCTCCGGTTGCACCGCGTGGGCCAGTGTCACCCTTGGGTCCTTGCGGGCCTGTTGCTCCGGTTGCACCGCGTGGGCCGGTGTCGCCCTTGGGTCCTTGCAGACCCGGTGATTTTGTAAATTCAACCGATCCGCTCGGCGCAGATTCATAGTAGTCATCCAGATATTCGACCAGAACCTCGCTTGAAACGTAGGGATTAAAGATGGCGTGGACTGTAAAATCATCCCACGCCTCGCTCTTTTGTCCAATGATCGTCAGCTGTCCTGCAGCAACAATGGCCTTTATCCAATCGGTGTAGGTACTGCTGCCGAAAGGCGTAATGTATAGATTATCTGGTTTTGTGACTGTCGGATCGGAGTTGTTCAAAAAATTAAATGTGATATACACAGACTGTCCTCTACCGCGGTCTGTGATCCATACGCCGATGACACGATTGACGTATGCCGCTTTTGCCGTAAACCTCACAATGGAGAGCCAGCCGTTTTTTCCTCCATGGCCGCTGTTTTGTACATGATTCCGCATACCCTGCATAGGGAGATCTGCCGTGCCGTATGAAACCGAGACAAAATCCCCCACGTTCTTCGCAGCCGCCGTTCCCAGCGTCGGGAAGTCCGTGATATCTGCCTTGGTATGTTTATGCGCACTCGGTGGATAGCTCTTCGGCTTCCCCGTCACATTCGCCCAATCCACGCTGTCGGCGGTTTTGGCACTATTGGCCTTGCCGCCTGCTGAATCGGAACCCGCATACAGATGCGTATGTTCGGCGTTCGCTTTCCCGGCCAGCTTGCCGTCGATCTGGTCCCGGGTATAGTAATCGCCCAGCTCAGTTGCAGTGAAGGTATCCTTCCACGCGCTGGTGTCACTATCCCAGACCCAGATGGTATCGGTGGAGCCGACAACAGCCCACCAGCCGTTTTCGCCGATGGGAACGGCCTTTGCAAGAGCTTTCGGCGTTTCGTACCAGCCCTGTGCACCAAGGGTAATGGTCTTGACCTGATCCAGATATTCTTTCGAGACAGTTTCGGATGCCTTTGCGCGAATTTCGCTTTTTTTAGAAGCATCTTCCGAAGCTTTTGCTGCTTTTTGAGATTCCAAAGCTTTCGCGGCGGCGGATTCGGCGGCTTCTTTCGCAATGTCCGCACCGGCAACGTCTGAAAGAGTATTCAGCGTTTCGGCGTTCATCGGAGTGCCGGGCACAATTGGCTCGTCGTTACGAATTAGCTCAACGATTTCTAACGTGCCATCGGTGTGTCGTAATGTCCACCGATTGGGATATTTGGCCTTTCGGTCAACAAAGTGCATAGTAAGGTTCACCTCCGCATATCGGCTCGGAGCAATAGAGCGAGCGGTCGTTTGCTATCGCTTCGATATCCGATAAAATTTGTTCCACCTGATTGATAACAGAAAAATGCAGTTCTTCAATAGCATCTGGCGTTCCGGGTGTATCGTTTTTACCGCTACACAATGCACGAAGAATTTTTACGTTATCAATCCATCGCGCAGCATCTGCTGTTGTGATATATCCGTTTGCATCCCAGTCCATTTTTACAGAAATAGATGCTCGAAGAAACGTTGCAATCTCCTGCATACCATTTTCGATACGGTTGTAATCGAGATAACTTAAAGCACCTTTCATGCCTGCCGCCCATTCAGCCTGTTCTTCTTCTGTCCATGTGTTCGTCTTCGCCTTTTCGGAAATTTCCTGCACACGAACAACATCTGCATAAGTTCGATCGGTAATCCATTGACTCAACGAACATCAGCTCCTTCCAGCATATAGCCCTCAACTGTTCCATGAAAACAGCCAGAATATTCGTAGGTGAAGTTCGTAGTGAGCAGTACCGAAGAATATCCAAACTGGTGGTGAATCAGCACATAATCGAGAGCATCAAGGTGTGGGCTTGCACGATAGCTCAACGACGCCTTGCGTCGGTTTGATAGAATCTTGTAGGATTCCGTCAAGATGTTTTTCGGCTGTGCCAAAATGCTTTCTGAAAGCATTTCATTGCTGACGTTTTGCGTTGCGCCTTCGACTTCTGCGGGCTCCGGATAAGAAATTGTTTTGTTTGTTGTGCTGTCGCCGGATTTTACATTGATAGAACAAGCCACATTTTTAAGTGGCAATGAAAATGTAATTTCAGGCCAACTAAAGTTGTTGACAATTGCAATCTCGGCAAAAAGGTTTGCCTTAGCAAAAGAGATATCGGGGATGCGGTCGATAACAATTACACCATCACGAGTCTGATACATTGCCATGCCTGCTGCGTTAGCAACCATTTGCAAAATGTCGGAATCCTTATAGTTGCTTTTATCCTGCTTCGTGATGTCAGTGCTGTAGTTTTTGAGTTCATCGGAAATCCGGAATGTTGCCACGTTGTTGCCTAAAAGTTCCAACGCATCATAAGCCATCTCATAGAGCGTGCCATACATTCTTCCTGTGTAGTTTGAAACCATTAGATAGCCAAAAACATCTCGCGCTGTAAAGCTTGCTTCAATGCTATTTGGAGAAACGTTCCACTCAGACAAAAAGAACTTTCCACCAGTAATCCATTCCACCGTTCCGTCCAAGTCCATTCCGTATTCAACAGAAATAAGCTGACGTTCATACAGATATTTGTAGAGACCTTCTGGATTGATAGGATTCCACTTCTGCGTGCTGTTATCCACCGTAAAAGTGATGCTATCATTTGGAAGCTGACCGCTGATCGGATCTCTTGTAGAATCGTGCTTGTACGAAAAAATATCTTTCTTCTCAAACACAATGAACTGGCCCATCTTTATTTTCTCAACCCTTGCACGGCGATTTTCCAAGCACCACGACAAGATTTGAATGGAAATGGAATCATAGTTTGCAATCTCCCAGTCAATGTCAGTGGTGATAGAGGAATTATCCGACACTGTTTTGGTGGATACGACTGTGCTTCCAGAATACGCGGTCAGCTTGAAGCTTGTCGGCCATTCATTGAACGTTGACGACCATGTGATGGTAATACCGGGAATGGTCACGGTATGAACTTTGCTGAACGAGAGCGTAATAATCGGGTGGTTTGAAGTTGAAACGCAATTTTCGCTAACATAACCAGCTTCCTGAGATTTTACGCTTCTATCAAGCAAGGTATAATTACCGTCCAAAACAGTGAAATTTAATTCTCCGGTAGAATATTTCGTATAAGTATGCGATTCACTGTCAACGATAGAAGATACATTGCTGAAGAACGTTTCGCCGTTTGTGCTAGGAATCGCATCTTCTTGCAAACCCGGTTCTGTAACGCCATAGGTGATGCGTACAAACATCTCCGGCACAAGCGTTTCGGAAAACTTGTCGAGCCACTTCTGAGAAGGTTGTACCATGGGCTATACCTCCACAAGCGCAATCGAGCAATCCGTCCAGCCCATCACATTACCGGTTTTAGGCCCGCGCCGCCACATACCAGATGTTCGGTCTGAAACGTACATCTGCCGCGTGTCGTATCCGGCTTTTGCCTGGTTATAAAAGCGAACGGTACAGTAAAATCGTGTCGTGAACAGGCTGAGAATAGCGGCCCACTGTTGTGCGGTGAGGTATTTCCACTTCAGGGACACCTTTGCTACATCATGCCGCACAACAGAGCCGACTACTTTGCCTTGAACGTTTCGTCCAGAATCCACGATGGTGCTAGTGGTCGCTTCGTAAGAAGAAGGTTCCGGCAAGTCTACGCCATTTACCGTTACCAGTGCTGGAATCGCCATAAAACCGCCACCTCCTTAGTAGCTGTAAACTTCACTGCCCATCAGAGAACGTCCGCGTGAGTTCTGCGTTTTTTCAATAGAAGCAGTCAACTGCTTTCCGTCAAGGTAGATTTTGAATTCCTTACCGCCGGTCAATTCATTGCCGTACCGTTGGAAAATATCAAGAAAGGCGTTGTAAGTTCCGTTATAAACAGATTCACGCATTTCCTCTTCATCAACCTTAACGGTCGTGTAACCGCCAGATGTTGCGCCAGAAGACCAGCTACCATTATTTTTATCCCACTCTTTTGTACCGGGATAGTTAGACGGATTATAAGAAGATGCAGAGCCATTGGAAGCTGTATCGTGGTTCCAAGAAGGAGAAGTGGTAGAACCACTTGTTGTTCCAATACTGCTTCTCAAATGTTCAAGTTGCTTTTGCAAGGCTTCAATTTGCTGCTTATAAGTGGAATTGACATCGGGGCTTTCAAGACCACCAGTTCCTTTTGCAAGTGAGTCCATCCGATCTTGCATATCCTTTAAGAGCTCATTGTACTTCTTGTCATAATCAGTGGTGTCGCCGGTGATATCGGCCTTTTCGCTCTTAAGGTTTGCAAGCTCGTTCTTCCACTCTTTGCGCTGTTTCTCGATGCTGTCAATTGCAGCTGTTGCAGGGTTTTGAACATAGCCGACCTGTTTTCCACCAAACAATCCAACCGCTTTGTTGTAAACCCAGATAGCTGCATTGATCTGATTGACAAATCCTTGAATTAGAACCGCAAACAGCCCGACGATTCCTTCCACAATATAAGAGAAGAAAATCTTAACGTTTATCCAAACCTTCTTAAAGCTGGTTCCAACATCTGTATTTGTACCGGCAAAATTGATCAAAGCACCAACCAACATTCCGATAAGAGAGATGACCAGCATGATTGGATTGGCGTCCATCGCCGTATTTAATGCGCCTTGTGCTACAGTAGCAGAACCGGCAGCCGGAACAAACATTCCTACAAATCCACTGGCAAGACTGGAAAGGTTTGTAAAAACTCCGCTTAACGAGGAAGAAAGCTTAAGCAGCGCACTTTGAGCAAAAGCCTGAATCTGTGTTTTCTGTTCTGCGCTCAAATGAGCGTAGAAGTAAGACGCAGACCATTTTGCGATAGAACTGAGGTCTCCGTTTTTGATTGCAGTAAACAGCGTTTGAATGCTGCCGATTGCATCAAGCTGAATGCTCTTATTGATTTCCTTCCAAGTGTCGTCAAGGCCAGTCCAGAAATTCACGCCAAAGTAGGTAGCGGCCGAATTGAAGAGCCCCGCAACGGAAGGAACCTGTTCGCTCATACCTTCCGCAGTCTGCCCGGCAGCAAGCTGCCCCATTGCGTTGAATGCGCCGGTGTCAAGACCAAGACCCTTAGATGCGGCGTTGATGGCCTGCAAGCCCATAAGGTTCATGGCGTTATCAACAAGTTCTTGCGCACCTTCAACGCCCTGTACAAGACCTTGCATCAAAAAATCACCGATAGATGCAAACACCTTAGAAGGGGAGTTGATACCCAAAACTTCTTTCATTTTGCCAATGACAGAGTTGCCAATGCCCGCTACGGTGTTTTTGGCAGTTTCAATCATCGTGCTTACGCCGTTTACAAAGCCTTGAATCAAATTCTTGCCAATGTCAAACAGGTCAAGCCCTTCAAACACGCCTTTGACAGCAGTAATCACTTCACTGGCTTTGGACTTGGCATCTTCGATTTTTTGACCAATGCCAGACACGAGATTTTTAACCCATTGAGCACCAGTAGAGAACCATTCAGAAGATTTGTTTTGCAAAGTTGACAACACATTCGATGCAAGATTGCCTGCTTTTTCAGCCCACTCTTTAGCTGTCTCTAAAAAAGTGCCAATAGCGTCTCCGGCAGCGGTAATTGGGTCGGGCAAACCAACAAACCAATCAATAGCCGACTTAATACCATTGATTAAATCCGCAAACCCTAAAACACCTTTTTCGAGTAGGTTGCCGTTCATCGCAATATTCATTCGATCAGATTCGTCAACGCCTTTTGTTATCCAACTGATAAACGTTCCAATGTCATGAATAACTTGCGCAAGAGACGCGATTGCACCTTCAAGGAAATTGCCGTTCATCTGGATGTCGAGCATTTCCGTTTCAGAAACGCCATTTTGGATCCATCCGATAAAAATTGCAAAATCATTGATAAGATTTCCGAGAGCAGTTATGATGCCTGCCACCGTTTCAGCTGCAATCGTACCAAAGTTCACGAAGGCATCATGCCAGTTAGATTTTAACTGAAAAGCTTCTGCTTCGCTTTCGCTGCCAAGACCGCGAACAGCAACAGAAACAGCTTCAAATCCAAGAACCGCAAGACCAGCAACAGGATGGCCACTAATGGTCAGACCGATTCCAATAAGCGTCATGACCAAATCGCCCAAATCGAGGTCAAGGTCTTTTACGACTTTTTGGATGGTTTCAAATGCGGTAGAGATTTTTCCTTGCCATTCTTCTGGAATCAGGTTCCAAATCGCTTGGCCAAGATTGGACAGAGCCTCTTTTAACCACTTAATAGACTCGCCAAGCTTGCCATCAGTTAAGGAAATATTCCAGCCCTGTGTAAAACCGAGTCCTGCAAGATAAATCAAATCTTTGATTCGAGTTAAGCCTTGCCTGAAATTTTCGCTGCTTTGATAAAGCTGGACGAAACGTCCAACAATAAGAGCAACCGTCCCAGCTATCAAAAGCAACTCTGGATTAAGACCACCGACGATTTTGCCGAGCTTGTATGCCCAATCATGAGTGTCCTTCAATGCGGTAAGTAGAGCGTCCCCAATTCTCCATGTAGAAAAACCGGCTGCAATTCCAGAGACAACAGGAACAAGGGATTTAAGCTTTGCTTTAATTTCTTCGACCGTACTGCCAACGTAGTCCTTGAACATATCGTAGCCGGACAGGTCAACATCGCCCAAGATGTTGCCAGCAGATGCGCCACTGCCAGAGCCAGAGCTTCCCTGCGTGGGGTCGATGATGTTCAGCTCATCAAAGCCCATTGTGTAGTCCTTGAGGGCTTTTGCGGCTTTCTTGGTGGAATCTGCCGTGTCGTCCATTGCATCGCCAATGCCACCAACGCTGTCAGTACTCTTGGCGAAATCGGTGAACACAACCTTCACGCCCATCAGCTTGGCAACCCACTCAACAAACTCCCGAATGAGCTGTACGGCAGCAATCAGCGGGGGAAGAATGGATTTCAGGGCGGGGTAGAGCAGAGAACCAACAGACTTTGCTAGCATATCCAGCTGGGCTTTCAGAATTTTAATCTGGTTTGCCGGGCTGTTGATGGTCTGAGCAAGATTGCCCTGAATGTTGGTGGTCTGCTTCATAATGGCAATGTAGCGAAGCACTGCCTTATCTGCCTGAGACAGGGTAGAAACTTGCTTATTAAACCCAAGGGTGAGAAGCTCTTGCTGTAATCGTGCCTGAGACAAGTCAACGCCTAAGCGTCTAATAGGCTCAATCTCGCCAGAGATGGCAGAAGACATTGCAGTAAAGGTTTCGGCAACAGCTTTGTTCCAGTAAGATGCTTCGTCATAGGCAAGCTGAGTCAGATTCTTAGACAGAACGTATGCCTTGTCGCTAGTCAGGCCAAACGAAGTACCCAAGCTCTGAATGGTAGCCATGTAGGTCATTGCTTTGGTCGGGTCAACGCCAAGCAATCCCTGCATCCTACTGATGAGCGTATCGGCTTCACCGCTCAAATTGCCCATAGCGTTATGGAACAGGTCTGTTGCTTCGTAAAAGTCATTAAACTTCGCAACAGCGTTGCCAAGATAATCGGCAATGGCTTTCAGAGAAACCAGCTTTGCCATGTTCCGCATGAAGCCGTTCATTTGGTTCGACAGGCTGAGATAGCTCTTGCGCTGCTTTTCGTTGGCAGCGGTCACGCGGTTTGCCTGTGTCACAACCTTGCTCAACTGCGGGGGTAGCTTTGCAAAGGCGTTGCCAACTTTATCAAGCTGAGATGCAAGAGGAGTGAGGGCGGTAGAAATCTTCTGGCAAGAGCTTGCGAAGGAATCGAGGTCGGTCGCTTTCAGCTTGTCGGTCAGGTCAGGAACCTTGCCGATCGCATTGAAAGTGCTGCCAAGAGCCTTAAGATTTGATGCGTCCAAAATAGACAGCGGAGCCAAAGCGTTGGTAAGCTGAGTAATACTACCGGACATGGAATAGAAGTCCACGCCGTTCAAGCCAGACACAGCCGCAGGAATCTTCTTGATGGCGTTCACGACCGTGTTGATGCTTTTTGCGGTCGTGTTGACGTTGGAAAGACCATTCAGGAAGCCGGTGATTTTATCCAGCCCGGACATTCCAGCAGAAGCCTGTTTCAGCGTTGCAATGGAGCTGGCCAGCTTATCAAGGCTGTTCACGACTTTCGTGACATTGCCCTTTGTCCGCAAATTAGAAATGGCAGTAGCGAGCTTGTCAATATTAAGCTCTGCACCCTGCGATTCCGCAGAAATCTCTACGGATAAGCTCGTAATATCAACATCAGCCATCACTACCACCATCCTTTTCCATCATGGAGAACATCATTCTCTTAATGCGTTCCTGTGCTTCAACCGCACGTTGGTATTCATACTCTTCTTTCTCCTTTTGCGTAAGGGGAAGCGGTCTGTCCATGTACTTGATGGGTGCAGACCCTTTCTTTCGGAACATATTGCCAACCGTAGAGGAAAGCGCAGATGCCATGTAAAAGCCGTTTCTCCATGCTTCTGCATTAGCTCTGCGCTCCCGCAGCTCCTCTGCGTCACGGTAGACCTTCGCCAGCCAGACATCGCCGTACCAGAACTGGTCGTATGTCATGCCAATGGAGATGTAATAGGCTTCTACATCATGGAACAGCTTGGAGAAGGAGAATGGCTCTCCCTCTCCGTCTGCTTCCTGAGATTGTGCGGTTACACAATCTCCCACGTTGCGTTTTTTGCGGTTTTGTCCTCAGTATCAGTTGCCAGCAGAGACTTGGAAGCGTCCATGAACATCTCAAGCAGAATGCCCATCAGGTCTTCCTTCTCCTCGATGTGCTGGAACATCTCGTCAACGACCTTGCGCTTGATGCCCTTGTTCCGTGCGATAAAAGCACCGTAGAACAGGGCACGGGAGTTGGACAGCAGATTGGTCATCTGGGTGTACTGGCCAATCTGAAAACCTGCACGTTCAGTAGCTTCCACGCTGTCACGGGTGAAAGTCAGCTCATAAGTGTTCTTGCCATCGGGGGAATGAAAGTTGATAA
>OIZX01001237.1_pt1 | contig 13727 bp, 10 predicted proteins | sample 1588621 | NCBI WGS metagenome assembly OIZX01 (sample SAMN03283276) | human gut metagenome | biome: human-associated habitat; material: feces | host: Homo sapiens | place: Peru | collected 2012
CGGTATAATTACTGCGTGAGCAGCTATCTGAATTATACGGATCCGAGCGGAAACTGGCTATATGCAGACGAAATTAGTGAATTGTATGCAAAATATAATCAGTTAGATGCTAATTGCAAAAAGAAAAATGCTACACCGACATATACACAGGTCAGGAAATTTTTATCAGCAATGAGGGAAGTTGGAAGAACAGATGTAGATGTCGATTATGTGTTAAATTATAATTATCAACTTGGTAGGACCTATGTAAAAAGTGTAGAGGAAAGTGCGAATGAAAGAAATAGTAACTATGAATGCGAAATTGTGCAATGGATATCATCCAGAGCGCCAAGATTAGCACTACAGGATTCAACAGAAACATACCTTGATTGGCAACTAAATAGAATAAATAATAATGGAAAATTAAAATGGAATCAGGAAAAAATTGATAAAGTGTGGGAGGCAAGTGTAGCATATTATAATAAAACAAAAGTGCAGGTAGATCCCAGACTGCTTTTGGCAATAATTATTCAAGAAGGAACAGGTAGTTTTAACACGGACAAAAACAATCTGGCCGCAGATGGACAAAATGGTGTTAATGAAAACTTTGATAATGATTTGGCTTTGGCCATGGACTTTCTGGGTGGAAAAATAATAGCTTATACATATTACCATGATCAATTTTCGGCGGCGAGACAAAGTGCTTTTGAAAAGGAATTACCTGGAATAAAGGATTATGACGATATTTTACACTACTTGAATTGGAATACACCACGGTTGCATTTGATTTCACCTGGTTTTAGTTCAGGGATTTATGCAGGACACAATGATTGGAACAGAGGGATTCGGGCAATCTATAGCAATTTGGCTTTTGATGGAGCAGCACAGAAATACACAGATTATGTTGCAAGCCTCGATCCTAATGTGTTCTTAAATACGGCAAAACGCTTCAATATAGAAATCAGCGAGGTCGAATTTAAAGAGGATAAGACAGGCCAAAATTCCTCAGGCAATAAAAATGGTGAATACACAATAGTTGGAGTAGTGAAATAAAATATTGAGGGGAAAGCAGTATATGCGAAAACTATTATTAATCATTCAAGAATTAATTATTGTGAATTGTATATTGGGAATGTTTGTTTTTTTGAGTATTACTGTACAGGCAAAAGGGCGTGCGTTGGACGAACCTATGGCGAAGGAAATCACGGGGATAGGAAATTATGGAATTGAAAATCCATCAAAACCTATAATCGATGAAGCATGGCAGGGGAATTATGTGTATTTTGGAGAGTATGATATGGACAATGACGGGAAGAAAGAGCCTGTGAAATATCGTGTGCTCTCCAAATGCACTACAGATTTTAGCGGAAATGACAGTACGGTAAAGACGATGCTACTGGACTGCGATAACGTCTTTCTGCCAGACGGTGACAAGGGAATGATATTCCATGAATTGAATTATGCCGTGGATGACAGCAAATGGAATAATAGTATTTTGCGGGAATATTTGAACAATGATTTTCTGACATCATCTTTTTCATTACAGGAGCAGGCTGCTATTGCAAACAGCGTAAAAGAAAATGTAGCAGAAAGTGATGGGGATGCCTGCGACTTTCAACCTCAGAGATGGACAGCACTTTCGGGAGATAAAATATTTTTGCTGGATGCAAGAGAAGTCCGAAACGAAAGTTATGGATACAGTGATGAGCAGTGGGGGGCAGACAACCGGGGAAAAATTTGCATACAAAAACCAACCATGTGGGAATGGTGGCTGCGTTCCGAAGAAGAATATCCTACGTTACCGGAAAATGAAGGTATGGGTGCAGGTGTTATAGCAAGTAAGGCAGTAGGTTGTCTCTTTGTTAATGAATACTGTGGAGTAAGTCCTGTACTAAATGTCAGACTGTCGGATATTCTTATGGTTTCTATTGTGGAAGGAACTGCCGGGCAGACAGGGGCTGCATATAAACTGACATTGATCGATCCGGCTATGAAAATCCGGCCAGAGCAAAGTACAAATGCACAGTCAGAAGAGCAGGTGACAGTACCCTATAGACTTACAGGGGCGGACATTGATAATGCAACATGGGTATCGGTTCTGTTCACAAAGAAAGACATCCTTACAGCGGACGGTTATTATGATGCCGGGGAAGCAATTTATATTCCGAATGTGGATCAGGACGGTAAAGCAGTATTTTCGATTCCAGAGGAATACAGGAATAAGGAATGCGGAACCGATTATCATGTTTATCTGATTGCAGAGAATGTGAACGGAGAGAAGGAAACAGACTATGCAAGCAAACCGGTGGAAATCGTGTACAGTAAGGATCACATGGTGACGGTACCACAGACAGGTGATGTTGGGGGATTACTGGAAAAAATGTTTGCTGTATGCTTTATCCTTTTCTGCATTTGGATGAGGCGAGGTAAAATATCCCTGCATAGGTGATGAATGAAAGGAAAACTCGGGAAATAATGGCAGCACCGGCTACTACCTCTACGATGCCAGAGGAAGCGTCTCCGGCATCACCAATGAAGAGGGACAGGTCTACCAGTCCTACCGTTACAGCGTCACCGGAGAGATCACCTTTGGTGCTCCGCAGTATGAGAACGAATACACCTACAACGGGGAGTCCTACAATCCGAATATCCAGAGCCAGTATCTGAGAGCAAGGTACTACTGTGTGGTAACGGCGACCTTCCTCACCGAAGACAGCTACCTCGGCAGCCTGACAGAACCGCTGACGCTTAACCGGTATAATTACTGCGTGAGCAGCTATCTGAATTATACGGATCCGAGCGGAAACTATTATACGACATGGCAGGGAGAAGCAGCGCATAGGTCTTTACAGGAATATTTCAAGGGAGAGTATAGATACCGGTATGGGTATGAAGCATATACAGAATATAGAGTGACTGGGTACACAGGTAGTAAAACAGGAATAGGATATGCAGATATTGTATTAAAAAGACCAGATGGAGTATATGAAGTATATGAAATAAAACCATATTCACAAAAGGACTTGGGAGGTGGTATTGAGCAGAGGCAGGGATATATTAGAGCAATGGAAGGAGAATTAAAAAGCGTAGATAGAAATGGCAGAGCATTTAATCCTAATTTCCTGGTTTTGCCAATAATAGATGCACAATATAATTATGCAACTTACTATACAGACCCCAGTAGACCTGGAATGATATATTATAACTTGAGCAAAACAAAGAACCCCAAATATGTAACAGCAGTAATCAAACAGGCAGATGAAAAGAAAGAGGTATGGGGATGTGAACCATTTAGTACATTAACTAAAGTACTAAATATTATTACAGATACAATGATAGTAGAACGGGTTGGAGAAAGTATTCTCGACCGAGCCACACAGAATGTATTTCCATTTTTTATGTTGCCAAAAGATATGCTAGATTATATGCGAGTTTACCCGATTGGTTATGAGGATATTCCAGAGTCTTCATCATAGAGTTTATAGTTCCTAAACATGAATAGATTATAGAGAAGAGATAGTATGTAAAATGGGAGGTTTTTTAACCTCCCATATTCATAATTTTAGATGAAGTGAAGGGTAACGTCTATAGATTGTATATTGAACAGATTAGAAAAGTGGTTAATAAGAGGAAAAAGAGATCATTAGAGGAGAATAGTGTAATGAATAAAAGAAGAATTGTAAAAGAAATAATGAATCCGTATATGGACAAAAATGGTTTTACATTAGCAAAGTATGAGCGCGGCGACTGGTATTATCGAAAAAAAATAGAAGGAGCATTATTGGAAATATGTATTTCTGATGCAAACGGAAGACTTCACATGCACATAGGGATTTATGGAAAGGGTTATGATGCGCAGGCAGAGCAGTTTTTGGGTACTTTGACTGCACCTAGGACAAGTACATGGGACTGGGATTACTGGAGGAAGGAATCGGAAGAAAAAAAGGAGAAGGCATATAAAGACACATTGTATGATTTCCGAGATATATTGGAACTAAACGGAAAAGAAATCTTTGAAAAAATTGTGACAGATTATAAAAACAGGATTCCCAATAGAAAACACTATTTACTGATGATGGAACATTATGATGAATTGGAGAAAAAATATAGTGAAGAATTGTGTCCGGAGAAATGTAATATTGTGGAATTATGGGAGAAAATTGCTGCCTGGGTGGAGAAAGCGCGTAAATATCCTTTAGAAGAAATAGAGGAGAGACTGATAGGATATGTGACAGTGATGGAAACGGAAATGATAAAAAGATATGGTGGAGAAAGGGAAAATAACCAGGATGCGGAATCCTGCTTTATATGTAATGTGGGAAACTCGCGAGATACAATTAATTTCATGGCACGTTTTTTCTTGCTGTGGAAAAACAAAGATGCTAAAGATTGGGAAAAAAGAGAAATAGAATCTTTGTGTAATGAGCAATTGTCTGACTGAATTCTTGTTAGAGAAAGTGGCTTCTCTTGAGATAAAGATAGGATTCTTGCACAGAAATTAAACTCCTACACCTACGATGACAAGGATGCAACCTTCGCGTACCAGATCGTGGAGACCGACCGGACATTTACCTATGATGCAGCCGGAAAGCTCCTGACCGCTACGGAGACCGAGGACAATTATGGCACCTGCGTCTACACGTCAAGTATGACCTCATGGGCAACCGTATCTAGAGAAAGTGCTATCTTATCTGCTTAACTCTATTCCCTTGACGACTTCACAATGCGCATGCTACACTAATTGAGTCAGGGGAGTGGGGGGAGAGTATTTCTCACACATTAAATTAGAATCACAGAATCAGCGGTTTTTCGGACTTGATGAAGTCGTGGAATACCGATGATTTCTGTTACGTTTACAAATCCGTCGATTACACTACCGGGAAAAGTTTCGAAATGCCGCTGATTTTTTGCTGTTTTTACAAGCCAGATAACTGCAACAGTAAGGAAAAACAGCATTGCATACCCATTCGGAAAGCAACAACTGTATAAGCAACTTCCTGTGCATGGATAGCATCTATCCACTGTATTATGACATTTCGCTGTTCATCAGATAAACCAAGCTTTTCATATTCTGCATTCAGTTCATTTTCCAATACTGTGGCTTTAAGATAGTTAGCATCTTGTTAGGCATTCTGACAAATGTTATTGTAATGACGTTCTTCCAAATGGTTATAAAGTAGTTGAAAAATATCTATATCCATCATTGGATGTATAACATTATAATTTAAATGGTATGACTTTTGACGATTCCAAACGCTTTCCAATGGAATCCACTGTGAAGGGACGGGAAGTCCCAAGAAAAATTTTGCTTAAATTTCAGAGGTGCTCTCTGGCAATGACAAAGCAGAGAGATTCTTAAATGAAGAAAAAAGAAAAAAATAGTATTTAATTAATTGATTTTTTTGAAATAATCGCATATACTATTAATACAGATGAAGATCTGTTGTGCATATGCACAATAAATATATGGGCTGGTCGTAAGACCCGGGTCCACCAAACGGCGGGTAAGACACCCGCCATTTTTATTATACGGGGGTTGAATGAAAGAATTAAGCATTTTTGTAGATGAATCTGGTGATTTTGGAGTTTATGATTATCATGCACCATTTTATATTATATCTATGGTATTACATGATCAGGCAGTTAACATTGTCGACGATTTGAAAATATTGGAGAATGAACTTAGTAATATTGGATGGCCAAAGCATAGTGTTCATTCTGGACCGGTGATAAGGTCGGAAGAAGAATATCGAGGATATGATTTAAAAGAACGACAAAAAATTATTATGAAAATGATGAGTTTTGTACGTCGTTTGAATATAAACTTTAAGTCAATATACATAGAAAAGAAACATATAGAGGATTCTATAGAAGCAACCGGAAAGCTTAGTAAGCAATTGGCTGTATTTATTCGTGACAATTATGCTTTCTTTTGCAATTATGATACTGTTAAGATATATTATGATAATGGACAAGTGGAGGTAACAAGAATTCTATCATCAGTTTTTAACGCATTATTGGAAAACGTTGAATTTCGTAAGGTAATTCCAGCTGATTATAGATTATTTCAAGTTGCAGATTTGATATGTACACTTAAGTTGACGGAACTAAAGATGGAAAATCATTTGTTGTCAAAATCAGAAATATATTTTTTCAATGATGAGAGAACATTAAAGAAGAATTATTTGAAGCCGCTATCAAAGAAAGAATTGTAGAGCAAAATTATAGAAAGAATCGGTAGACAGTAAAATGTCAGCCGGTTCTTTTTATTTTATCCGGAAAATGATGTAATATTGTGTTATATTGCAGTTAGTGCAAGAATAGGTAGTAGTTTAAACAAAGGAAGGGCATAGCCAACGACTTTATCGTTGCTGTGCCCTTTCCTTAAAAAACATCTATTTATTTCACTATCTTTCTATTTACTCTGCCAGTTCTTCCCACTGTTCATATAATTTTTCCAACTGTTCCTGGCAGGTAGTCTGCTCTTTAGTCAGCTCTTGCAATTTCGCCACCTGAGTGCCAATGGTGGGATCGGACATTTCGGTGTCAATCTCGGAAATGCGGGCTTCCAGCTCGGCAATCTTTTCTTCGCATTTTTTCAGGTCGTTTTCTTTTTTGCGGAGTCTGGCCTGTTCTTCCTTCTGGGCTTTCCAGTCCAATTTGACCTCGGATTCAGCAACCTTAGCGGCAGCTGCGTTATCAGCATCTGCATTCTGCGGAGCACTGGCTTCTATGGCAGCCATCACGGTGTCGTGCTTTTCCAGATAGTAGTCATAATTTCCGACATAACTTACGAATTGTCCCTCCGTCAGATCCAGGATCCTGTGGGCGGTACGGTTGATGAAGTAACGGTCGTGGGAGACATACAATATCGTGCCCTCGTAACCGTTCAGGGCATCCTCCAGAATCTCCTTGGACATGATATCTAAGTGGTTCGTGGGTTCATCCAGGATGAGGAAGTTCGCGTTGGAGAGTACCAGCTTGACAAGAGACACGCGTCCGCGCTCACCGCCGCTCAGATCACTGATGCGCTTGAACACATCCTCCCCGGTGAAGAGGAAAGCCGCCAATACATTGCGGATCTGGGTATTGTTCAGGTAGGGATAATCATCGGAGATCTCTTCAAACAATGTCTTCTCGCTGTGGAGCACATGATGCTCCTGATCGTAATAGCCGATCTCTACATTGGAACCCAGCCGGAATGTGCCCTGATCGGCAGGAACGAGCCCGTTTAAGATCTTAAGCAGAGTGGTCTTGCCGCTGCCATTATCACCGATGATCGCCACGTGTTCACCGCGCTTGATCTCGAAATTGACATCGGTAAAAAGCTTATGGGAGTCAAAGCTTTTTGCCAGATGCTCCACAGTCAGTACATCATTGCCACTTAAGATCCGGGGCGTCAGCGTCAGCTTCATATCCGTGCGGACCTCGGAGGGCTTTTCGATGACCTCAATCTTGTCCAGCATTTTCTCCCGGCTTTCCGCCCGCTTGATGGATTTTTCCCGGTTGAAGGACTTTAATTTTTCGATAACTTCTTCCTGATGCTTGATCTCGCGTTGCTGGTTCATATAGGCATTCCAGGCAGCGACGCGCAGCTGTTCCTTTTTTACGGCATAATCGGAGTAATTGCCCATAAAGGTCGTAGCCTTGGACTGGTCGATCTCGATGACTTTCCCGGCGATCCGGTCCAGGAAATACCGGTCGTGGGAGACGATGAGAACGGCTCCTTTGTAATTTAGCAGATAAGTCTCCAACCAGGCGATGGAGGTCATATCTAAGTGGTTGGTCGGCTCGTCTAAGATGATCAGATCCGGATTTTGTAACAGAAGCCGTCCTAACGCCACACGGGTCTTCTGACCGCCGGAGAGCGTGGCAACCGGTTTGGAGAATTCATCTTCGGTAAAACCCAGTCCCTTTAACACACCGACCAGCTCGCTACGGTAGAGATAGCCGCCGCCGGTCTCGAAAGCATGGGTGAGAGAGGTGTACTGCTTCATAAGGTCTTCCAGAGCGTCCCCATCAGCATGCTTCATATTGTTTTCGCATTCTCGGATCTTTTCCTCCAGGCGCAGCAGATCCGCCTTGACGGATAACAGTTCCTCGTAAATGGTGTGAGAGGTGTCTACGGTGCTGTTCTGGGCAAGATACCCAAGTGTCTTGTCCTTTGCCAGAACCACCTGTCCGTCATCGGGAGTCATTTCTCCTACAATGATGCGGAGCAGTGTCGTTTTCCCGGCACCGTTGATGCCCACAATGGCAGCTTTTTCATGATCCTCTATATGAAAAGAGACATTTTTCAATACCTGATTTTCCACAAATGCTTTTGAAATATTCTGACAAGATAATATCATGGTAGTAAGTATCCTTTATTTCCAGCCCACACAGAACGGGCTTTTTAAATTTTATTGTAACGAAAAGAAGAAAACCTGTCAATTCATTGACAAGTTTTTAACATATGGTGTATACTTAAAAAAATCGGAGGTGAAAGTATTGGAAGCAAAAGAAATTTCACAGGCTGTGATCGGCAGACTGCCCAGATACTTTCGATATTTGGGGGAACTTAAGGATGAAGGTGTAGAACGTATCTCTTCGCAGGAGCTTTCCGGACTGATGAAAGTGACCGCATCCCAGATACGTCAGGATTTTAATAATTTCGGTGGTTTCGGTCAGCAGGGCTACGGATATAATGTAGAATATCTGTACCGTGAGATCGGTAAGATATTAGGACTGGATAAGCAGCACAATTTCGTTATTATCGGAGCTGGTAATCTGGGCAGAGCCCTGGGTAATTATTTGAACTTCGAGCGTCGTGGTTTTATTTTCAAGGGAATGTTCGATGCGAACCCGGAGCTTGTGGGGAAGGATGTCCGTGGTGTGAAGGTTATGCCCATGGAGCAGTTGGAATCTTTTATCCGGGAGAATGACATTGATATTGCAGTACTGACGATTCCCAAGACCAGTGCCGTAGAAGTGGCTGACAAGCTGGTGGCGAACGGGATCCGTGCCATTTGGAACTTTGCGCATGTGGATCTGAACGTTCCGGAGGGAATACAAGTAGAGAATGTACATCTGTCAGACAGTTTAATGAAACTTTCGTATAATATTAACCGTTACAGTTCAGATATAAAATAATGAGCCTCAGGGAAAAACAAGCGGCTGCGAAGCGGGATGAAGAGTGCGATAGCACGAATTCGTGAGCTTACGAGAAAGTAAGGCATAAAGGGAGTGATATTATGGGCAACGATAACGCAGGGGAAAATGCGAGGAACCGGCAGGAAGCTTTTAAAAGTGCACTTGCCGGAAAGCGTCTGCCCGTACTCACTTTGGACAATAAATGGTACAAGTTGCTGAATAAGACAGGTTCTGTTCCGTTAAAGGAGACGGAGAATTCCTTGAACCAGTTGTTAAAACGACAGGGAAAGCTGAATACGGAGTCGAAGGAAATCCGTAATCTGAAAAAGAAGCTGATGAAAGAGATTGTTCCCATGGTGAACGAAGCGGATCAGCAGGGTGAGAACAGCAAGCTGAACAAGCAGATCGAAGAACATAAGCGACTGATCGAAGAATGTAATGAGAAGCTGGAAGCTTATGAAGATGAGCTGAAAGACCTCCCCCGGGAGATCGAAAGATTAAATATTCAGCTTATGATGTTTACTATGGAGTGCTGCTATGATATTATGAAGGATAATGACAAACAGATTCATGAGACTGCAGACTGGGTGAGCGCGATACGTATTGAGTTGAAAAAGCGTCTGATCGAGAAACAGCAGAAGGAACAGCAGAATCAGGAGATCTATAACTACATGCATGACATCTTTGGTGCAGAGGTGGTCAATCTGTTTGACATGAAATATAATCCGGAGCAAAAATAGTATGAAATATCTGGTAACTGCACAGGAAATGAAGCAATACGATAAGAATACCATAGAGTACCTCGGCATACCGGGGCCGGTTCTGATGGAGAGAGCGGCACTGGTAGCGGAGGATTTTATAAAAGAGCGCTTTGATGCCGTGAAAGAACGGACGAAAGTGCTCATTTTTGCTGGTATGGGGAACAATGGCGGCGATGGCCTGGCGTTAGCAAGACTTCTTGCGGCGGACGGATACGCAGTCGCGGTAAAATGCGTGGGAGATCTACAGAGAGCTACCAAGCAGTGGAAATCGCAGTGGCAGACTTTGCAACATTTTCCGGTGAAGACAGACAGTAATATTGCGGTGGATGAATATAATGTAATTGTAGACGCCCTCTTCGGCGTGGGATTAAGCCGCCCTGTGGAGGGAAACTATGCGGATGCCGTAAAAGAGATGAACAAGGCAGAGGGATTTAAGATGGCACTGGATGTGCCAAGCGGTATCTGCTCAGATACCGGCAGAGTGCTGGGTTGTGCATTTCTGGCGGATGCCACGGTCACTTTTGGTTTCTGTAAGAGAGGACTGGTACTGTATCCCGGTGCGGAATACGCCGGAGAAGTCCGGACTGCGAATGTGGGGATCGGACAGGAGAGCTTCTTAGGACAGGAACCAGAAATGTACACTTATGAGAAAGGCTCCGTACAGTTACTTAAGAGAAACGCTGCGGGGAACAAAGGAACCTTCGGCAAAGCACTGCTTGTTGCAGGAAGTAACGGCATGGCGGGGGCAGCTATTTTGGCGGCGAAAGCAGCCTATCGTACCGGAGCCGGTATGGTAAAAGTCATCACTGCCGAAGAGAACCGACAGATCATACAGCAGGGGATTCCGGAAGCGTTGTACGGCTCCTGCAGACAGCTGACGGAGAGCTTAGACTGGGCGGATGTCATCGCCATAGGTCCCGGCATCGGCAGAGAAGAACAGGCACTGCAATGTCTGAAGACCGTGGTGGAGAGAAGCAGGAAGCCGCTGGTGCTGGATGCAGATGCCCTAAACCTCCTGGCAGAGGAGAGCGGCAGGATGCTGGCAGAAGAACTGCGCGCCCAGGGTGCGGAAGGCAGAGTGATCCTTCTGACACCTCATGTGGGGGAAATGTCAAGACTGCTAAAACGGACGACCTCAGAGTGCAAGGACGACCTCCCCACATGTGCGAAAATACTGGCAGAACGATTTCATGCCGTAGCAGTTGCCAAGGATGCGAGGACTGTGGTATGTAAGGAACAGGGAGCCTGCTATCTGAATACCACGGGCAACAGCGGAATGGCTACGGCAGGCAGCGGAGATGTGCTGACCGGCGTGATCCTGGGATTGCTGGCGCAGGGAATGGATGCCCCGGAGGCTGCGACCTGTGGCGTATATCTGCACGGCATGGCAGGTGATCTGGCGGCCGGACTTCATACCGAATATGGTGTGATGGCGGGAGATATCGCCGAATGTCTGATGAAAAATCAAAATAAGAAAGCGTGAAAATATGACGAGAGAACTGCAGGAAAAATTAGAGTCCTATCAACGGGTATGGGCGGAAGTGGATCTGGATGCCATCTGGGAAAATATGGTCCATATGAAAGAAAACATTGCGGAGAAGACGAAAATACTGGCTGTCATTAAGACGGACGGATATGGTCATGGTGGTGTTCCCATCGCGAAAATGTTAGAGCAGCTGGACTTCATGTTCGGCTATGCGGCAGCCACTTATGAAGAGGCACATGTACTCAGAGAAGCAGGCGTGAAGAAACCGATCCTGATCCTGGGATATACTTTTCCCTATTGCTACGAAGAATTGATCCGGGAGGAGATCCGCCCGGCAGTCTACCGCAGGGATACGGTGGAAGAGCTGGTCGCAGCAGCGGCAAAGGTCGGACAGAAGGCAAAGGTTCATATCAAGGTAGATACCGGCATGGGAAGAATCGGCATTACGCCGGATGAGGAAGGACTGGAGTTCGTCAGATTCCTTATGGGACATCCGGAGCTGGAAGTGGAGGGCATCTTCACCCATTTTGCCAAATCCGATGAAGAAGATAAGACTTCTGCATACCATCAGCTGGCACTTTTTCAGAATTTTATCGACAGAATACAGACAGAGCTGGGGCTTACTATTCCCGTTAAGCACTGCTCCAACAGTGCAGCAATCTTGGAAATGCCCCAGGCGAATATGGATATGGTCCGTGCGGGTATCACTACTTACGGTCTGTATCCTTCCGAAGAAGTGAGCAAGGATATTGTACCCTTACGGGCAGCCATGTCTCTCTACAGTCATATTGTATACTGTAAGACGATTCATGCGGGACAGAGCGTCAGCTACGGCGGGCTGTTTACGGCACAGAAGGATACCAGAGTAGCCACGATCCCCGTAGGTTACGGAGACGGTTATCCCAGAAGTCTGTCTGGAAAAGGCTATGTACTGATCCGGGGGAAGAAGGCACCGATCCTCGGAAGAGTCTGTATGGATCAGTTCATGGTAGATATTTCGGAGATTCCGGGAGTTATGGAGGGCGACAAAGTAACTCTTCTCGGTGTGGACGGTACAGAGCGGATCACCGCGGAAGAATTAGGAGAACTCTCCGGCAGATTTAATTATGAATTTGTCTGTGACCTGGGGAAAAGAATTCCAAGGGTCTACAGGCAGCATGGTGAGATCACAGAAGTAAGAGACTATTTTGAAAATTTCTGATGGATCAAAAGTGTTCGTATAACTCCGTAAGAATCGGCAATACTTATCTTAAATCGCTGATGTAAGGAGTAGAAATGAGAAGAGGAGATGTCTATTACGCGGATCTGCGGCCGGTGATCGGCTCGGAACAGGGCGGTGTACGTCCGGTTCTGATCATTCAGAATGATACGGGAAACCGGCACAGTCCAACGGTGATCTGTGCAGCGATCACCTCCAAAATGAACAAAGCAAAGCTGCCGACACATGTGGAGATTGAATCTTCAAGATATAACATGGTACGTGATTCTGTAATCCTTCTGGAACAGCTGCGTACCATCGACAAAAAACGACTGAAAGATAAAGTATGCCATCTGGATACGGAAATCCTGGACCGCGTAAATCAGGCTCTCGCAGTCAGTCTGGATCTACATAGCTGATTGATCCCGGGAACTTGACTATTTTTCAGTGTGGTGTTATCATAATGGATATGCCTGCCTCCTGTGCAGGGAAATCAGGCCGTTAAGCGGCAGAATGAAGAAACAGATACTTGGAAGAGAAAGGAAGATTTCGAAATGTCAGGACATTCAAAATTTGCAAACATAAAGCACAAAAAAGAGAAAAACGATGCTGCGAAGGGAAAGATCTTTACCATTATCGGCCGTGAGATTGCAGTTGCCGTAAAAGAAGGCGGACCAGATCCGGCAAACAACAGCAAACTTGCCGCTGTTGTCGCAAAAGCAAAAGCAAACAACATGCCGAACGATACGATCGACCGTGGTATCAAAAAAGCAGCCGGAGATGCAAACTCTGTCAATTACGAGTATGTTTCCTATGAAGGATATGGTCCTTGCGGAATCGCGATTATCGTAGACGCACTGACAGACAACAAAAACCGTACTGCAGCCAATGTAAGAAGTGCATTTACAAAAGGAAACGGAAGCATCGGAACACAGGGCTGTGTTTCTTACATGTTTGACCGCAAAGGTCAGATCGTGATCGATAAAGAAGAATGTGATATGGATGCAGACGACCTGATGATGCTGGCTCTGGATGCAGGTGCAGAGGATTTTTCCGAAGAAGAAGACAGCTTTGAGATCTTTACAACACCGGAAGATTTCAGTGCTGTACGTCAGGCTCTTGAAGAAGCTGGAATTCCAATGGCAGGTGCAGAGGTTACAATGATCCCTCA
>OIZX01001239.1_pt1 | contig 13722 bp, 17 predicted proteins | sample 1588621 | NCBI WGS metagenome assembly OIZX01 (sample SAMN03283276) | human gut metagenome | biome: human-associated habitat; material: feces | host: Homo sapiens | place: Peru | collected 2012
TAATGGGGGCAGCTCGGAGAGATCCTCGGAGGGGTGCAGACCCGTGGAGCGGCAGCCAGCCGCCACTGTTTGAAATCGCCCATTGGCTTGGGAAGTAGCGACGAATAAAGCCAAAAGCACAAATGTCAGAAACCGCGGGAACCGTATCCCGCTATGGAATACGGTTCCCGCTTTGTGTATAGGAGAAATGCAATGAATCCGAACATTGATTTTTTAGGCATCTGCCAGCTCCTGAAGGCGCTCCAAACGGTGGGCTTTTCTGAAAATGAAATCAAAAAAATCGCACGGCGGATCGCGGTCGAGCTTGGTGCAAATTTCACACTTTACGCTTGATTTTTCTCCGTTTTGGTCATAGCTATTACGTCCTTGGTGTGATAGTGTGTGTTGCTGCTGAGAGGTGAGAATGTGGCAAAAAAGCAAATCGACGGAAACCTTGCGCTGGAACAGCAGCGCGTCATTGTAATCCCAGCGCACGATGAGATCGTCGCGCGGAAGCTGCGCGTCGCAGCATATGCCCGCGTCAGCTCCTCCAGCGAGGATCAGCTCAACTCCTACCGAGTCCAGAATCAATACTATTCCGAACTCATCTCCGGCAATCCGGATTGGGAAATGGTCGACATTTATGCTGACGAGGGCATCACCGGCACGTCCATCGAGAAGCGAGAAGATTTTCAGCGTATGATGCGCGACTGCCGGAAAGGAAAGATCGACTGCATTCTGGTCAAGAGCATTTCCCGATTTGCCCGCAATACGAAAGACTGTCTTGCTGCCGTCCGGGAACTCAAGGAACTCGGTGTCAGCGTTCTGTTCGAAGAACAGGGCATTGACACCAGTAAGGTATCCAGCGAGATGGTCACGGCGATCATGGCGTCGCTGGCCCAGAAAGGCAGCGAGTCGATTTCAGGCAATGTCAGATGGGGCCTCCAGAATCGGATGCAGGATGGAACTTATATGACAGCATCCGTTCCATTCGGGTATGAACTTTGCGATAAGAAAATGAAGATAAATCAGGAAGAAGCCCAGATAGTGCATCAAATTTTTGACCTCTATTTGTCAGGCGTTAGTATCGAAAAAATTGTGCTTGAGTTAAACGCTGGATGTCATGAAAACAGCGATAAGAAAATCTGGTGTAAAACTGCAGTTTCCTATATTTTGGGGAACGAGCGATATATCGGGGATCGACTGCTGCAAAAATTCTATATGACGGATACGCTGCCAACGAAGCAGGTAAGAAACAATGGTGCGAAAGTGCAATATTATGTAGAAAATACACATCCGGCAATTATCGATAGAGAACAGTTTCAGGCGGCACAGGCATTACGCGAGTGCAGGAAAAAGCGAAACGGATGCGCCATCCCCATGTGCCAGAGCGATTTAAGAGGGAACTGCTTCTGCGGAATGTGCGGCGGAAAGCTAAGATCAAAAGAGGAAAATGGCATAATCTATTGGGTTTGTAAAACACATAGCAAAGACAAGAAGTTATGCTCCAATTCACCTGTGCCGGAAAAAATCATGGAGCAGACCTTCTGTCGTCTATATTACAAACTCAAGCACTACGGCAACCCCATCTTCACGCAGATGTTCTCCAACCTCCAAAAGATCCGCTACAGCCGGATGCTCTGGAGCGAGGACGTGATCTCCCTCAACAAGAAAATATCCGATGTTCTCAGTCAGGTTCAATTCCTCACCCAGCTTCAGCAAGCGGGCGGTGTTGATCCTGATACTTTTATATCTTCCAATAACAAACTCAGCGAACAGCTCCGCAGGCTGAAACAGGAAAAGGCAAGGCTTCTCGACACCGACAGTGACGATCTGGCGGATCGCACCCGCGATCTCATGGACGCGCTGGAGGATGGGCCGGACTTCCTCGACGGTTTTGATGCGGAGCTGTTCGATGCGCTTGTTGAAAAGATCATCGTGGACAGCAATGAGCGCCTTCGGTTCCAACTGAAAAACGGCTTGGAGCTGCTAGAGCAAATCGAAAGGACACGACGCTGATGGGAAATCGGAAGCTGCCGTTCGGTTATCAAATGCGCATGGGTGAGATCATCCGGAACGAACCGGAAGCAAAAGCTGTGCAGGATATTTTCCTGCAATACATGCTCGGTGCATCGCTGAAGAAAATTGCAGAACAGATGAGCAAGACCGGCCCTAGCTACGACGAGGGCAAGCGCTGGAACAAGAACATGGTTGCCCGAATTTTGGAGAATCCCAAGTACACCGGCGCAGACAGTTATCCCAAATTAGTTGACATAAAGCTATTCGAGGCAGCCGCTGAAAAGCGTCAGACCAAGCAGCGCCTGCCGGAGCGGACACCTGCACAGAAAGCACTCAAGCGTGTATGCTCCAAGCCGTCTACGCCGGAAATCGAGCAGCAGGTCATGCACCTGCTCAGTCGGCTGGCAGAACAGCCGGAGCGCATCATTCAGCCAGAGAATCCGCCCGCACCGGCACATACGAATACACAAGCCGAGCTTGATGAGGTTTTGAACACCCAGCCGCTCGACGAGGCCGCTGCCAGAAGCCTGATCTGCAAGCTGGCGCAGGAACAGTATGATGCCATTGGCAATGAAGAATACGAAACCGAGCGCCTGCGGCGGCTATTCGCAGCGTTCGAGTGTACGGCAGAACTCAATGCGGAGCTGCTGCAAAGTGCTGTCTCCGCCGTGCTGGTGACGCATCAGGAAGTGCGGTTGCAGCTCAAGAACGGACAAATTATCGGAAAGGATGACCTTCTATGACAGACGAAAAACCGCGCGTCATTATAATCCCGCCAAAGCCAGAATTGCAGCAAACGGCTGCGGTCACAAAACAGCTTCGCGTTGCGGCGTACTGCCGTGTCTCGACGAAAGAGGAAGAACAGGCCAGCAGCTACGAAGCCCAATGCGAGTATTATACGGACAAAATCATGTCCAACAAGGAATGGACGATGGCTGGCATCTTCGCGGACGAAGGCATCACCGGCACATCCACGAAAAAGCGCACGGAATTCCTGCGGATGATCTGCCAGTGTAAGCAGAAAAAGATCGACCTCATCCTTACAAAGTCCATTCAGCGCTTCGCAAGAAATACACTCGACTGCATCAACTACACGCGCATCCTCCGGCAGCTTGGCATCGGCGTCCTCTTTGAAAAGGAGTATATTCAAAACGGCAGAAACCCTTGAAAATACAGGATTTCTGCCGTTTTTCTATGCCTGTTTGTCGCTTATTTGTCGCTTAAATCTTGTGTATCTTATTGTTTATCATGTAATACTGTACTTCGTCTTGTGCTGCTGCGTGGTCCGTCGCCTTGGCTTCAACCAAAATGCAGTAGTCTCCGCTATCACAGAAAAAATCAGGATAGCCACTATAAGACGTACCTTTTTTTGAAGTAAAGCCATAGCCAGACGGTATAGCCGACTTCTCTATAAAAGTGTTTGCACCATAAAAATCGCGAAAAAGGTTTTCTGTTACCGTTTCGCTAACTTTCTTCCTTGCCATATCAATCGCCGCCTTTCTCCGCGCCGCCGCTTATCTCTACTATGTCGTCAAGTGTACAATCAAGCGCGACACAGATTTTTGCTAACGTCTCCATTGCAACAGGTTCATCCTTGCCCATTTTTGCAAGAATGTTTGTGCTGATACCTGCCTGCTTTCGCATTTCGGTTTTCGTCATGCGCTTGTCAATCAGTAATTTCCACAAGCGGTTATAGCTATATGTCATTTACTCCACCTCTGCCGAAAGTAACTACACGAACACAGAATACAGTATAGCACATTTCTCGGCGGATTGCAATATTATATCCTGTATTCGTGATATTAAATTTCCGAATTGATTTTACCTTGCCCGTATGCTGCAATACAGGGTCAAGTCCTCTTTGTAGCCCTCGAATGCGTCCACACGGGTTATATCGTACAGAACACCTTTATAGCGCACAACATGGGCGGTCGTTATGTCCGTGCGGTAATTTATCGCGAACAACACTTCTTCCTTGTAGTTGATTGTTGCCGCTGCGAACACCTCTTTGCCGGAAAGCTGCCGGAAATACGCCCAAACAGGCGCACCCACGGGTTGCAGGGTCGTTGTTGCGAACCCCTCATTGTCGCGTTCCGTGTGCGGCGCTAATATCTCGATTTTCTTGTCTTTCAGTTTCATGCCGTCGCCCCCTTAAATTGCGGTCGTATATTCATTGTAATGTTCATAAAGTCCGACGTAACAGTCAAGCAGCGCCGCCGTTCCGTCAATGCGCTGTTTCGGCGACTGGTTCTTTATCGGAACGATATTGCCGTTGCGGTCGGTCTGAACGCCCGTGTTCGTCAGGCACCATTTCAAAACCGGGTTGTTGTTGTAAATGACTTTGTGCGCCTGCAAGTCCGCGCCCAACATCTGCATAGGCAGGGACAGGGTTTTCGCGCCCTGTATGCAGCGAACCATGTTGAACCCCTGCATTTGCATTTCTTCCACAAAGTACCGGGCGGAATAGCTGTCGTAATATACCCACGCCGGGAACAGGTCGTATTGCTTCACGGCTTCCACGAACCACGCCGTAACGTCGGAATAGTTGATACTGTTCCCGTCGCACAGACGCAGCAAGCCCCGGTCGAACCATTTGTCATAGGGGATTTTGTCCTGCTGAACCCGCTCTTGCAGGCGGTCGGCGGGCAGCCAGTACATTTGCGTTATATATTTGCGGTCGTCGCCGCGCTTCATGAACAGCAGGCTTGCACAGGTCAGGTCTGTCGTTATGGACAGGTCAACGCCGCCGATACAGTACGCGCCCCGGAATGCTTCAAGGTCAAACGTGCTTTCATTGTTTATATCGTCAAAGGAAAGCCACGCCGTTTTGACGGTTTCCCGGACGTTAAATTCCTTGCAGAGTACGCCGGACAGTCCGTTGCGGTTCTGTTTCGCCCGTTCAACCTTTTGCGTCAGGTCGTCGGTCTTTTTGACAGCGCCCAACGCTGGGTTCGCCTTTACCCATGCCGCCGGGTCAGTCCATTCGCTGCGGTCGTCCAGTTCGTACATGACGGGCAGGAAATGCGGGTCTGTTATCGCGCCGTCGGCAACGCCTGCGGCATAACTGTACATTTCATCGAAAATACATTCCCGGACGGTTCCGGCGGTCGTTATCATGATATGCGGATATAGAGACCATAAAGCGCGTGTTTCAATCTATCAATTTTGCAATGATAGATGTGAAGCATATGGATTCGAATGCCCACCGCAGGCTCACGGGCGTCGGAAACGAGACGATCTTACAGAATATCAGATACATCGTGCGGCATTTTGATATTCCGGTCACAATTCGTATCCCTGTCGTTCCGGGCTGCAATGATTCCAAGGAGAACATCTGCCGGACAGCGCAGTTCATACGCGAAGAGCTTGACGGCAGCATTCCGCTCCAGCTTCTGCCGTATCATCGTCTGGGTGAGACAAAAAGCAGCGGGCTGGGAAGAAAAACGTTTTTCACGACGCAGCCGCCGTCACAGGAGCAAATGGAGCTGCTGAAACAGGCTGCGGAGGCATATGGCATTCATACGCAGATTGGCGGATGATGACGGCTTGACAGAAAGGAAAATGCAGAATGAATAAAATCAAACTTCCGTCCAATATTTACATGGGCTGCGGCAGCATTGAGGCGCTTGCGGAGATTCTGGAGGGAGAGCACGCAAAGCGGGTGCTGATCTTTTCGGACTGCGGCGTTGTCGGCTCCGGACTGCTTGAACCGATAAAGGAGCTGCTGGAAAAGGCAGCTGTTACATATACTACGCTTCTGTCAGATCTGGCTGCGGAACCGAGCTATCTGCAGGTACAGCAGACGGTCGACGCGGCAGCCGACGCACAAATGGACATCATTCTTGCGGTTGGCGGCGGAAGCGTCATGGACGCGGCAAAGCTTGTCAGTGTATTGCACGGCGCAAACTACACGGTAAAGGAGCTGTTGGACGATCCAGCGCAGGCGAAAAAAACGGTGAAAACGATTATGGTCCCGACTACCTGCGGTACAGGGTCAGAGGCAACCTGCAATGCCATTGTTGCAGTTCCTGAAGAGCAGGTCAAAAAGGGGATTGTCAATTTGCAGATGATCCCGGACTATGTCATTCTGGATGCAAACATGATTCGGCGTCTGCCGCCGGCAATTGTGGCAGCAACAGGCGTAGACGCGCTGGCGCATTGCGTGGAATGCTATACGTCCAACAAGGCGACGCCGCTGAGCAACACCTATGCGGCGGATGGCGCACGGCTCCTGTTCCGCAACATTCGTCTGGCTTATCTGGACCCTGACAATATGAAGGCGAAGAGCGCGATGATGCTTGGCGCGTATTACGGCGGCGCTGCGATTACGGGCAGCGGAACGACAGCTGTCCATGCGCTTTCTTATCCGCTCGGAGGAAAATTCCATGTTGCGCACGGCGTTTCCAACGCGATTCTCTTTGCGCACGTGATGGAGTTTAACCGCGACGCCTGCCAGAGACAGCTTGCCGAGCTTTATGATATGATTTTTACGGCCTGCGGCGAAAGGCCGCTGGAAGAAAAATCTATATATGTAATCAACGAGATTGCGTCCATTGTAAAGGAGCTCAATATTCCGACAGACCTGTCCGCATATGGCGTCACGATGGACGATCTGGAGTTCCTGGTAAATTCGGGAAGCCAGCAGACGCGGCTCCTGCAAAACAACTGCAAGCAGCTCAGCCTCGAAGACATTCGCGGGCTATATCTGCGGGTGCTGAGATGAAGAAAATAAGCCGGAGAAACAGAGTAGGAGCAGAAAGAATATGAAACTGGAAACTGCATCAATCCGAGGAATCATCCCGCCGATTCTGACGCCAATGAACCCGGATGAAAGCGTAAACCATGAGGAGCTTCGGCGCCAGGTCCGGCGGCTGCTGGCGGGCGGCGTGCATGGTATTTTTGCCTTCGGAACAAATGGCGAGGGCTATGCGCTGCGCGATGATAAGAAAGTGAAAATATTGGAAACTGTCGTCGATGAGACGGCGGGGCGCGTGCCGGTCTATGCGGGAAGCGGCTGCGTGACGACGCGCGATACCATATGCATGAGCAAATATGCACAGTCGTGCGGCGCGGATGTACTGAGCATTAACCGCATGGGATCGGCATTGATCCTGCTGTGCATGGGAGCGAGACTGCACGTTCAGGGGCTTGGCGCGAGACTGCATGATACGCTTCCGACGGTTGCCGTGCGGCTGATTGTAATGCCGGCCGTTGTGACATCACTTGTCGTGCTGCTCGGCTTCAGAGGGCAGGCGCTTGCAACTGTTTTTCTGTACATTTCGACATCCTCTGCCTCCGTGGGATATATTATGGCAGCTTCCATGGGTGCGGACGGAGATATCGCGGCAGAATCCATTTGTCTGAGCTCCATTTTTTCCGTAGCGACAGTTACGGCCGGACTGCTGCTGCTGGCGCACATGGGATGGATTCCATAGGCAAGTCCTGCGCACGCAGACGCAGGCACCATTTGTGGGAGGAAACTACATGAACGAGAACTATAAAACACTCTTTGAACCGGTATCAATTGGTACGCTTACAATCAAAAACCGGTTCGCCATGGCGCCGATGGGGCCGCTCGGTCTGGGCGATGCCGACGGCGGGTTCAACCAGAGAGGCATTGAGTATTATACAGAACGCGCAAAGGGCGGAACGGGATTAATTGTCACGGGTGTCACGTTCCCCGATACGGATGTTGAGGAGCATTCGTGTCCCGGTGTTCCGAGCCCAACACGAAATGAACATCAGTTTGTCCGAAGCAGCCGTGAAATGACGGAGCGGATTCATGCATACGGCTCCAAAGTCCTGCTGATGATGTCCGGCGGCTTTGGCCGGGTGTCGATTCCGGAGGATCGGGCGCCGAGCATCCGATTGCGCCTTCGCCGATACAGCACCGCTGGCTGGATAAAACGTGCCGCGCAATCAGCGTGGACAAAATCCATTCCATTGTCAGACAGTTTGGGCTTGGCGCAAAGATCGCCAAACGGGCAGGCTTTGACGGCATTATGGTCCATGCGGTCCACGAGGGGTATCTGATGACCGTTTTGCGGATATTCGCCCCTGTATTTCCTGTCAGGAAGGGTGTATGGGACGCATCCAGAATTATTCTCTGATTAACTGCGCGGTGAACCCGCAATGTTCGCGTGAACGCGATTTTGCCTACAATCCCGTTTTGAAAAAGAAAAAGGTTCTGATTGACGGCGGCGGTGTTGCGGGTATGGAATGCGCACGGGTCCTGGCGATTCGCGGTCACGAGCCGGTTCTTTATGAGCGGGCCCCGGCGCTCGGCGGCGCACTCCGGGACGCGGGCGTACCAAGCTTCAAGGAGGATGATCTCGCGCTGATCCGCTGGTATGAGCATACGCTGGAGCAGCTGCAGGTTGAGGTGCATCTCAACACCGAGCTGACCGCGCAGGAGCTCAGAAGAATGTCGTATGACACGCTGGTTCTTGCGACCGGCGCAAAAGCGAAGGTGTTTCCGTTGGGAGACGGTGTGGATGTTCTGGACGCAAGAACTGCATTGCATACGCCGGAGGCAATTGGCGAGCGCGTGGTTATTATCGGCGGCATGGTTGGCTGTGAGCTTGCGCTGTGGCTCCGCAGAGACTGCGGGAAACAGGTGACAATCGTTGAAGCGCTGCAGAAGCTGCTGGCTGTGAACGCACCGCTTTGCTCCGCAAATAAGGAAATGCTCGAACGGCTGATTCCGTTCCATGGCGTTGCAGTCAGGACGAACGCGACAGCCGTAAAAGCGGTTGAGCACGGCGTTCTGATCCGCAATCTGGATAGTGGGGAAGAACAGACGCTGGAGGCGGATACTGTGATTCTAGCTGTTGGCTTCCGCTCTGACACTGCGCTTTATGACCAGATGCAGGACGCAGCGGAGCTGTACGCTGTCGGTGACTGCCGGCAGTTTAAGAATGTGCATCAGGCAATCTGGGATTCGTTTGAGGTTGCAAACCACATCTGAGAAGCAGCCTGATGCCGCAATCCATGCAAAGCGCGGGGCATGGGCGCAGTGAAAAAGAGAAGAAAAACAGAATGCCGCCCGCCGGAACCCTTCCGGCAGGCGGCATACAGCCGTACTGCGATACACGCACTGGCGGCTTCATATTCTGCTGCTTATTTTTTGATTTCCTCCAGAATAAAGGAAGCCGGGATATCAAGCTCGATACGAGCGCCGTTCTGGCTGCATTTTCGGTATTCACCGCAGAGCTCCATACGTATGATGGAGTCGATGATGACTGTGCCGGTTCCGCTGTCCGCTGCGGCTTCTGTATGCTCGTCGAAGCCGCGGCCATTGTCCTGAAAAACGATCTGATAGAGCTCGCCCGGCGGATTGAGCTTCGCGCTGATGTGGATGCTCAGGGGATGGTCCAGCGCACGGTTGTGCTTGACGGAATTGTTGATGATCTCGTTGGCGACCAGCGCGAAGGAAACGGCCATCCCGTATGGAATCAGTATTTCTTCAAAATCAAGCTGAATCGACGCGGTATCCTCGTAAATCCCGGCGACCTCGCGCACGATGGAATAAAGATCGATCATACTGCCGGAGGTGCTTTCACGGCACAGCAGATTGTGGATGCTGGCCATGCTCTGGACGCGTTGGGAGATGTCGTTCAGGATATCGCCGATGATCGGCGTGTCCTGCGGCAGAATCCCGTGCTCCTCCAGCTGGGCTCGCTCCATTTCCAGCAGGGAAACAATGATCTGCAGATTATTTTTGATCCGGTGGTGACTTTCCAGCAGCAGAACAGAATTGCCCATCAGCTTCGTCTTTTCCACAAGGATTCCAATCTCCTTTGCAGCCCACTTGAGCAGCAGGAGCTCTTCTTCCGTATAGACATAATAGTCCGAATAGACAACCTCAATGAGGAGCTTACAGCCATTAGACAGCGCGTTTGGCATGAATACGACCGTGCGAAAGCCAACATCTGCCGGAAACAGCGTTGCAAACATACTCTCATTGAAGTTCAGATAGAGCAGGCGCGGCGAATCCGACAAGTGCAGGATGCTGTCCTGCGGAACAAACATACTGCGGGAGGCTTCATCGTCTTTTGCAACGACCTGCAGCAGATTCTGCTGATTCTGGTCAACGAGATAGATCAGGCAGTTGCAGGCTTTTGTGATGTTCATGACGTATTTGGAGAACATGTGCAGGGATTTGCGCAGATCGACGGTGTCGGTAAAGCTCGGCATATTCTCGTTGATGAGCCGCAGTACCTCGATTTTTTTGTTCTCGTCTTTGTCCGCCTGATAGGGATGACTGCCGACCATGATGGGGAAAAAGCGACGCGGATTTTCTGCAACCTGTTCGGCAGGGTAGCAGCCGTAGTTCCGACCGTGTGAGAAGATTGTGATATGATCGGCAATTTTGACTGCTTCTTCCCACTGGCTCGACAGATACAGAATCTGCGTGCCGCGGCTGCACATCAGATCGAGCAGCCCCAGCACGATTGCAAAGTTCTTATAGGACAGGCAGTTGGTCAGGTCCCGCAGCAAAAGCAGCTTCGGACGGCGATAATAGCTGCGCAGAAGCTCAAGAATTTTTCGGTCCTCACGGGCCATTTTCGAGGCCTTCTGCCGCGCCGGCAGATACAGCCCGGTCTCCGAGAGCACACGCTCATACTCTGCCGCACGCTTTCTGGAGTGAAAATAGAAAAAGGATGCCTCGGAGAAGAGCACGTTATCCTGCGCCGTCAGATTGGGGAAGAGCGTATCCGGTCCGATAATCAGCTGAATATCTCCATTGCGTACCAGCTTGAAATAGTCCTCGCCGTCAAGCAGAATATGCCCGCCTGTCAGCGGCTGATCGCCCAGAAATGTACTCAGAAGCTCATCCAGAAATGTTGCGTTCGGACAGAGCAGTGCATTGACGCCGAGCTTTTCAAATTGTACGTTGATGTCTTTGATCCGTCCGCTCTGCGTAGCCGCGGAAACCTGTTTTAGCTCCAGCATGGTGGCGTTCCTTTATTGTTATAGATCCAGCAGCTTTTCAGCTGTAATGAGTTCTCTGGAAATGACGGCGATTTTTTTGTTCCGATCCTTGCTCATCTTCTGCAGACGCTTCATGGCCTCTGGCTCCGTCAAAGCAAAGCGGCTCATCAGAATGCCCTTGGCGCGTTCTATATACTTCCGGTCCTCCAGAGCCGTGCGCAGCGTATCGGATTCCTGCCGAATCTGCATAAATTCCTGATACCGCGCCAGTGCGATCTGAATCGCGGCGCTGATCTGTTTGCTGTCGACCGGCTTGAGAAGATACCCGAACGCCCCGGCACGGGCGGCCTGCGCACTCAGCTCTTCAGAATAGAAGCCCGTGATGAACACACACGGAACCAGCGCCTCCTGCAGCACGTGATCCACGACTTCGATGCCGCTCTTTCCGGGCATATTGATGTCGATGAGCACCATGTCCGGGCGCAGGCGCAGGATCTCCCGCTCCGCAGTATCACCGTCGCGCGCAACACCGATCACGGTATGTCCAAGCCGCTGGCACTGCATCTTGAAATTGCTCAGAATAATGGCCTCGTCTTCTGCGATAAACAGCCGCAATTGCTCCATGGTTTCCTCCAGTACATAGAATTGTGAGTCTTCGGGAATCAATACAAAATGATTATATTCCCGGCGGTCACATTTGTAAAGCGATACCGCCTCAGCGGATACATTTGGCAAACTCCAGTTCCATCTTCGGCCACGCCTCATGAATGTCTGCGGAATGGCTGAAGAGGAATGTATTTCCAAGCACAATGTAGTCTATGCCAGTCTCATGGATGGCCTTCATGGTGTTGGCATGGCAGCCGCCGTCGATCTGTGTTTCAAAATGAAGCCCGTCCGCTTCACGCAGTGCAATCGCCTGCCGGATCTTCTCCAGAACGACTGGCGCAAGCTTCTGTCCGGCAAAGCCAGGGGTCACGCCCATAAAGGTCAGCAGGTCGACCTGATCGAGATAGGCTTCGATCTGCGAAAGGGGAGTGGCCGGATTGAGGACCACGCCGAACCGCCTGCCGTTCTTTTTGACGAGCTCAATATATTTGAATACATTTTTCTCCACAGCATCCGCCTGAAAGGAGAGGATGTCTGCGCCTGCGTCGATGCAGGCCTGCGCGATCTCGTATTCCGTGCCGTCGACCATCATATGAACATCGATCGGTTTTTTTGCATAGGGCGCCAGCTGCCGGATAAAGTCCGGAAACAGGCACATGTTTTTGGCATAGTGCCAGTCAATGATATCCACATGGAACAGTGCCGTATAGTCGTTGAGCGCAGTGATCTGATCGGCTGCGTGCATCAGGTCCATACCCATCAGGGAGGTGGAAAATTTCTGCTTCATAGCTTCCTCACTTTTTAGATTGAGCCCCGTCTCCACAGCGCGGAGACGGGGACAGAGGTGTTGCGGATTCAGGATTATTCGGGCTTATAGTTCGGCAGGTACTGACGGATCGCGGCGAGCGCCTCTTCCGTGTCCAGATTGTCCTTCGTCAGCAGATAGGTGCCGGCGTCGACCTGCTTTTCTACGCTCTGGCCGTTCAGAAGCGCAAGAATCGTCTTGACGCCTTCATAGCCCATGTTGTACGGGCTCTGCAGAACGGTGGCTGTGACCATGCCGGTCTTGATGTAGGAGATGATGTCCTCGCTGACGTCAACAGAGCAGAGCTTGACCTCGCCGCAGATGCCTTCCTGAAGGAATGCGTTGCTGGCGCCGGTGATGGCTGCGTCGTTGGAGCAGAAGATGACGCTGATATCGGGGTTCGCGGTCAGGTAGTTCAGGGCCATGGATTCTGCGGTCGGGATGTCGGAGTCTGCCAGCTGGATGCCGAGATACTCGATGTTCTCATACTCCTGCATTCCCTGATTGAAGCCTTCGGGACGGTCCACACCGGCGGCAAACGCGTAGTTATCGCCGATGATAGCATATTTGCCCTCGTAGCCGATGATCTCTGCCATATATTCGCCGAGCTTTTTGCAGCCGCTGACGTTGTCGGTGCAGATGAAGGAGCTGGCGTCGTTCGGCTCAACGCCGGAGTCTACGGTGCAGACAAAAACGCCGTTTTCTTCCGCGTCAACGACGGCAGAGTGCAGCGCCTCAGGATCGGTCGCGGCAAGCAGGATGCCGTCCACACCAGCAGTGACTGCGTTGTTCATGATGTCGATCTGCCCCTGAGAGTCGCCGTTTCTGGCCGGGCCGTGATAGAGAATGGTGATGCCGCCGTATTCTGCGCCAAATTCTTTAGCAGCAGCTTCCGCACCGGCGCGCAGGGCGTTCCAATAGTCAGAAGCGGTGGACATGGGGACAATCTGAATGGTCAGGCCGTTTTTCGATGCGCTGGTGTCGCCAGCGGGCTGATCTTCGGAGGCTGCGGGTTCTGCGGAAGGGGTTGTGTCCGCGGCGGTGTCGTTCGAGGGGGTGCTGGGGTTCGTATTGGCTGCGCAGGCAGCCAGAGCGAGGACCAGCGAGAGAGCCAGAAGTAATGCTGCGATCTTTTTCATGTGTCAATCTCCTTCATTTTTGTTATATGCAATATTGCAACCTGCAATATTACTTCAGGATTTTTCTGCGGCGGATGTTATCCACCAGAACTGCTGCAATCAGCACAACGCCGACCAACAGCTTCTGCCAGTAGGTCGAAATGCCCATCAGCTGAAGACCGTTCGAAAGGACGGACATGATGAGCGCACCGACCATCGAGCCAATAATCGTGCCTTCGCCGCCGAGCAGGCTCGTGCCGC
>OIZX01001241.1_pt1 | contig 13702 bp, 14 predicted proteins | sample 1588621 | NCBI WGS metagenome assembly OIZX01 (sample SAMN03283276) | human gut metagenome | biome: human-associated habitat; material: feces | host: Homo sapiens | place: Peru | collected 2012
GTTGACATTAATGCCTGCTCCAATGACTACATGATTGATATAATCAATCTCCGTACTCATCTCTGTCAGGATTCCACAGATTTTCCGTCCATTTACTACGATGTCATTCGGCCACTTGATTTTGGTATCAAGTCCGGTTACTTCCTTAATGCCTTCTGCCACAGCAATTGCCATCACAAGTGTCAGCTGCGGAGCTTTCAGCGGCGAGATCTCCGGATACAGTAAGATCGTCATATAGATACTGCTTCCGGACGGTGATTTCCAGACACGGCCTCTGCGGCCTTTTCCTGGTTCTCCTTGGCCTTGTCGATGCCCTCGGTGCTCTCCTTGCTGAACAGAATCCGGATGGTCAGGATCATCAGCTTGACATCCAGCAGCAGAGAGTAGTTTTCGATATACATGAGGTCAAGGCGAAGCTTGTCGTAGGGGCTGGTGTTGTACTTGCCGTAGATCTGGGCGTAGCCCGTCAGGCCGCCCCGAACCTTCAGCCGATAGGCAAATTCCGGAATGTCCTTGCAGTATTCGTCGGCGATGACCTTCCGCTCTGGCCGGGGGCCTACGACGCTCATGTCGCCCTTGAGGATATTGATAAGCTGGGGCAGCTCGTCCAGCCGGAAGGGACGGATGATTCGCCCGACCCTGGTAATCCGGGGGTCGTTGTCCGTGGCCAGCACCGCACCGGCGTATTTTTCCGCGTCCACTACCATGCTGCGGAATTTCAGAATGTCAAACTCCACCCCGTTCCGGGTCAGCCGCTTCTGACGGAAGAACACCGGCCCGCCGTCCTCCAGCTTGATGGCGGCGGCGATGAGCAGCATCAGCGGGGCGAGAATCAGCAGCACGATGGCACTGATGACCACGTCCATAATCCGCTTGGCCACCCGCTCGGCAGGGGTCAGCCCCGTGCCCTTGACCAGAACCAGAGGGGTGTCGAAGAGGGTAATGTTCCGGGCACCTCTGAGCATGATGTCCGTGAGCTTGGGAGAGACATAGGTGCGGATGCGGTAGCGATAGCAGTATTTGAGCAGATCGTTTCGCAGCTGGGCGGGAACGTCGTTGAGAATCACCGCGTCGTACTTGGGAATTTCCTTGACAATGGCGTCAAAGCCCTCATCAGAGGAAATCAGGGCGCTGATGTTGTACTTGTCCTTCCGGGTATCCATTTTGACTTTCAGCTCCACGCCCCGGCGATGACCGTAAATGAGAAGCATGTCGTGGGGGGCGTACAGCCGGTGATACAGGCTGGTGTAGGCGAAAATCAGAGCCACTGCAATGACAATCTGGACTGCCGTCAGAGCCAGCATGGGGGAGGGGGGCAGCAGGGCATTGCCGATGAGGCACAGCTGCCAGTAGGTGATGAAATTCACCAGAGCCAGGGAAACAATCTGCCCGATCATCAGATCCAACCGGTGGAGCTGACCGAACATGGTGCATTCCGAGTTCAGGAACAGGGCGTACAGCAGAACGCCGTAGATGCCCATCAGCACATATTTTCCTTTGTAGACGAAGTATTCCAGGTCGTAGCCGATTTTCCAGGCAAAGTAATAGGCCAGGGTCAGCAGAATCACTTCCAGCAGCGTCTCCGCTACCCGGACAAAGCCCTTCATATCCTCATAAGCGCCGCGGCTTAATTTTCTCATTGTCTGTCTGCACATCCTTTTTCCGGCTGCCCCCAATGGGCAAAAAATCCATAATCGCTTGAATTTTACCACAAAAGACCAGAAAAAGCAAGCCGGGGCAGGAATTTTCCTGAGCCGGCAAAAAAGAGGCAGAGCCTATGGCTCTGCCCCGAAATTTTACCGATGGAAAATGGGTTTTCTGTCCTTGAATGTGCAAACATAGCCGAAAACGCCCTTCAGAAGTTCGCAGGCTTCCTTGGAATACTGTCCCACCCGGCTGGCGGTATGGGCATCGGAGCCTACGGTGACGATTTCGCCGCCCAGCTCCTTGAACCGGCGGAAGTAGTCCTCGGTGGGAAGAAAGCCGCCGCACCGATCCAGGCCGCTGGTGTTCAGCTCCAATCCCTTGCCTTTGGCGGCCAGCACCCGGAGATAGGGGGGCTGGGCGGGGACATCCGGGGGTAGGGCCAGCCACGCGGCCATGATCATGCGGCGCAGGCGGGAGAGGGGATAGCGCTTCGTCTTGGAGGCTGACAGCACCTCCTCCAGGGAAGCGCCGGTCTGGGCGGCGCGGTAGAGCCGGTGGTACAAGCCCTCGCCGCCCCGGTCATAGGGCTGCCAGTCCGCTTCGGACATGGTGCGGAGACGGGAGAGAATGGCCCGTTCGCAGAGGGCGGGGTCGGCGATATGGCCTGACTGGACCTCCCGGCGCAGAATGTCCGCGGCGGCGGGAGGCATAAAGGCACAGGCTTCTTCTGCCGAACCGCGGTGCAGCAGGGCGCGGAGATGGGAGGCGGAGGCTGTGCCCGCCTCCGGCGGGCCGTCGTGATCCGCGCCTATGCGGGGGATGGTCAGGGGAACAAGGCGGCTGTGCTGCCGGACGATGGCCCGGAGATACTCCACCGCCAGGGTGTTGTTGGGCTTTTCCAGCAGCGATGCGTCTACGCCGGGCAGCGTCCCCAGCGCCTGCTGCCGGGCGGCGGCAAAGGTGACGCCGTCCTCCTGCCGGGTGCGGAGGGCTTCGGCAAAGGCGGGGCTGTCCAGCGCGGCGGCGGCCGCCTGTAGGGCGGGCAGGTCGCCGCATTCCGAACCGAACAGCAGCGTGTCCACCGCACCGGTGCGGGTCAGCAGGGCGACGCCGCCGTCGGCAAAGCGTTCTGCCGGAGACATGGCCCACAGGATGGGCAGCTCCAGCACCAGGTCGGCGCCGCAGCGGAGGGCCATCTCGGCCCGGGCGGCCTTGGACACGGCGGCGAAGCTGCCCCGCTGGGTAAAGCTGCCGCTCATGGCACAGACTACGGCGGAAGCGCCCATGGCCCGGGCCTGGGCCAGCAGGTGGGCGTGGCCCAGGTGCAGAGGGTCGAATTCGCAGATGATACCGACGGTCATGGCGGCGCTCCTTTCACGTTTTCTCCTATTTTACATGGCGCTGCGGCAAAATGCAACTTGACATTTGCGGGGAGAGGTATTTACAATGAGGAATACAATGAAGAAAACAGGAGAAACGAGGAACTGACTATGCTGACTGGACTGCTGTACGCCATGAGAGGCGAGATCAAGAGCTTGCTGACACCGGAGGCGCAGCCGGAACGGGTGGCGGCCGGCGTGGCGTTCTACCGCATCCGGGAGAATGTAGTGGCCTGCTGCGGCGGCGTGGGCAAGGTGAACGCCGCCATGGCCACCCAACTGTTCATCGACCTGTACCGGCCGGACCGGCTCATCAATGTGGGCGTGGCGGGCTGCTTTGAGGATGTGCCCATCGGGACGCTGGTGCTGGCGGAGAAGTTCATGCAGCACGATGTGGACACCACCGCCGTGGGCGACCCCATCGGGATGGTGTCTACGGTGGAGAAGGTGGAGTTTCCCACGGCGGAGCTGGAGAAAGCAAAAGCGGCCATGGACCGGACGGGACGGCCCTATCGGGTGGGCGGCGTGGCCACCGGCGAGTGGTTCGCCACCAAGGGTGACCGGGCGCGGTGGATCGCAGAGACGTTCCACCCGCTGCTGGTGGAGATGGAGGGCGGCGCGGCGGCCCAGGTGTGCCTGCGGAACGATGTACCGTTCATGGCGCTGAAGTCCGTGTCGGACTGCGTGCTGGGAGATCACAACATTTACTTTGATTTCCCGAAGGCGATGAAGGACCTGAACGAGGCAGTCATGGACTTTGTGGACGCGTGGGAAGCGTGATGCGGCGGCCCTTGCGGGCCGAAAGGGGATAAAATGGGCTTGTCCCGCGGCAAAACAGAGGATTTTTTCGCGAAACAGCGCCGTTTCCTGTTGACAACGGGACGCGGCGCTGTTATACTTGATAAGCCGCTTTGAATGGGTCAGCAAGTTCCGGCTGCGCCGGACGCCCCCGACAGCGAGTCCGTAATAAAGGAAAGGCAGGTGCAACAACTTATGCAGGCTATTATCGTGACCGGAGGCAAGCAGTATAACGTCAGCGAGGGTGACACTTTGTTCATCGAGAAGCTGGACGTGAACGCCGGCGATGCCGTGGCTTTCGATCAGGTCCTGGCCATCGTGGACGGTGAGAACACCAAGTTCGGCACTCCCGTGGTGGAGGGCGCGAAGGTGGACGCCACTGTCGTGAAGAACGGCAAGGGCAAGAAGGTCCGTGTCTACAAGTACAAGGCCAAGAAGGGCTATCACAAGCGTCAGGGTCATCGTCAGCCTTATACCAAGGTTGAGATCGGCAAGATCTCCGTCTAAGGCATGACCACTGTTACATTCCTCACTGAGGGGAAGCGCATCATCGGTTTTGATGCTAAGGGCCACAGCGGTTACAGTGAAGAGGGCAGCGATATCGTCTGCGCGGCAGTCACAAGTGCGGTCCGCCTTGTGGAAAGCACCGTGAACGATGTTTTAGGCCTCGCCGCTTCCGTCAAGGTCCATGAACGCTCCGGCGCTGTGGAATTCCGGCTCCCCGGCGGTCTGTCCGCCACGAACGAGTGCACCTGTCAGGCTCTTTTAACGGGTTTGATGCTGCTCTTTTCCGAGCTGCACAGCGAATATCCGGACAATATCGAAGTCATGGAGGCGTAAGCCCCCTGTTCCGATCATCTTACAGAAAGGATGGCAAATCACCATGCTGAACATCGGTCTTCAGTTTTTCGCCCACAAGAAGGGCGGCGGCTCCACGAAGAACGGCCGCGACTCTAACGCCAAGCGCCTTGGCCCCAAGCGCGCTGACGGTCAGTTCGTTCTCGCCGGCAACATTCTTGTGCGCCAGCGCGGCACCCACATCCATCCGGGCGTCAACGTCGGTATCGGCTCTGACGATACTCTCTACGCCAAGGAGAGCGGCGTGCTCCGTTTCGAGCGTCTCGGCAAGGATCGTAAGCAGGCTTCTGTTTACCCCGCTGAGTAATTGCACAATGAAGAGCCTCGAGCGAATGCTCGGGGCTCTTTTCTTTATCTTTTCCGCAGGAGGTCACTTTTCATGCTCAAGGCAGTTTTGATGGATATCGACGACACGCTGCTCGACTTCGGCAAATGCGCCGAGCAGGCCATGCGCATCGGCTTTGCCGAATGGGGTCTCCCCTATGACGATTCCACTTACGCGACGTTCACGCGCATCAATGACGGCCTCTGGCTCATGATCGAGCGCGGCGAGCTCACGACGCAGCAGCTTTTTGAATTCCGCTGGAACCGCATCTTCGAGGCCCTCGGCATCCAGGCCGACGGCGCCGCGTTTGAAAAGCGGTTTTTGGACCTCCTCTGCGAGACGGCCATCCCAGTCGACGGCGCGGACGAGATCTGCCGCTACCTCAAGGAAAAATATATCCTCTGCGCGGCGAGCAACGCCTTCCACGACCAGCAGCTCAACCGGCTTGAAATGGCGGGACTTCTCCCCTATTTTGACCATGTGTTCGTTTCAGAGTCACTCGGCTACCGCAAGCCCGAAAAGGCGTTTTTCGATGCCTGCCGCGCTTTTCTTCCCGATGTTGCCGCGGACGAGTGCATGATGATTGGCGACTCGCTGACCGCCGACATCACCGGCGGCAAAAACGCGGGCATGAAAACGATCTGGTACAACCACACGCACCGCCCCGTTCCGGAGCGCTGCGAGGCCGACCAGATCGTCGATTCGCTGCTCAAATTAAAGAACCTGCTGTAATTTAAGAGATTGCTTCCGCGCCGACGGTGTATTCCCAGCCGTTATCGCCGCGGGAGGCCGTACACTTCGTAAAGTAGTACGCGCCGAGCGGCGAGCGCCACTTTCCGGCGCTGAAGCAGACGGACGCGCCGTTGTCCTGCGTCTCCTCCGGCGTGATGGTGAAGAGCAGGCCGTTCGTGAACGAATAGGCCGTGCTGCCGCCCTCCAGCTTTTCGCCCGTGAGATAGCCCTGCTCGCGCAGCTCGTCAAACGTCATCGTCAAGCCCTGTACGCCGTGCTTCTGCGCATAGATGTAGGCGACCGCCGCCTTTTCGCCCGCGGTCAGCCCGCCGGGTGCTTTGCTCAGGTCAACGCTCACGAGCTCCGCGCCGCCGTTGAGTCCGTCGTCCGCGCTCCACAGATCCTCCAGTACCTGCAAATAGAGGCCGCAGAGGTCATACCTCGGGTCCGCCTCGCGCGAAAGCGACACGGCCTCCACCTGTGAAAACTTCGCAGGATATGTCTCCTGCACGCCGCCGGTGTACCAGACCTCGGCGCTCATGCCGCTTTCGATCTCGGAAGCGGACACACTGCCGCCGTCTAAGTACAGCGTCACGCCTTCAAGCGGCAGGGCGTAGACCTCCGTCTCTCCCGCTAAAATGAGCGTACCGTTTTCACCGTCGCCCACGACGCGCAGCGTCATCGTGTCCGCGCCGGCGTACTGCGGCTCAGGATTGGGCGTGTCATTTCCGTCTTCGTTATCGCGCCCGCCCTTCGTGCAGGCCAAAAGCGCCGCCGTTACGGCGACGACCATCATCAATGCAAGCAGTCTTTTCAAGGTTTCCGCTTCCTTTCCCGTTGTGTCTTTTCCTTTGACGAAAGGGAGCACAGAAAAGTTCCCAACTTTTTACGATTTTTTCTTTTTTGTGAAACGTTCCGTTTTTCTTGACGAATCGTCAAAAAACGGATAAACTATTTGTTTAGGAATAACAAGAATCCAAGGAGGTGCCAACATGGCAGCATCTTTTATTGATAAGGCGCGCATCTTCTGCCGCGCGGGCAAGGGCGGCAATGGCGCGGTGGCGTTCCACCGCGAAAAGTACGTCTCCGCGGGCGGCCCCGACGGCGGCGACGGCGGCAACGGCGGCAACATCGTCCTCGTTGTCGACGACAACATGTCCACGCTGATGGACTTTCGCTACAAGCGCAAATACGTCGCCGACAACGGCATGGACGGTCAGGGCGCGCGCAAGTTCGGCAAGCAGGGCAAGGATCTCACGATCCGCGTGCCGCGCGGCACCGTCGTGCGCGACGCGGAATCGAACGAGATCATCAAGGATATGTCCGACTCCGAGCCGTTCATCCTCTGCCGCGGCGGCAAGGGCGGCTGGGGCAACGCGCATTTCGCAACGCCGACGCGTCAGGCGCCCCGTTTTGCCAAATCGGGCCTTGAGGGCGAGGAGCACGATGTCGTGCTCGAGCTGAAGCTGCTGGCCGACGTCGGCCTCATCGGCTTCCCGAATGTCGGCAAGTCGACGCTTCTTTCCGTTGTGTCGAAGGCGCGCCCCAAGATTGCAAACTACCACTTCACCACGCTCTACCCCAACCTCGGCGTCGTGTACGTCGACGAGGGCGTTTCGTTCGTCATGGCCGACATCCCCGGCATCATCGAGGGCGCAGCCGAGGGCGCGGGCCTTGGTCACGACTTCCTGCGCCATATCGACCGCTGCCGCCTGCTCGTTCATGTCGTCGACGTGTCGGGCAGCGAGGGCCGCGACCCGGTCGAGGACTTTGACGCCATCAACGCGGAGCTCTCGCAGTATTCCCCCGACCTTGCCACCCGCCCGCAGATCGTCGTCGCGAACAAGACCGACATCATGGAGGACGAGAGCCTGCTCGAAAAGCTGCGCGCGCATGTCGAGCCGCTCGGCTATCCCCTCTTCGCCCTGTCCGCCGCGTCGCACACCGGCACGCGCGAGCTCGTGCTCAAGATCGCCGAAAAGCTCTCCACACTCCCGCCCGTCACGGTCTACGAGCCCGAGTACGTTCCCAAGCCCGTGAAGATTGACGCGAGCGAGCCGCTCAAGATCACCGTCGAGGACAACACCTACATTGTCGAGGGCAAGTGGCTTGAACGCCTTATGAGCAACATCAACTTCGGTGACTACGAGAGCCGGATGTTCTTTGATAAGATGCTGCGAGAAAACGGCGTTTTCCAGCAGCTTGAGGACCTTGGCATCAAGGACGGCGACATCGTCAGCATGTACGAGCTCGAATTCGAGTATCAGCACTAATTTCTTTCGGGAGATGATCTCATGTCCATCAGCCTGTGCGAGGACTGCGTTTATTACAGCTACGATGAAGAGTCCGACAGCTACTACTGTGACGAGCAACTCGATGAGGACGAGATGGCGTCGTTCCTGCGCGGCAAGCTGACCGCCTGTCCGTTCTACCATCCGGGCCAAAGCGACTACTACCTCGCGGGAAAGCAATAAAAAATGCAAAAAGGGAGCACGCGCAAGCGTGCTCCCTTTTTCTGTCAGTCTCGATCAAAATGTGATGCGCATCTGGTGCCAGACAACGCCGCCGTGCACGGACTTGTCCGTCACGCCCTCGTCGACAAAGCAGAACTTCGCGTAGTAGTCGACGAGCCGCTGTTTGCAGGTCAGGACTGCACCCTTTCTCCCCTGCTTTCTCGCATCCTCAACGGCACGGTGGAGCAGTTCGCCCGCGTAGCCGTTTTTCCGGTACTCCGGCAAGGTGTTCAGACCGAAGAGCATCTGCCACGCGCCATTTTCGTCGTGCATGGATGCTTTCGCGTACATTTCGTCGGTCAGGTCGGGCTCGTCCGTCACAAAGCCGTCGAGAAACGCGATGAGCTTGTCGCCCTCGAACATCAGCCAGAAGTGGTCGCCGTAATATTTGATTCGCTCGGCGAATTCCTCTTTTGTCGCTGCCTCGGCCACGGGAAAGCACTCGGCTTCCACTGCCGCGACCGCGTCCAGATCGTTCATCGTTGCTGTTCTGATCTCCATGGTTCTGCCCTCTCTATTTAGTCCCACTTTTCACGGCTGAGCTCGCGCATGTAGCCAGCCGTAATGATACCGGTTGGCAGCGCAACGATGGCGATTCCCATGAACGACGACATCATGCTCACGATGCGGCCGATCTCGCTCGTCGGATAGATGTCGCCATAGCCGACGGTCGTCAGCGTGACGACCGCCCAGTAGATGGCGTCGAAAAACGTGTCAAAGCTGTCGGGCTCCACCTGAAACATGATGAGCGCCGACAGCGCGATATACCCGCCCGCCAGCACACACACCGCCGCGAGCGCTCGTTTCTCGCGCTTGATGACATTCAAAATAAGTTCAAAGCTGTGCGAGTAGCGCAGGAATTTGAGCGCCTTGAGCGCTTTGTTGAGGCGGAAAAGCCTAAACAGCTTGAACCCCGACGACAGCATCGTCAGCGACGGCAGGATGGACAGCAGGTCTACAATACCGAAAAAGCTGAACGGATAGCGCAAAAACGCCCATTTCCCGCTCTTTTCGTACTTTAAGTCCGCCGTCCACCAGCGCAGCAGATAGTCCACGATGAACACCGTGACCGTCGCGCGGTCGAGCCATATAAACAGCGCGTTCGTCTCCTTGAAGCACAGCGGCACAATGCTCGCCGCGATGCACACGAGCATGAAGCGGTCGTAAATGAGACTGTCGCGGTCGTCCTTGTCCGCGACCTCGATGACCTCGTAGATTTTTCTTCGCAAACTCATGCCGTCACTCCCTTGCGCCGGGCAGAAAGCGCTGCTCGACCTCTTCCGCGCTCATCTGCCCGCCGGAGAGCTCCGTGAGCGCGGCGGAAAAGTCCGCCGTCTTCTGCACGGGCAGAAGAAACGTGAGCGTCACGGTAGCGCCGTAATCGCTCGACTCGATCCTGCCCTCGTGTCCCTCGATCAGCAGCTTTATGCGCTCGAACATCGGGTACGGGCATTCGAGCAGCAGCACGGAAAACGGCTGCATCCGCGCCTTGCCCGCTGCGTCAAGCGCGTCCTTCGCCGCCTTGGCGTAGGCGCGCGTCAGCCCGCCCGCGCCAAGCAGAATCCCGCCGAAGTAGCGCGTCACGATGCACACGACGTTTTCGACGTTTTCGCGTTGGAAGACGTTCAGCATCGGCTGGCCTGCCGTGCCCTGCGGCTCGCCGTCGTCGCCGTAGCGGACGGTGCCGTCGTGCAGGACGAAGCACCAGCAATTGTGGCGCGCGTCGTAGTATTTCTTCTTCATCTCGTCGATGCGCGCGCGGGCCTCCGCCTCGCTCTCCACAAGGAAAACGTGGCTGATGAAGCGCGAACGCTTTTCTTCAAACTCACTCTCCGCGCTCTCGTATGGGACAAGGTACTCTGTCATGGTTTCAATGTTCCTTTCAGCGGGTTTTCTCCCACTTTTCTTTTGTGAGAACGTAAAAAAGCGTCGGCCGCAGCGCATCGTCCACAAGCGCCGGCCTTTCACAGGTCAGCTGATAAGAAAAGCCACACTTTTCGATCACGCGCTTTGACTTTTCATTGCCGGCATAGTGCGAACACCAGACCCGCTGTGCGCCTTTATCCTCAAAGCAGTACCTCAGCAGCTCTCGCACGGCTTCGGGGATAAGCCCCTGACCCCAGAGCGGGCGGCCGATCCAATAGCCGATTTCCGGCTCACTCCCGATTTCTGGCGCTTCCGTCGGAAACACGCCGATGGAGCCGACAGGCTCGTCTGGCCGTTCCTTCAAAATGACTGCAAACGTGTCCGGCTCCGAGAGGACGGTTCGGATGATCTCGCGGGAGTTCTCCACGCTCGTATGCGCCGGCCAGCCTGCGGCAGGGCCGACAAACGGATCCCTCGCGTATCGATAGCAGCTCTCCGCGTCGCTCTCGCACCACGGACGCAGGAGAAGGCGCGTCGTTTCAAACGTCATTCCTCCCAGTCCTCCTTCGGCTCGCGGTAGCCCTCGATATAGTCCTTGACCTGGCCGATGACGCGCGGCACGCAGGTGGCCACGATGTCGATGGTCTCGCCATATTCGACGGATTCGACCTTTGCCTCGCGGTAGAGTATATCGAGAAGGCCGCCCTTGTCGTAAGGCAGGTGGATGGTCACGCGGCGCGTGCCCTTGTCGAGGAGCTTGTCGATGCGCGCAAGCAGCTCATCCACGCCCTCGCCGGTCTTGGCGCTGATGTTGACGCTGTCCTCCCCGTGCGGGCGGATATCGCCGAAGTAGAGGTCGGACTTGTTGTAAACGCGCAGGCAGGGAATTTGCTGCGCGCCGAGCTCTTCGATGAGCTCGTCCACGATCTGCGCCTGCTCGAGCCAGTGCGGGTCGGAAATGTCGATGACGTGCAGCAGAAGGTCTGCGTATTCAAGCTCTTCAAGCGTTGCCTTGAAGGCCTCGACCAGCTGGTGCGGCAGCTTGCGGATAAAGCCGACCGTGTCGGAGATCACGACATCCAGCGTGTCGGACACGGTGAGAAGGCGCGTCGTCGTGTCCAGCGTGTCAAACAGGCGGTTATTCGCGGGAATGCCCGCGCCGGTCAGCGCGTTCAAAAGCGTCGACTTGCCCGCGTTCGTGTAGCCGACGATGGCGACGACGGGAATTTCATTCTTGCTGCGGCGGTCGCGCTGCGTGGCGCGCACGCGGCGCACCTCTTCAAGGTCCGCCTTCAGCTTGTCGATCTTTCTGTGGATGTGGCGGCGGTCGGTCTCAAGCTGCGTTTCGCCGGGGCCCTTCGAGCCGATGGGGCCCTTGCCCGACGTGCCCGCCTGACGCTCCAGATGCGTCCACATACCGATCAGGCGCGGCAGCAGGTACTGATACTGCGCAAGCTCGACCTGAAGCCGGCCCTCTTTTGTCTTCGCCCGCTGGGCGAAGATATCGAGAATGAGGCCGCTGCGGTCGAGCACCTGCACGCCGAATTCTTCGCACAGAACGCGCATCTGCGAGGGCGAGAGGTCATTGTCGAAGATGACCATTGTCGCCTCCTGCGACTTTACCAGCTCGCGGATCTCGTCCACCTTGCCCTCGCCGATGAATGTGTGCGGGTTCGGCGACGGCAGCGTTTGTAAAACCACGCCGACGCTGACGCCGCCCGCCGTTTCGACGAGCGCACCGAGTTCTTCAAGGCTCTCCTCGTCGGCATTCTCTTTTCGATCGAGCCGCGGCGACGAAAGGCCGACTAAAATCGCCCTGTCGCGCGGCGCGTTGTTCTCTTTCAATGCTTCCATAGATTCTCCTTATCGCGCCGAAATCGGCGCTGTACAAATCATTTTTATTATAGTGTATTTTCCGCCAAAAGAAAAGGCAAAAACGCTTTTCATTGACATTTCCGCCCCTTTCATGTGAAAATAGGGTGGACGCAACCTCAGGTTGACAAAAAGAAACGCCCGGTTGGTGGTGTTTTCTCCCGTTTTCCTGCTATGCTTTTCCTGCAAAGGCGCAGTGCACGGCGTCGAACGCAGCAACATTTCCCCAAGGAGGAACCTTTCATGGAACTATATGAAAAGCTCTACGAACTGCGCCGCGCGAGCGGCATGTCGCAGGAGGAGCTGGCGGAGAAGCTCGGTGTCTCGCGCCAAGCCGTCTCCAAATGGGAGAGCGGCGCCACGCAGCCGGAGCTTAGCAAGCTCATCGAACTCTCTAAGCTCTACTCCGTTTCCGTCGACGAGCTGCTCAGTCTGGAGCATGCCAAACCCGAGCAGGATGCCGCCGAATCGCCGGTTCAAAGCAACGCCGAAAAAGCTCCCGCGGAAAAGCTGAGCTTCCGCGATTTCTGTATACAGCACAAGAAGATCATCGGCGGTGCGGCCGTGGCGCTCGCCGCGCTCATCGCCGTCGGCGTGCATTACAACAACCGCATCAACACGCTCAGCATGCAAGTAAATGACCTTCGCAGCCAGCTCTACAACGTGCAGAACAATCTCTCCAGCCAGATCGACGGCATCAGCAATAATGTCTCGGACATCTTGGCGCGCGAGTCGAGCCTGATCTCGCAGTATAATTACGAGATCACAAACGTCGATCTTAAAAAGCAGGAATGCACCATCGCGTTTTCCCTGCTGCCAAAGACAATCAGCGAGGGAACGACTGTCCTCATCGGCGTGACCGACCATGGCAATTCCTCGCCGCTGGACAGCTATCGGCCGGGCTACTCTGCCGACCTTACACAGGATGGCTTCGGGTATCTGCACGGCAGTGTAACCGTCCCTCTGAGCGACGAGCTCGGCGTTGGTGTCAACTTCAAGCACGACGGTGAGACACAGTCAGAGGAGCTCGACACGATCTATGATCTCAAATCCCAGTATCAGCCGCAGCTCAAAAGCTTTCTAGCCCCCATCTCCTACGAGCGTCAGGCTGGCAGCAAATGGCAGTACCAGTTCACGCCGGGCAATGCCGGCATCCCGCTCGGCACCATCTCGCTCGGCGCGCTGTCCGATGTGTCCATCCGCAGCGCGTGTCTTGAATACACGCGCGCCAATCAGCTGCTCAGGCGCGTGCCGCTCGAAGCATCGTACAGCGATGGCAGCGCCGTCACCTATGTCGGCGATGACAGCGCCGAAGCCGTGGGCGCATCCGTCATAGAGGGCGTGTCGTACTATGACCTCGCCTATGCCTCCAGCAGCGAATCGGAGGCTTTCACGCTCCCGCTCGGGGCAACGCCGCTCGTCTGCGAGCTTGTCGTCAACCTTGCGGACGACACCGTACTGCGCGTCCGCCTCTTCCAGGTGCGTGCCATTGCAGGCGGCGACAGCTACGAGGAGATAAACTACCTCGACCAAAGTCTCAGTGAGCCGCTCCCTTTCATCGTCGAATTCCCTGACGGGCAAAACTGAGCGTTCCAAAAAAGCAGAAAAAAGCAGCTCTGCCGTAGCAGAGCTGCTTTTGTGATTGAATTAGTTCAGGCCGAACTTCTTGTTGAACTTGGCAACGCGGCCGCCGGTATCGACCAGCTTCTGCT
>OIZX01001244.1_pt1 | contig 13689 bp, 13 predicted proteins | sample 1588621 | NCBI WGS metagenome assembly OIZX01 (sample SAMN03283276) | human gut metagenome | biome: human-associated habitat; material: feces | host: Homo sapiens | place: Peru | collected 2012
CCGCCACACCACCATGCACTGGCTGGTCCCTGAATCTTCCAACGCCAAGAAGTCTGATAAGGAGTAATTACCATGAAAAAATCGCTTCGTTTCGCCAGTGCGGCGCTGGCGCTGACTCTCGCCGCAGGTATGACCCTGCCCGCCTTTGCAGCCGCCAAAGCCGATTATTCCAAGGATGAGACGGTCTACGCCGTGATGAACGCCGACGGCTCCATCAAGTCCACCACCGTCAGCGAGCACCTGTACAGCGCTTCCGGCCTGTCCAATGTCACCGATGAGAGCACCCTGACCGATATCCAGAACACCGAGAGCGATGCCGCGTTCACCCAAGACGGCGAAAAGCTGGTCTGGAACACCGACGACACCGACGTGTACTATAAGGGCAATACCGACAAGGCCCTGCCCATCACCGCAAATGTCACCTATACGCTGGACGGCGTGACCGACAGCCTTGAGAACCTGATCGGCAAGAGCGGCCACCTGACCGTGACCGTTGACCTGACCAACAACGAGACCGGCACCGTGACCGTCAACGGCAAGGAGCGCACCGTTGTCACCCCGCTCATCACTGCTGTGGGCGTGATCTTTGGTCAGGATGCCACCAACCTGAGCGCCGAGCACGGAATGCTGGAATCTGCCGCCAAGAGCAGCGTGGCCGCTTTCGTCTGCCTGCCCGGCGTGAAGGACTCTCTGGACGGTCTGCTGCCCGATGACCTGTCCACTGTGGAGGATTATCTGCAGGACAGCGTCACCGTGGAAGCCGATGTCGAGAACCTGACCGCACCGCAGGTCATGCTGGCCTGTGCCACCAACGCCGATGCGCTGGGCACCAATGCCTTTGACCTGAGCAGCCTCAACGACCTGACCGATGGCATCAACCAGCTGAACGACGCCATGAGCCAGCTGCTGGATGGCGCTTCTCAGCTGGAGGACGGTACCAGTCAGCTGGCCAGCGGTGTGCTGGCACTGCTGGACGGCGCCAACACCCTGAACAATGGTGCAGCCGCACTGGACGAGGGTCTGGGGCAGCTGACCACCGGTCTGGACACCCTGAGCTCCAACAACAGCGCCCTGAACAGCGGCGCACAGCAGGTGGCGGACGGTGTGCTGGCTTCTGCCAACAAGACCCTGAAAGAGGGCGGTCTGATCGACACCGATATGACCTGGGACAACTACGCCGCAGTCATCGACAACATTCTGACCATGAACGACAAGACGCTGGCTGCCGGCCGCCGCAAGATGGTGCGCACCATCTGGGAGCAGGCTCCCAGCTTCAAGGACAGCCAGCTGGATCTGGCCCTGTACCTTTCCGCCACCAAGACCAACCACGATCTGGAGGCCGCGCTGCGCCTGATGCAGAACTACGACCCCTCCATGCTGTGCGGTCTGGTGCAGCTGCTGACCAGTCAGGAAGCCAAGGACACCGCCAAGGCTGAGCTGAAGTATCAGGTGGAGAATAGTCAGGATATCGCCGATGTGCGTGCCCTGAAGGACAGCCTTTCCAAGATCCAGCTCTTTGTTTCCAGCGTGGGCCAGTACACCGCCGGTGTGCAGACCGCCGCAGACGGTGCCCACTCTGCCAAGGACGGCAGCGCCCAGCTTGCCGCCGGTACCAAGACCCTGTACGATGGCGTGAACACCCTGAGCGATGGCGCAAGCCAGCTGAATGACGGCACCCACCAGCTGAACGACGGTCTGAACCAGTTCAACGAGGAGGGCATCTCCAAGCTGACCGGCGCACTGGATCAGGATCAGCTGCACGGCCTTAAGACCGTGCTGGACGAGATGAGCGACCGGCTGGAAAGCTACACCAGCTTTGCCGGTGCACCCGAGGACGCCGAGAGCAGCGTGAAGTTTGTCTACAAGACCGCCGAGACCGTGGCCGCTGCCAACAATGTTGTGGCTGAGACTGAGACGGTGAAGGAGGGCAACATCTTCACCCGCCTGTGGCAGCGCATCGTGGACCTGTTCAAGTTCTGATAATGCCAACATCCTTCCAGAATCGTATATAGATACACAAGAAGCGCCCTGCAGCCATTCGGCTGCGGGGCGCTTCTTGTATCTGCGGGAATATTTCCGTATGAAAGGCATAGAATAAAAAAGAAAGCATCTTGATTGCATTCTGCTTTCATTTGTGATACAATCAAAGAAAGAAGGAGGTGCTGGATATGGCACAGATCAGTGTACGCGTGGATGATGCCGTGAAGCATGAGGCAGAGCAGACCTTTGACGAGATCGGTCTAAGCATGAACACGGCCATCACCATCTTTCTCAAGGCCTGCGCCCGGGAAAAGCGCATTCCGTTTGAACTGACCGCAGACCCCTTTTATTCCTCTGCCAATCAGCGTTATCTGGAAGGCATCATGCGGGATGTGCGCAGCGGCAAGGCGCACTTTGCCCCGCATGACCTCATCGAGGAACCCTGATGCGACTGCTGTGGGAGGACCGTGCATGGGAGGATTATCTTTATTGGCAGATGCAGGACAAAAAGACATTGAAACGCATCAATGCGCTGATCAAAGATATCTCCCGCAACGCCTTTGACGGCATCGGCAAGCCGGAACCGCTGCGCGGTACGCTCAGCGGCTGGTGGAGCCGCCGCATCGACGATGTGAACCGCATCGTTTACTACGAAGAAAACGGCATTGTGTTTATCGTTTCCTGCCGCGGACATTACGATGACACCTGACAGCAGCTGCTGTATCTTCACGATCTACCTAAAAAGGGACACCGGACAGCCCGTAGGCTGTCCGGTGTCCCTTTTTAAATAAACTTACTGATCCTTTTCCACCATCATCTTGCTGGCTTTATAGATATCGCCGCAGCCGAGGGTGATGACCAGATCGCCGGGCTGGGCGTTCTGTTTGACCCAGTCGGCGGCTTCCTGCAGGCTGTTCACCAGCACGGAGCCGGGGATCTGCGCTGCCAGCTTTGCGCTGGTAATGGTGGGGTCGTTGGGCTCGCGGCTGCCCATGATGGGGGTCAGCACCGTGATGTCCGGGATCTTGAGCACATCCACAAAGTCGTTGAACAGCATCTTGGTGCGGCTGTATGTAAACGGCTGGTGGACGGCGATCAGGCGCTTGTAGCCCATCTCCTTGGCGGTGTTCAGGGTGGCGCGCAGCTCGGTGGGGTGGTGGGCGTAGTCGTCGATGACCAACGCACCGTTGCACTCGCCGTACACCTCAAAGCGGCGGCCTGCGCCCTTGAAGTTCAGGGCAGCCTCGGCGCACTGCTCTGCGCTCAGGCCCACAAAGCGGCACACGGCGCACATGGCCAGTGCATTATAAATATTGTGGCGGCCGGGCACGGACAGGCGGATGCGGGTGGTGTCGGTCGTATTCCACTCCTTCAGGTCGAACTCAAAGAAGCCGGGCTTATACTCGTTGACGTTGACAGCGCGGTAGTCGCCATGGTTGTCGATGGCAAAAGTGCGCACCCGGCGATCCAGTGTGTACATCACGTCCATGGTGTTCTTGTCGTCGGCGTTGGCAAAGATCATGAACTGGGTCATCAGGGCAAAGCGCTTGAAGGCGAATTTCAGCTCGCCCATGCTGCCATAGTAGTCCAGATGGTCGTTGTCGATGTTCAGCACCACGGACAGGTAGGGGGTCAGCTTCAGGAAGGTCTCGGCGAACTCGCAGGCCTCGATGACGATATCGTCGCCCTTGCCGGCCTTGCCGTAGCCGTTGATGAGGGGCAGCTTGCCGCCGATGACGGCAGAGGGGTCGCGCCCTGCCAGTTCCAGCGCAGTGGTGATCATGGAGGTCGTAGTGGTCTTGCCATGGGTGCCGGACACGCAAATGCTCTGCTTGTACAGGCGGCTCACATAGCCCAGCAGCACGCTGCGCTCCACGGTGGGGATGCCATAGGAGGCGGCTGCGTTCAGCTCCACGTTGTCCTTGGAGATGGCGGCAGAGTACACCACCATGTCCGCACCGACAACGTTATCCGCATTGTGGCCAAGGCTGACCTTCACGCCCATCTCCCGCTCGTAGCGGATGATGCTGCCGTCCAGCACATCGCTGCCGGACAGCTCGTAGCCCTTGGCGGCAAGGATCTGGATCAGCGGATACATTCCGCTGCCGCCGCAGCCGATAAAATGGATCTTCTTTACATTGTCCAGCAGATGCTGGCTATAATCCGAGTACATGAACATAGTAAGGCTCTCCTCCAAATATTAACGGCTGCAGCGCAGACCGATTCCTTCCAAATATGGGGACACACTCTTATTATATAATTTTTGCAGCATAAAATAAACAGGTAAGGCCGAATTTTCGGAAAGAACCATAAATATTCTGTGATTTTTGTGATATGTGTACAACAAAATCCCGGCAGCATTACTTTGCCCGCCGCCGCAGGATCTCATCCAGAATGGCGTCGGCCACATCGGCCTTGCTCATCAGGGGCAGCTCCCGGGTGCCGTCCGGGGTGATGAAGGTGACCACGTTGGTGTCCACCCCAAAGCCTGCACCGGCCACCTTGAGGTTGTTGGCCACCACCATGTCCAGATTCTTTTTAGCAAGCTTTGCGGAGGAGTTTTCCACAAGATCCCGGGTCTCCATGGAAAAGCCGCACAGGAACTGGTGGGTCTTGCGGGGGCCGATGGTGCCAAGGATATCCTCGGTGCGCTCCACCGGGATGGAGAGGTCGCCCTCCTTCTTTTTGATCTTGTCGTCTGCCACGGTGGCAGGGCGGTAGTCCGCCACGGCGGCTGCCATGATGAGCACATCGGTGGTGTCAAAGCGGCTGGTCACTGCCTCGTACATCTGCCGGGCGGTGGTCACCGGCACATCGGTGGTAAATTTGACCGGCAGCAGGGCGGTCTGCCCGTGGATCAGGGTCACTTCTGCGCCCCGCATGGCGGCGGCGCGGGCAAGGGCGTAGCCCATCTTGCCGGTGGAGTGGTTGGTCATGTAGCGCACCGGGTCCAGCGCCTCCTGCGTGGGGCCGGCGGTCACCGCGATGCGCAGCCCTGCCAGATCTTTCGGGCGGGCGATGGTGTGCAGGATGTGCTCCAGCAGCACTTCCTCCGTGGGCAGGCGTCCGCTGCCCACGTCCTTGCAGGCCAGCACGCCGCTTTCCGAGGGGATGACGGTAAAGCCGTACCGCTCCAGCGTGGCAAGGTTATCCTGCGTGATGGGGTTTTCCAGCATGCCGGTGTTCATGGCGGGGGCTACCAGCTTCGGGCACTTGGCGGCCAGCACCACGGTGGTAAGCATATCGTCCGCAATGCCGTGCGCCATTTTGGCGATGACGTTGGCGGTGGCAGGGGCGACTAAGATCACATCTGCCTTTTTTGCCAGCGAGATGTGGGTGACCTCAAACTTGAAATCCCGGTCAAAGGTGTCCACCATGCACTTGTGGCCGGTCAGGGTCTCAAAGGTGAGAGGGGTGATGAACTGGGTGGCGTTCCGGGTCATGATGACCTCCACATCCGCCCCCAGCTTGCGCAGTGCACTGGCCACGTTGGCCATCTTATAGGCGGCAATGCCGCCGCTCACGCCCAGCAGGACGCACTTGCCGTTCAGATCCATGGTTCGTTTACCTCCCGGAAAAACAGTTCTTTTCCACATATCTTACCTTAGTATAATGCAAAACTTCCACCAGCACAACAAAATCTTTGCCGGGAACTTGTATCCTGCGCAAAAATGCGGTAAAATACGCTTGACAAAGAGCAAACCGGTTCTTTTCTTTTATTTTGAAAAGGAAAACAGAATTATGATCTTAGCCATTGATATAGGCAACACCACCGTCGCCCTTGGGGGCATCCGGGACGGACGTGTATGCTTTGTGGCGCGCATGGACACGGTGCGCACCCGCACGGCTGCGGAATATCGTGCCGAAATGGATAAAATTTTTGCGCACCGCCGCCACCCGGAGCGCCCCATGCGCTTTGAGGGTGCGGTGCTTACCAGCGTAGTGCCCCAGATCACCGGGGCACTGGCCGAGTGCGCCCGTCACTACACCGGCAAAAAGCCGGTCATTGTTTCGCCGGACATCCGCACCGGGCTGACCATGGGGGTGGACGAGCCCCGCGCCGTGGGCAAGGATCGGCTGGTGGATGCCGCCTACGCAGCGGCAAACTTTCCGCTGCCGGTCGTCACGGTAGACCTTGGCACCGCCACCACCTTTAATGTGGTGGACAAAGACCGGGTGTTCCGGGGCGGCGTGATCTGCCCCGGCCTTTCCACCGGGCTGCGCGCGCTGGGCGAGCGCTGCGCCCAGCTGCCGCAGGTGCATCTGGGCTCCCCGAAAAAAGCCATCGGCACCAATACCGAAAGCTGTATGCTGTCCGGCTCGGTGCTGGGCACCGCCGTGCTCATTGACGGCATGGTGCAGCGCATTGAGGAGGAGCTGGGCTGCCCGGCTACGCTGGTGGTCACCGGCGGGCTGGCCAAGTACGTCACCCCGCTGTGCCGCCACCCCCTGACCTATGACCCGGAGCTGCTGATGAAGGGGCTGGCACTGCTGTACCAGCTGAACGCCCCGCAGGAGCACGGCCGCAGCCATGGCGGCGGCAGGCACTACGGTCAGCAGGGACGCCCCCGGGCAAAGCACCCGTACCCCAACCGCCGCACCCGCCGCGAGCCGGAGGCGCTGGTAGGCTGAGGGAACAAGAGGATAAGGGAGAGCATTATGAAACTGGGCATTCTTGGCACGGGTAAGATCGTGCAGGAATTTTTGCCATGGCTTGTGGAGCACACGCCGTTTACTGTGCAGGCGGTGTGCAGCACCCCGCGCTCGGCGGCAAAGGCCGCAGAGCTGTGTGCACAATATCAGATCCCACAGCACACCACCAATTTTTTTGAGCTGCTGCAATGGGTGGATGCGGTCTATATCGCCGTGCCCAATTTGCAGCACGCCCGCTACGCCCGGGTGGCGCTGGAAGCGGGCAAGCACGTCATTGTGGAAAAGCCCATGGCGGTGACTGCCGCCGAGACCGAGGAACTGGCTGCGCTGGCACAGCGCAAGCGTTTGTTCCTCTTTGAGGCTATGACCACCCAGTACCAGCCCAACTACGCCAAGCTCCGGGAGCTGCTGCCCCGGGTGGGCACGGTGCGCATGGTGCAGTGCAGCTTCAGCCAGTATTCCAGCCGGTACGACGCCTTTTGCAATGGGCAGACCCCGCCGGTGTTCGACCCGCTGTGCGCGGGCGGCGCACTGATGGACTTGGGTGTGTACAACGTCAGTTACATCGTGGGTCTGTTCGGTGAGCCGAATAAGGCGGTGTATGCCGCCAACATGGAGCGCAACATCGACACCAGCGGTGTGCTGATGCTGGATTACAGCGGCTTTAAGGCCATAAGCCTTGCCGCCAAGGACTGCGCAGCCCCTGCCCGCTGCATCATTCAGGGCACCAAGGGCTATATCCTGCAAAAATCCACCCCGAACTACTGCGGCGGCGTGACCTTCCATCCCAACGAGGGCAAGGAGGAGCACTACAACCTGAACGGGGACCGTCCCCGGCAGGCGGCAGAGTTCGAGGCCTTTTACCGCGCCATGACCACCGGAGATCAGGAACTGTGCACCCGGATGCTGGATACCAGCATCGCGGTGAGCCGGGTACTCACGGTGGCGCGCCGCAGCGCCGGGGTGCGCTTTCCCGGTGACCGGTTCTAACGCATTTTTCTCTGGAACACGCCCTGACAACCACGCGCTTCCATAGATTTGAATATTCACCTAAAACCCGCACAGAGCGGGCAGGTTTGCGCCGTATCCGACAACAAAGGGCGGAACGGCAGCAGGAGGAAAACTGAATTATGAAGAATACCAATACTAAGACCTTGACTCGTGTGGCCCTGCTGGTGGCCATTGAACTGGTGATGAAGCTTGTCGGTCTGGGCAGTGTGCCCATGGGCCCGCTGTACATGAGCTTCCTCACCCTGCCCATCGCCGTGGGTGCCATCACCATGGGCCCCGCCGTGGGTGCCCTGCTGGGCGGCGTGTTCGGCGCTGTGAGCTTCTACGATGCCATCACCGGCGCATCTGCCATGACCGGCGCACTGTTTCAGGTCAGCCCGCTGAACACCTTTATCCTGTGCGTGGGCATGCGTGTGCTCATGGGTCTGTGCTGCGGCTTGATCTTCAAAGCCCTGCAGAAGCTGGATAAGTCCCGCACCTGGAGCTACATCCTCAGCGCCATGACCGCACCCGCCCTGAACACCCTGTTCTTCATGGGCTACATCGTGCTGGCTTTCTACGGCTGCGACTATGTGCAGAATCTGGTGTCCGTCAAGGGCGCTGCCAACCCCTTCATGTTCGTGGTGCTGCTGGTTGGCGTGCAGGGCGTAGCCGAGTTTCTGGTATCCGGCATTCTGGGCGGCATCGTTGCCCGCGCCGTGGCAAAGTTCCTGAAGTAAGACCGGCTGCGCACCAAGTCAGGGCGGCGCATCCGTGTTTAGAATAGAAAAATGAATGCTCCTCCGGCATCCCGCCGGGGGAGTTTTTTGTATAACGAAAGGGGGTCTGAAAAGCCCGCAGGCTTTTCAGACCCCCTAAATTCAAAAATAATCGTCCCGCCTGCCCGGCGGCAGCCTTTACTTCTTCTCCCGCAGCTGTTCCAGATAGCCGTCTGCCTCAATGGCCTCCGGGGTAAAGGAGTTATTCTTCCACCAGCCCACAAGGGCGGCGGTCACAGTCAGGCCGGTAGTCACCAGCTGCTCTACGGTGGCACTCTCGATGGGCAGCATGGGCTTGCCGCAGGCGCTCAGCACCTGATTGGTCAGTGCCAGCGCCAGCGCAGCCGTGCGCGCCAGCGTGGCGGCAGAAATTTTGCAATGGGTATCGTTCATAGGTTCAGTTCCTCTCTTTCTCTAAATCTGCGATGCGGTGGTTGGCCACCTTCATCTGTTCTTCTAAAATGGGTACGCGGCGGGCAAAGTTGTTATGCTCCCGCACCTCCCGGGTCAGTTCTTCCAGCTTGGTGTCGGTCACTGCCTGACTTTTGCTGTTGGCGATCAGCACGCCGATCAGGGTCACCGCGCCTGCGATGATGGCCGAGATGATGCTTGTCATCGCGCTCACCCCCTCCACCGGGCTTTGTCTGCCCGGGTATCCACGTGCACCCAGCCGGTGGCTCTGCCCGCCTTGACGGGGTAGCGTCCCACGCCTCCCCAGTCCGGCATCAGGCTTTCGGTGTAGGCGGCCACGTCCTCCACGCTCACGTCCTCCACCCGGATGTCTGCCGCCCGGCCCAGCAGATGCTGGCTGCTCTTGGCTCCGCCCACGGCCGCGTTGTGCGCCGCCGTCCGGTAGCCGCTGGTGATCACCACCGGCTTGCCAAAGTGCTCCCGGATGCACTGGAGCAGCAGCATCAGCGCCTCGTCCACCATAACGGTGTCGGTGCCGTCTTTGCAGCGCAGCTCCCGCACCTTAAAGTCCGGTGCAAGCAGCTTTGCCCCGTCCTTGGCAAGGCTATATTCTCTGATTGCCATAGTTCACATCCTTCCTTAACCGTTGTATTCCTTGATGTAAGCGCTATGGAGGATAGTGCCTGCGGGGCAGAAGTTCAGGGTCGCACGGTTGCCCAGCAGGATCGCATCGCAGGCGCTCTTGAAGGTCTTGAAGCCGGGGTACTTGTTCTCTGCGCCGCCATAGGTAGGCAGTGTCCAGGTGCACCAGTTGTCGCCGTTTGTATTTACCTGCATCGCAAACTCACCGCCGCCGGAGGTGTTCAGCCGCAGCCGCAGATGCTGGTGCAGGGTATCGCTGCCCCACCACATATAGGTGTTTCCCAGTGAAGTGCCACCGGCGTCTGTCGCCCAGCGCCATGCGCAGTCTGCTTCTGCCGTTTTTCCTTCCGCAATACCATAGATCGAAGGCCATGCGTAACTCCACTGCTCGCTGCCGAAGGCGAGCACATTCGCAGTGCCCTTTGCCAGCGAAATAAAGCCCTTATTACTCAGGCCATCTCCGTACAGGCTTGCAGGGAGCGTGAAGTCCATATAGATCTCGATGCCGTCCGGCATACCGCTTACCACGGGGATCTTCACGGCACTGTTTGCAGCCAGCGTCAGGCCGCCCCCGGTCAGATAGCCGCTTTCGGTGCCATTCACGTTCACCAGAATGCTGTCGTCTTTGTTGGTCGCAAGGTTCTTTACGGTGGTCTTGTTGGCTGCGCTACCGCCGGTAAAGTCCCAGTAACCATAGTAGGCGGCATAGGGGTTATCGCTCACCACAATGGTCACGCTCACGCTCCGCTCCACGCCGTTTTCCAGCGTGCCGGTCACGGTCACCGTATCATTGTTGCCGCCGCCCAGAATGGTCAGCTTTCCGTTTTCCAGTTTGGCCTTGGTGCTGTCCGACACCTTCCATGTGACGCCCAGACCGCTGTTTGCATTGGCGGGGGTATAGCTGACGTTCAGGGTCAGGATATCGCCCACGCTTGCCTTGCTGCCGGATAGCTTGGGGGTAAAGTCGGTAGCGGGGATGGCGCTCACGATGATTTCTCGGTACGCGTGGCTTGCCCAGTTGCACAGGGGATAGTGCTTTCCGCTCAGGCTCTCGCCCTCTGCCGTTTTGGGGCGATAGTCCACGGTGTTGCCCGCCGAGGAGGTCTCGTTGGTATCGTCTGCGTACAGGTACAGGCTGGTGTAGCGGTCGCTGTCGCGGATGTTGCCGATGCCGCGGTGCTCACGGTCGCCCACGGCGTTGCCCGCATACTTTACTGCCACCTTGCCATGCAGCTCCTGCCCGCAGGTCAGCACCACCCGGGTGTTCTGTACCTCGGCCTTTTCCACGGTCACGCCCACGCCGTCCACATAGACGGAGAAGCCGTAGTTGGGCTGCGCCTGTACCGTATAGGTATCTGCCACCAGCGGCGGCACCGGCACCTCGTAGTCGATGCAGACCTTGTTGCCCTCCACGGTGATGGCGCGGTCGATGACCGTCCGGTCTGCCATGCCCCACAAGAAGGTCTCGGCCAGTTGTTTGCCGATCATCTCGCCCTGCCAGCGGTAACCATTGGAGGTCATGTGCCCGCCTGCAAAGCGCTGACAGGGCATTGCGCTGCCCAGCAGGATCATGTCCTTACACTCGGCTGCGGCCTCCTGCTGCGCCATGTTGATGCTGCTGGTGGCGTTGGTGATGAACGCACCGCCGGGCTGATACACGAAGAACAGCGGCGGCTTGGTCTGGCCGTACTTGGCCATGATGTCGGCCTGCATATCCTTCTTCAGCTGGAGCAGATACTGCTTGTACTCAGCCTTGTCGGTAGTGCCGTCCGTGCCGTTGGTAAAGCCCTGCCCGCTGTTGTGGCCGTCGTAGTTGTACTCGCCCTGCATAAACACGACAGCCACGCACTTCACGGTCTTGCTCTGCGCGGTGACCGCAGCCTTGGTGTTGTCCAGATAGTCCAGAAAGGCGTCCTTGTACAGATACTCGTAGCCATAGCTGGTGCAGCCCTTGCTCAGGCGCTCGATAGAACGCCCACCCAGACCGGTAGAGTTTGCGATGAACTTCTGTCCCGCGTCCCGGTGTCTGCGGTACATGGTGGCAAAGTGGTTCACCGCCGCCACGATGGGGGATTCAAAGCCCACGTTCTTGCAGGGGTTCAGGCCGGTGGTGGTGGCAGCCTGATACCAGTGCGCGCTGCTGCCCACCATGTACACACCGTCCAGTGCCGTATCGGTCAGTGCGATCTGGCTCTCGGTGCCGGAAGCCAGACTCTGGCCGTAGATGATGATCTGCGCATAGTCGCAGCCAGCCACGTCCGCATAGTTCACGCAGCCCATGCGGCTGGGCGTGTAGACAGGTGCTGCGGTCGCCGTACCCAGATCACCGGGGTCGCCCTTGTCGCCTTTCGGACCCTGCGGGCCTGCCGGGCCAGTGTCACCCTTGTCGCCTTTATCGCCCTTAACGCCTGTGGCGGCAGCTGCAATGCCTGCCTCCATGTGGTTCAGCTGGGCAGCCGTCAGGGTCTGGCCGTCCACAAAATTCTGTTTTTCGTAGCTCATTTGTTCCTCCCTAAGATCATTTTTCCGAGGACCGCCTGCCCAAGCACGGCAAAAACCGTGTCTGTCGGTTGATCCGGCTTTTCCGGCTGCGTGGTGCCCCATAATGCCGCCAAGCGGTCATAGGCGGCCATGGCCGCGTCATTGCCCGCTGTCAGAAGCCGCAGGATCGCCAGCAGCGCCTGTTTTTCTACGGTGGTAATGCCGCCTGTGCCCAGCAGCCCTACCAGCGCCTCCCACGCCGGGGTAGCCGGTGCAGGCATCGTGCCCTCTGCCGTGCCGCTGTTGGCGCATACCTTGCACCGCACATCGGCGCTTGTCACGGTGCGGCTGCCGTCCGTGCCCTCAAAGGTGATGCAGCCCGTGCCGGGCACTGCCGTCACCGCCGCCGGAACGGTCAGAAAGCCGCTTTCCACCAGTGTGGCCGCGCTTGCGCCGGGGGTGTGCCAGTGGGCGCATACGGTCAGCCCCTTCCACTCGCCCCGCTGCTCGATGCGCAGCCGGTAGTTGCCCCGGTTGCCCGCGTACCCCAGCAGCAGCTGCCCGCCGGGCACCGCTGCCGCGCCGTTGCGCTCCAGCCGGATGGTCATCTCATTCATGCCGCACCACCCTTACACATACTGGTAGCCCTCTACGTTGAAGGGATACTTGTGATCGCCCGACGCGTCCGTTCTCGCAGCGTCCACGTTCAGCGTGCCGTCTGCCGCAAAGCTCATCCGCACGGGCGCTGCGCCGCTGCACTTCACGCCGCTGCTGAGGTCGTATTTCAGGCCGCCTACCATGGCCACCGCCGTGCCGCCCCGCACGATGCGGGTGCTGCCATAGTCCGCAGCCGTTCCCACACCGGTAGAGGTGTTGCCGCCGCTTTCAAGCGCTGCGGGTGCCAGCATCTTTACCACGATGTAATCCGCCGTCTCCGGCACAGTCAGGCTCGTTGCGGCCTTGCCCGCAACGCCTGCGCCGGTGTAGACCAGCTTTCCGTCCATGTCCATCATCCTTTCCAGTCGTTTCAGTTTTTCGGCCAAGCGAAAGCCCAGCACCGTGTCAAGATTTTCCGCTGTCACTTCCAGCGTGCCGTCCGCGCTCACGGTCAACCCCCGCCCGGCTTTCACGCCGCCCAGCACGTCTGCGGTGGCACACGGCAGGGTGTAGCCTGTGCTGAATTTCCGGTCCGCTTCGGCCTTGGAATAGAACCGGTCATCTGCGCCCAGCTGCAGCAGCGCTGCCGTCTTTTCCTGCGCCGACCAGCCTGCTGCCCCGGCGGCACTGGTCAGTGCCTTTTTGACGCCGTAGGGCAGCAGCGCCGGGGTCAGGGGCGCGTAGGCCTCGGTCATGCGGTCCAGCTGCGCTGCCGTAGCGGGCACAGTGGTCAGGGTGGCGTCTGTCCGCACCGCAACACCGTACTGCCCGTCTGCCCGCACCGCACCGGGCGTTGCTGCTGTGGGCACGGTCTCGCTGCGCACATAGGGGCGCAGGTCCGGCAGCGGGGTGGTATCGGTCTGCACCGCGCCGGTGGCGGTATCCACGCTGAGGATGCGCACCACCTCGCCGGGCAAAGGCTGCGCCGGGAGCGGCACCGCTGCCACATCCTGTGCGTCCAACTGCACCGCGCCGCCTTTGCTGTTCACGCTCAGCACGGTGCCGTCCTTGGGCGCGTAGCTCTCTGCACGCAGTGCAGCTGCCTCTGCACGCTTTGCGCAGGCATCGGCATCGGTGCGGTCGGCCAGAATTTTGT
>OIZX01001245.1_pt1 | contig 13674 bp, 11 predicted proteins | sample 1588621 | NCBI WGS metagenome assembly OIZX01 (sample SAMN03283276) | human gut metagenome | biome: human-associated habitat; material: feces | host: Homo sapiens | place: Peru | collected 2012
AGTTTCATCATGGCGAAGGATGCGTGAAGATGCACACTCTTATCGACCTCAGAGGTAGTATACCTTCTTATATTGTCATGACCAATGGTCTTGTACATGATTCGAAGGTAATGCCTATGATACCTGTTGAAGAACAAGCCTTTTACCTTATGGATAAAGGCTATATCTTTTTCAAGCAACTTTACGAGTGCTTTCATCTTAAGCATGCATACTTTGTAACCAGAGCAAAAGACAACATGTTGTACAATATCATAGAGGAATATGAAGTTGACAAATCAACTGGGTTGATAAGTGACCAGCTTATACGTCTGACAGGTTTAAAACCTTCTGTACAATATCCTGAACCACTCCGTATGGTAGTATACGAGGATTATGCAACAAACAACGTATATAGGTTTCTTACAAACAACTTAACCATTGATTCTCTGACAGTTGCAGAACTTTACAGAGAAAGATGGAGTGTCGAATTGTTCTTTCGCTGGATTAAACAACATCTACATATTAAGAAGTTCTATGGCACTACGGAGAATGCCGTTTATCTTCAGTTGTGGATTGCTGTTTGTGATTATCTGCTACTTATCATAGCGAAGAAACACTTCAATATTCCACAGACACTTCATACAATATCAAAGTCTATTGGTCCGCTTCTGTTTAAGCAAGATGATATCCGTTCCATATTCAAAGTAACTAAAGAATTAAGTATTAATAGTCCGGAGTCTCAATATATAGAGGGTTACCTCTTCTGAGATTTTATCCGGACACTAGTGTTGTCGTATATAAAAATTCATAGCTTTATGTTCAATGATTTATACAATTGTTCAGTACTTACTTGATTTACACGATTAAGAATCAAGTTATACACTATCAGAATACTTTTCAAGCGTTTACTTTTGGTCTTTCGGATTTCTTTTATAAGATCCTTTCCCCCATTAGTTATTGATATTTTATCTTTTGTCACAAGGAGCAAATCTGCTTGACTCAACATAACTAAACTATTGATTTCAATAACTAACATTTCTTGATATATTCTGTTTAATGTCAAATCTGCATAGCAATACTTTATATTTTCTGCTATAGTATTATCCTTATACTTCGCCAAACGATTTCTTATCTTATCATTTATAAGCATAGGAACAACTATACTCAATCGCGCCATATTCATATCACCTCTATGAAGCAATAATAAAATGACACTTCCCACTATTGCTTCATTATTATATAGTCTATCCATTGTTCTTGTATTTTTCCTCCCAACCTGGTCGCCAACCTATTTCCGGTTCATGCTCATTATCTTTATCTGAGAGATAGTAAAAGCATCCATTAGAGAAATAAGTTTCTAATTCTTTCTCCACAAAATATATATTCTTGTCCCTTATATCATTCAAGAGATCACTTGATTTCTCTATTATTTTATCATTATCATCAAGATTGACACGTTTCATATAATAATTATATTTCTTACGCCAATAACTGACAGCGTCCTTTCTAACGATTTCAACTTCTTCTGCAGAAACTTCATCATTCTTAATCGCAAGTATAACACTATTGATATAATCATATTTTTCATTTGTGTATTCAACAATATCATCAACATCATCATGTGAAATATCTTCCACATCAATCAGTTGCTTTATGAACACTTGCTCTTCTAATTGAGAAGGAAGTTCAGTCATTGTATTCCTTATAAACGAAAACTTACGTCCTCTGTATTTTTGACTGATTCTGTCAAACGCTATAGAGAATTCATCTCTCTTATAAGAGTTTATTTTACATGAACTACTTTTATCTTTAATCATACCCAAGAGCTCATGATAGGCTTCTTCAACATTCTTGTGAGGAATATTCTTGTTGCGCTCCAAAGATTCCAAAATATCACCTTTCAAATCGGGCTCATAGCAAATACTCATAGTTTTTAATAACAGGTCTGCATATTCAAAATCAATAAGGCATTTTAAATAGACTCTTGTCTGATTTTCTTTTTTTTCCTTTCCTTCAACATCCTTAGCCTCTTTAGTATCATCATAGACTTTAGTATAAAACGCCTTCATCTCATCAAAGGAAATATCACCCGTTTGATATTTTTGTAATTCCTTCCAAAAAGGATTGCTTTCTGATTTTTTATTCGTTACTAGAACAAATTTGTTACTTTCCAAAAAATCAATCTGCTTGTCTTCTTTCTGTTTCTTGGTGATATCTATCCAAACCGCAATGGTCTTCCATAAGTCATGATCTCGTAATCGAAGATTCACCGGATTTTGAGGACTTCCTCCAATAGTATGTTTCAATTGATAGTAAACAAGCGTTTCTCCAGAAAGCATGGATACGTCATCATATTTTTCGTACGAGACGACATCCCTTTTATCAACCATTATCAATAGCCGACTTATAAAATAAAGGAACTGGTAATCGTAACCATCTGTACCTTTTGCATCATGCCCGGTATTTTCAACTATATCTAATTTTCCCATATATTATCATCTTAAGAAAGAATATTTACCCAACAAATACTAATTCTCAAACCATCAAAACACTGTTGGTTACACACATTTCTATACATACACCTTTAATAAGTACTTTCCCAAATACCTGGTTTCCCAACATCATCATTCTGTACTGGTAATGCTATAAAAAGTAGTAAACATCACAAACCTTACCTGTTTTGATGATTTTCATATGTATAATAATGTGCACCACCTATGCAATCACATTATGAAAATTCGCAGTTTTTTATTCTGCTATTTGCATTTTCAAAAAGGTAACTCTTCTGAGCTACAATCTTTATAAGCATACCGCTCTTTACCTACATATATAAAATTACCAGTTTCTCTATTAAAATTATAGGTATCAAACGGATCAAGTGAATGAATAGTCATAACATCCTGCTTAGTAACGCCAACCATATTTCGATACCTAAAAGAATTCATATATGTGCGCACACTATATGCAGGTTCTGTCTCTAATTCTATAACTTGATTATTCTTAACTGCCACAACCTCATCATAAAACTCTATCACACACCCTGCTGGAACCACAGATGCAGAAATCGGTTTCTCAAATTTTCTATTCTTGTCAAACAACGACAACTCAAATACTCTCTGTGATAGATGAATATCATCCTGAGCTTTAACGAAAGACATATTAAATAAGCCTTGTTTAGTTAAAACAAAAGAAGATGAAGAACCATTAAAAGCATATACTATATCATTTATGTCAATAATATCAGCCTTAAACAATTGTCTCATGCTATATTTTTGCTCGCCAAGTTCAACGATTCGCTTTCGTTCAGATCTCTCATCATACTTAGAGAACAAAGGTTTATCTTCAAACTTCTCTACAACATTTGTAAGATATTCAAAATCAGACGAAGACCTATAATTCACTATATCAGTCGACGACCACCCTGTGCGATAAGATACATTATCAACAGGACGCTCTCTAACAATAACTCCTTCATCCATATCAAATGGACCAAAGAACATGCCATCCTTACCTGCCGATACAACAATACTTCCACAGCATGCATTCAGTCCAACAATTTTAGCATCAAACTTCTTTTCAAACTTACATGGCGTAATAGAATAATAATCATTTCCTAAGTTCAATCTACTCTCCAAAAGTCCATCCTTACATCCAACGAATAAAGTCATGGCGTACATTTTCAGATCAAGAATAGGGAAAGATTTAATATAGTCAATCACATAGAAGTCATCTTTTAATTCTTCAAAATCAAGACTAAAATCCACGTTTTCAGAAGCGAAGACCCACAATTTCATCATCACTTCCATAACTTCTGGAATACCTAAAAAAGTCTTACCAGTCTCATTACTAAAGAAATCATTTCTTTCAAAAGCCAATCTTAGCAAAGAAGTAAACATTGGATACCTTTCCTTAAGCCTATGCATAATACGAGACATAGGAACATAACCTAAAGCTCCATCCTCTAAAGCTAAAAACAGATAACCACCATACAAATAGCTATCTACGGCCTTCACATTTATTGAAAAACGAAGAGTTCTCATAAACAATGTTTCATTAATCGTTTATACATTATGCGATCTATAACTTTATTATGATACCAAGTCTCTATCAATTCATCAGAGATTTGCGAGTTACTTTTAGGATAACCATGCCAAAAATCAGCATCATTCGGCGGTTTAGGAAAGAAAGCTATACGCTCATTATCTTTTCCCAACACCTCTTTTCCATTATCAACAATGGAATACAAACCATTAGATTCAGTATCCATCCATACACCTTCATCAGCCAATCTAAACACCTCATACTGTTCGTTGCGCTTCAAGCACCATCTGCTTTTCTCATCCTTTTTAACAGCACCACGACAATGATACACAACTGGCTTATAAAAATGCTGTACATTAGTAGGTCCAAATGTTCCATCAACATTCTGCACAACTTTTGGATAATGATATGCCATAATTATATTTTATATTTTGAATAAGAAGTTCAATACCATGCATTTTTTTGCATTGATATCAAACCTCTCTATGATAAAAGAACTATTCTTAATTGATTTTAATAGTTCCACACATTATACTTATTGTAGATATCTAAATAACAAATATAAACATGAGAAAGAGAAGACACTCGACTGTTACAACTGCAAAAGCAACTCGTTATACCAAGAAGCTAATTAACCTATTAACTTGGTTTTACTATGTCAAGAAGGCATATAAGATTTTTCTTTTTATAAGCGATAACAAAGACCAAATCTATGAAACGCTCCACTCTATAACAGATTGGATATTGCCTTAAGAGATATATCGGCTATTCTAATTGATAATCTAACCTTCCGATTATCCTCCGACTAATTCCGATGATCATACTCTCCAGCAACGGTTTATCCCTGTTTATCGCTCTGAGGGCAAAGAGCAGGAACTGCTCCGATGGAAAGATATGACTATGCGAGTCGTACAGCTTTGCTTACGTAATCGCATAGCCATATCTTTCCATAAAACTCGAAGCATGAGAGTTTGCCCACAGAGCGTTTATCTTGGTTTATGTTAATCCACTCAAGCAAAGCGAAGCCTAATTCTTCACTCATCACTTAACTTTGGTGTTTATTCGGTTTATGTTAATCTCCTCAAGTAGCCAAGTCCTAAGGGCTATTCGCTAATTCACCAAATTAGTTTATTTTTATTTCATATAACTCCATACTTCCTAGTCTGTTTTCAACAGACAGAGCATCCTCATTGTTATGTGGACTTACAGGCATCGTACATTTAAACTTTCCAGCTAATTCAAGCGATTGACCTTTAGCTATATCTGCTTTAGGAACCTTCAGTACAAAGTTTCGTTGTTTTCCATTACGATAATCAGGATTCTCCATTCGAGTAGAAGTATATGATACACCCATCAAATCAGAACACTCACTGACAACTTGGAAAAGCAATTGTGGAATGACGTATTCAGGCTTAAACGGTTTACTCTCGTCTTTTACTTTCAAACCACATGAAAAAATCAATGGATAAAACAATACTAGGCTATATCTTTCCCAGAAGGACAACTCTCTGCATGGCAGAGACAAATCTATACATTGCAATATTTCATTGCTTCTGAAAAGCATCACAGAATATTGATTATCAACAATTCGGCTCTCCGCCAATGCAGTTTCAATACTACCAGCCAAATATAAAGAAGGATATCCCAGGATGCTATACCGATAGCTACCACAACAGTTTCTTAACTCAAAAGGAGTATGAAACAATTCTTTCTGTGCGCTTAAATTTCGTTCACCACGCACACGATAAAGAGGTCCTATATATTGAATTTGCGGAAGAGTATTCAATAAATGGAAATTCTTATCAACAAAGGTATGTTCCAATATTCTATAAGCCATATTTGGAGAACCATTAAAATATGCACTTAGTGATTTTATTATTGAATTCATGAGCATTTTACATTCTGCTACCAAATTAAAATCGACCAATGGACCACCATAATGTTTTATAAATACACTCATACAACTGTTGACAAACTTCCACGTATCAGAATCTATTTTTTCTAAAAACTGGAGATATCGTTGAAAAAAGTTTTTATAAAAATCAATTAAGCTACCAGTATAATTACTATACTCATCAAACGGAGGAGCTAAATTTGCTATTGTTCCTCCAGCTAACGCATTAGCAAAAGAATCAAAAGGCAGTCCTTTACTCTTAAGCCATTTGTCCAAATCTTCTTTGCTCATTTGATGCAAAAATTGTTCAAATTCAATATCTGTCATAGCCTTATTTTTTAGTTATGCATCCCTTTCCTCCAGAAATAATGCCATGTTCTGAAGATTGGCTCACTTAAAGCCTCAGTAGGATAATACCTCACGAAGTGCATATTTCTCCATATCTTCAGGAAGTATTTCTTTGCCATTCCTTGCTTTGTGAAATGCCCATACTTGGTGAAGTGCTGTCCGAAGTTGCCACCATTCAGAATCTCTTCTAACAACAACTTTCCTCGCTTTTCGTCCATCGGAGCAATCATCTTCTCATCTGATAGTCCCAATGCCTCATGTAGCACATACATCACTGCCCCAGCAAACTTCCACAAGCCAAGATATTTCAACTCTCGCTGCAATGCCGCCTGATTCTTCACTCTTCGTTCTTCACTCTTCACTAAAACAAAGTAGTAATCAATGATTTGCCTCATTCCAATACCCTCATCAAAGAAATGATGATACAAATGCGTCAGCTGATAAATCACATTGAATGACGTCGTTGGTATAGCAATTTCTCCAATACAATCTGGCAGGCTAACAACATTTGAGCATTGTAAATCTGCATTCCTCCTAAACCACTTCTGCAACCTCGCATTATAAACAACGTTATTCATCGTGCAAGGCACGAAATGCAACTCCACAGGCACACCATCCATTGAAGTCTCCAGATGCTGATACCTAATATCATCCTCCAGGTCGAAGTTCCTTCTTCCATACTCCATTATTTCCTCCCTGGTAGCATTCAGCCATACATCCACATCCCCAGGATTACGAGAATAAGGATTCCCATACATCAGTGCATTTCCCTGCCCTTTCAGTATGCAGCACCTAAGCCCATCCTTCCTCAGCATTGAGAATAGTTTGCTCGCCACAGAATTCACCTTCATGTTCTGCCTGCGAATCTGTTGCGACTTACCCATCCAAGTCATTAGCAGTTCCCTCCCAATCGGTTTCTGCCTCAGTTCCTCAGGATACTCCTTTCCCAATCGTTCAATACCATCAAAGCAAAGCCCCAAAATCGCCTGTTTAGAAGCAAAGGAATACAGCTTTTGCCAGTCCATACCAGCTACGACGTTGCTTATATTTCTCTTATATCCAAGGCAATATCTCATAAAAGCAAAAAAATCATCAAAGAGCATCACCATATTTCTTTTCTAAATGTAAATTTCATATCAAATTCTATCATCATATTTTTTTGTATGATAGCAAAGTCATATAATTCTCCAATGTAAACCTTCTCAAAAACTTTATATAGCCAAAATATGCAATAATAGTACTAAACCACAAAACAATCACTATCGTCACGCTCGCCCATGAAATCTTATAGTTTTGTATCAAGCACCAAAATCCCTCTTTACCAATCAATTTGGCAAGGATTACCAAAGATTGTGCTATTATAAAATCTGTAAATAAACAAAGAATAAGCGTAATTGCTCTCAGAAAGCCATATAATGCTACATAATTATCTACCTTACCTTGACACTCTTTACAATTTACATAAACATAGTGCATAACAATTCTATGGAAATCACACTGAAGATTAATAGGAGGTCTTTTTACACCGAGTTCATCGGCCAATGCAAACAATTTCTCCTCTATGCAATTTACGATATATCGCTCTTGAGGTCTTGTCACGAAATTAACGATTGGTGTTGAGATAAAATTAATTCCCATCACAACAATTGCTACTGGGAACATAATTATCCAGAGAAAGATACGATATGTTAATCGCAAATTAAAGTTCAATTTCAAATACCTAAAGAAATTGATAACTAGGAGTTTCCCTTCAAATGAATATTCCCTAATTCCCAAATTAACATGCCACTTATTTATAGGTTCGTACTCAAAATCTGCATACCAGAAATTATGGTGAACATTCTTTTTCTGATTACTCAATAGATATAAACTCGGATAACCAAAAGCCTTATTTGTGAAAAACTCTATAGTTATAGCAGATAGATAAGAAATAAGATGCCCTAAGATATAAGCACATAAAATAAAAGGAACAGCAATCTTTACAAGATCAAGAGACTTACCATTGGAATAATAACTTATGCTATCACAAATATATGAAATTGGCAAAATATCTTCTTTTGGCCAAACTATATATGAACTCCATATAATCAAGAGAGCAAATGCCCCTGGAAAGAAATAGCCAAGAAAATCAAATAAGGAAAAAGGATTTTTCGCTTCCATCGTATGTTATTTTTTAACTTCACCAATGTTTCCTACATTCTTTGAATTGGTAGAGAATACTCTATTTTGTGAAGACACTGCATTTTTATCGGAATTGGCAACTACTATCATATCATTAAGTTGTGAAACTAAACTATCAGATGGTTGCTTCAAGAACTGAAATTTATGACATTTTTCCAAAAAAGAAACAAGATCTAGACAATAGAAATCAGCTGCAATACCTGAAATTTCTTTTGTTTTAATAGCAAATTCAGAAACTATAGAGGGATTGGGACCTAATATACGATTATTATCATCCATATTAAACCAGTCCTTGGTTTTACTTCCCCTTACCATGACAATATTTCTTTTATCGTAGGATGCAAAACCTTGCATTTCCTTCCAAATAATATAGTCTCTATATCTTTCTCGTTCACTAGTACTACCATTGTCCATACCAGGTGGCATCTCCTTTCCATATCGTTCACCTCCTCTTCTGAACAACTCACTCAACTGGGCATCAGTGTAATTTACACCAACTTTATCCTTAGTGAATATTTTATCAATTCTTTCCTTCTTGGTATTCTTCTCAAGTTCTAAATCAAGAGCATTGATATCAGAATCAAAACTGGTTTTGATTTTATCAAATGTATCCTTAAAATTTGCCAGTACATCATCCTTGAGATAAGGATTCGATTTCATATTAATCACATTATCATGAAAGTTCTCTAATAGTTTTCTAGCATTATTAATCAATTGCCTTTCTCTTACGATATAAGAATTTACATTGCACATAAAAGAAAAACCAACATCATGTGGCATCCAAAGTTTGTCTGACAGCCATTCACTTTCTAGTATATCCAGTAATTCCGAAGAATTTTTCTCCTCCATTTGGAAAAGCATCAAAAGAACTTCTGTGTCTATGACAATAGAAGTCTTCGGATTTGCCAAGAGAGCTTTTAACTCATCTTCATTTAGGTTACATAAACCTTTAAACGACTCCTTCATCTTGTATTATATATTTTCTCACCCACTCATTGTCAGCTATCACATTAGTCCATGCTGCACGGTGACCAGTTTCTACAACTAAAAGTCTATCATTAGAATCTAAACAACCCATTAAGTTATCACGTACTTCCTTATGACTCAATGGCGAAACTATACACCACACAGATTCGGTAATTTTACCCCAATTAGGGAAAGAGCGCAACATTTCATATAAAGATTGATAATCACGATCTGGTTTACAAAGATCATAAACCACAATATAACTATACATTTTCATCTATCTTAGTTTTTTTAAATTTCTTATTAAGCAACCTATTGATACTTCATAAACCATTCTTCATCCACTTTACAATTTTCACTATTAGGATCAGGAGAAGCTTGCTCTATTTTTACCATTAATGGCATGGGTACACAGTTGCCAAATATCAAAGCTTCACCAGGCACAGCCTGTTTTATCTTATTGACATAATCAGAGGAGAAATACGGAAGAACCGAATAAATGTAGTTCATATCTATTTCATTTTGTATTCTATGCACAATATAATTTCCACATTGTGACAAAACTGTCTGCGATAACTCCGATGGACGTTGGGATGAAATCATCAAGAATAAAGAATACTTTCTACCCTCTCTGGCGATCTTCTCAAAAATGTTCTCTCTCATGATATATTCCGTATCCTTTCTAATATACCTATGAGCTTCATCCAATATCAAATGAACAGGATGTTTTCTACGTTTTTCTCCCTTTTGCTTCTTTCGATAATCAAAAAGAATACGACTTACCACACTTGTCATCAATTCAAGAACATCCGTCCCAACCTCGCTTGAATCTATGCATATAAGTTGAGTTTCATTTGATACTTCTGAAATTCCAAAGACCTTGGCTAAATAGTCTTCTTCATTTTCATAACGACAATCCGTTTCTTTCATAAACTTACATTCTGAATTGTAGAGAAAAACATCCAGACGCGTCATTAATGTGGAAGTGAATTCCCTGACACGCAGATTACCCTTAGCCTCCTCTTCCAACAAAACCAATTCGGCTGCAGTTTTCAAAAAACGGTAATCGAAGTAATCTCCAGATTTCAATTTCTCTTCGTCTATCTTCATGGCAGAACTTTCATCTATTTGCTCGAATGCTTCACCATTATTATCACGATGAGTTGATGTCACATAGTGAGCATTTGCCCCTGCTTTCAAATCGACACTTACATACCGAGCAATTTTTTCATCCTTTATGAATTTAGGCAAAGCTTCAGAAAGGGAATTATTGTTATTACCATAATATACAACACACAATTTTATACATACAGAAAAGAAGTTGGCTAAATCATCAACTACTTGGTCAGGCACTTCATGCTTAGGAACCAACGAATAAATATCTTTCATTTTCTGAATTGCCCCCTTAGCAATTGTCATCTTTGAACTATCTGAATCAGCTTTTGCTATAATTTCAGATAATATTTTCCAAGTCTTCCATTTAATGTAATTAGCAAATTGCTTAACCACATTCTCTTCCTTGGTGTTGAACATTCGATAGAACTTATAACACTCTTGCAGAACGTTATCCCAAAAAGGCTTTTGAGTTCGTTCTGAAGCCATCAAAAATGCCAACCATTCATCAAGATTCATCAGATAATATGGCAGAGTAAACTTAACCATACCCTCATCGACATCACCCGCATTAGGCTTATAGAATATCGCATGAATGTTATCGTTCAATTCTCTGTTAAAAGCCTTTGGATATTCGCCATTGGAATCAAACAAGATAACCTTGGAGCCATATGCATGGTTATTCTCTTTACGGAAGACCTCCTGCAAAATGCGAGCAATTGTATTAGATTTTCCGCTACCACTATTGCCTAAAACGGCAGTATGAATGTTGAAAAGTCTATTGATACTTAATGATATTTTGTAGTTTATCAAACTCTTGCTATAGCCAATATCTATCGAATGATGGATTGTATCATCATCATCATCTTCTTCTATCTGCGAAGACAGGATTTGCCGCAAATCTTGGAACGTAACAATCTCCACATCATTATATAAGGAAGGGAATATTCCTACACCCATAGCAAACTTACCAGAAGTAGTTATCGTTCCTATTGGTTTGACAATGAACTCACGAGAACTATCCAGATTAAATGAAGAAAACATTTTCCCCTCTTGATTGTAATCCAAGATAGCACTGACTTCACACAAGATTTGGTCACCTGTAGCATTATTCGTCTTCAAATAACTACCAATGTTACCAAAGTAGTAAACCTGTCCATTGATAGATACAGAAGAATGCTTGGTTGTAGCAAACAACCGCACCCTAAACTTATCATATTCTACAGACACTATTTTTCCGATTTTCATAGCTTCATTCTTTAACGGTTACAAACTAGAGTACTCAAACCTTCTTGCTCATTTCTTTGAGACCTTTGACAAAGTCCTTGACAATCTTCTCTTCTTGAGCAAAAGCATTCAAGTTTGGCATCCATTCTCTTACAGTGTAATCAAAAAAATGCATTTGAATATTATCTTTTCCTGAATTCGGATTTTTCACTTCACCCCAAAGTCGGAATATACGTTTATCATCAATCTTGCATATTGGCTTTTCCTCGGCTATGTGGTCGATTACCACAAGGTTAAAAGTCGTGTTGGTAGCCAATGCTCGATAAATAACGTCGTTCACATGTTCATCGTTAAAGCCATACCCCATCACAAAGAGAACGGTATTAGGCTCTAATAAGCGATGCTGAAACTCTCTAAACAAATCAACATATGGAGCACCGAGACTTTTATTTTGCTTGGTAGGAGTAGGATAAATCAGGATGTTCTTGTCTTCTTTCCATTTAGGATTTGTGTCCTCCATGATACTAAAGAAGTTGGAGTCATCCTTATCATCATCAATCCAATTCACAGAACCATGAATCTTGTAGAAGTACACCATATTTTCCACAGGCTCATACTTGTCAATACTGACATCCATACGCTTTGAATAGGTGTAATTGAACATTGCAGGATTGAAATGTTTCTTGATTCCTCCACTAAACCCGTTCACATAATGGATATTCAGATTATCCATTGCCATTTCATTAAAGAGGTCATTGTTGGTGGTAAAGACACAGATACGAGATAAATCTTTGTTGCGGAAAGCTATCTTTTGATAGAAGGATTTATAAGTTTCAAGGACTTCAGGAGCTTTACCCTTGGCGAAATCAATATTTATACTTTTAAAGATAATTTCTTCTATGAACTTGATAAGGTCAGAACATTTCTCTTCCCTATATTTATAACCATCACCAAAACCTTGATAGTAAGCTCTACCAGAGTATAGCACAGAGAGAATCTCTTCCAACTTGTTATCACAAGCCTTGGCAATCTTGCCGAAACGTTTTTCCATATAATTGTCTTTCAAAGCCTTTTCAACTTTTGCATAAAGACCTGCCATATTTGGAATCGCAGGACAACTTGTACCAGCACCAAAGAGAAAGCATACATTCTTCATGTTGAAGAACTCCGCAATTTTTGCCTTGACGGCTTGCTTGTATTCTTTTTCTTTTATATTGTTTTCAACAAGATAGTTAGATTTACCTTGATAGAAATGCAAATTAAGAATTTTCTCTTCCATAACCATAATATGATAATTTACTAATGGGTCCAGAAATCTGTCAATCGAATCATTGTTAACCAGAATTCGGACACTTACAGAAAGTTCCCTAAGCAGCCACCACCTTTATCAAGGCGGTCCCATCCCGCACAACCATGGCGAAGACCGCTTTGGTCCGCCAACCTTATAGCGTAGCGGTTCCGAGCACCGGAGGGCGGTTACATCCCTAATCCCTATTGTAGGGATTTAGGGCTTGAGTATAGGGTAAGGACCCTCCCTCAAGGGAGGGACAGGTGGGGCTATTTACAATACATATTATCATAATACTTCTGATACTCCCCAGAAGTAACATGATCCATCCATTCCTGGTTATCAAGATACCATTTTACGGTCTTCTCGATACCCTCCTCAAACTGGAGAGATGGCTCCCAACCCAAATCCTTCTGCAACTTGCGAGAGTCGATGGCGTAACGCATATCGTGACCCTTTCTGTCAGTTACGTAAGTGATGAGGTCCATATCCTCGCCTTCCTTTCTGCCGAGCAGACGGTCAACGGTCTTGATAACCACCTTGATGATATCGATGTTCTTCCACTCGTTGAAACCGCCGATATTGTAAGTCTCGGCAATCTTACCCTTGTGGAAAATCATATCGATGGCACGGGCAT
>OIZX01001246.1_pt1 | contig 13671 bp, 12 predicted proteins | sample 1588621 | NCBI WGS metagenome assembly OIZX01 (sample SAMN03283276) | human gut metagenome | biome: human-associated habitat; material: feces | host: Homo sapiens | place: Peru | collected 2012
TTTTGGGTGAGAGTTTTTTCGATTTTTTGTACCTATATAAGTGAAAGGGTTTTTAGGCCACAGTTTCAGGCAAACCGGAAAGGGGGTTCAAACGAAATGTACGATACCGCAAGACGGGTCGCACTCGTCAAGCAGCGGGTGCGGGAAAACACCCGCCGGAGGCAGCGGCGCGAGGCAATAAGCCTCTCCGCTTTCTGCCTGATGTTATTCACGGCACTTGCCGGGGCGGCGGACGCACTTATAGTGCGGGGACAGACCGCCGCGTGGGGCGTGTTCGGCGCGATGCTGCTGCGGGAGGACGCGGGCGGCTATGTGCTGGTGGCCGTCGTCTCCTTTGCCGCGGCGGCGGCGATCACCGCGCTGTGCTTCCGGCTCAGAAACAGAGAAAACCAGAAAAAAGACGGGGCGGACAAACTGAACCGACACGAACAGGAGGAGAAAAGCCAATGAAGAAACGAATACTTAGCATCCTGCTTCTATGCTGCATGGTGCTGACCATGCTGCCGACGACCGCATTTGCTACGGGTGAGCTTCGTGACAGCACAAACGTGACGGTCACCTTTGATTCCGATGGAGGCAGTGCGGTCGCTCCACAACAGGTTTTGCAGGGACAAAAGGTGCAAAGACCCGCTGACCCTATCAAGGACGGTCATACCTTTATCGGCTGGTATAACAAAGACGACCTGCAATACATCAATCTGCCGGAGTGGAATTTCGATTACCCTGTGTTCGAAAACCTGGAGCTGGTGGCGCAATGGATGGAGGCAGGGCCGATCTCCACCGATCCGGTCGCCTATCTGGATGAAAACGGTCAAACGAAATACTGCACCAAATACTCCGTGCTGACGAGCGAAACCAAGAAAAGCATTCTCGACTATGACGACAAATGGTACGATCTGCCCGCCGGCTGGTATGTGGTGGAGGGCAACGTGACCATCACGCCCCGCTTGGACACCCACGGCGCGGTCAATCTGATCTTAACGAACGGCAGCCACCTCACGGCGGAGTGGGGCATCGATGTAAAGGTGGGCGATACCTTTACCGTCTACGCCCAAAGCACCGATGAGAGCACCATGGGCAGGCTGACGGCGTGCCTCCCGGCGGATTTCAACCTCGACAGGATGGTCGATTACTCTGTATGGCCGTATTCCGGGATGGCCGGCATCGGCAGCAGTGCACGCTGGAGAGAAGGCAACGATGGTATCCGCGAAAGCGAGGGTACGATCGTCATCAACGGCGGTAATATCCGCGCCAGGGGGCAGGATAATGCCTCCGCCATCGGTGGGACACGTGCAGAAGAAATTGAGTTTCGCTCCACCGACCGCGGTGAGGTCTACAACCGCAGGCAGGGCGGCAGCATCACCATCAACGGCGGCGTTGTCCGTACCGAACCCTTTGCCTTGTCGGAAGGCAATCCTCTTGCTGTGATAAGCGTAGGCATCGGCACGTGCCAAATGGGATATGGCGGCAGCGTCACCATCAACGGCGGCACGGTCATCGCAGAGGCTGCCAACGATGCGATCACCACAGGAGATGGCGGCACGATCACCATCAACGGCGGCGATGTAACCGCCCGTGGGGGCGTCAACAACTTTGGAGAAAATTCGCACAGGGTGCTCTCCGGAAACGGGATCGGGCCGTATGAGAGCGGCAGCGTCATCATCAACGGCGGTACTGTCAAGGCGTCTGCCAAGGGAAATGGCTTCGGCATCGGCGGAGCCAGAATTTATAACACCGGGGCAATGACCGTTACCATCAATGGCGGAGAGATAGAAGCCACGGCCAATCGCAATAACGCCGCCATTGGCGATAAAGGCAACGGCAAGAGCGGCGTCACCATCAACGGCGGCGTCATCCATGCGGTCGGAAAAGGCGGTGCGGCAGGCATCGGCAGTAAGGGCGACATTCGCATCACCGGCGGTGAGCTCACCGTTTCCGCCGAGGGCAGCGGCGCAGCCATCGGCGGCTTTACGGACAGCTATTCCGAGCGTGTGGATTGCAAAAGCATCACCATCAACGGCGATGTGATCAAATCTATTTCCAGTAAGGACGGCGCCTGCATCGGCGGAGCTGTCGGCGGAAGCGTTGGAAGCATCACCATTTCGGACGCAGAGCTTCCGCTTCTCAGCAGCGAAAAGGTCCTGATCGGCTGGGACGCAGACTCGCCGGGCGGGAAGCTCACCATCCGAAACTGCCGCGTTGAATCCACGGACATACCCACCACTCATACCGACGGGATCCGCGTGGGCAGCAATAGCGAGATCGTTATTGAAAACGGCGAGATCAGGCTGCCGCATTTGAGAGGCATTCGCGTCGGCGGCAATGGGAGCATCGCCGTCCGGGATTCCGATCTGCACACCTACGGCATTTTCATGGACGAAACCGCGCAATCATCGAATGACGCAAAGACGCTGAAAAAGCTGGAGATCACGAACAGCACCGTGTTGACGGGCGATATCATCGGCGCTCGTGGAGGATATTCTTCCGTTGACGAGGTCGTGATCCACGGCAGCAGCATCCGCCTGAACGATGAGTACACCTATAATTACTGCACGATTGGCGGCGGCACCCATGGTTCCTTTGGCAGCATCGACATTCAGAACAGCCAAATCCATATTCCGTCTTCAGGCGGAAACACGGCCATCGGCAACGGTTGGCAAGTCTATTACAATCGTGAGAGCCGTATCCGCATTGCGAACAGTGAGGTGTCCGTTCGTTGTGCTTCGCTCGGACCCGCCATCGGCGCAGCGTGGGACTCCGGCAGCGGTCGAATAAATATCATCATTGAAAACAGCACCGTGACCGCAAAGGGCGGCAATTTGAGGACTGACGGAAACTATGTTCCCGGCATCGGGAAAAATGCGCTTGGCAGGGCTCCGGAGATTGGGATCCAGATCCTGAACAGCACGGTGGACACCTTCCGGCTTACGGAAAAGGGGGGCACAGACTATGTCTATGACGACCTGCATGAGAAAAACCTGCCCGGTATTCCGCCGGAAAACATCACCATCTGCGGCAGCACCGTCAACAGAAAGACCATTGACCATAGTTTTGACGAATACGGGAAATGTGCGATCTGCGGCAAGTATGATCTTGGATACTGCTATGAGCATGGGCTTTTGACGATGGAGGGGCTGACGGACTGCGTCTCAGACGGCAGCGAAAAGAAGCTGACGGGGCTTTCTCATAAGACGGGCGAGAACGAAACGAAGCAGCTTGCGGAGAACACGGACTACACCGCCAGCTATTCCAACAACGTCCATCCCTACACCCTCAAACCGGACGACGCGGGCTTTGACAGCGAAAAGGCCCCCAAGGTGACGCTGTACGGCACGGGGAACTACTGCGGCAAGGCGGAGCACTACTTCACCATCAGCGAAAACGCTACCGCCGCGCCCAGCATCACCACGGACACCCTGCCAAACGGCAAGGTGGGCGAGGCGTACAGCCAGACCCTGACCGCCGACGGCACTACGCCCATCACATGGGGCATTGACAGTGGCAATCTCCCTGCCGGCCTGACGCTGGACGAAGCCACCGGCGAGATCAGCGGCACGCCTACCGCAGCGGGAACCGCCAGCTTCACCGTTAAGGCGGAAAACAGTGCGGGCAGCGATACGAAGGAGCTGTCTATTGCGATAGCCAAGGCCGCGCCCACCGAGCATACCGTCACCGTGACCAGCGGCGGCAACGGAACGGCTTCCGCATCTCCCGCAAAGGCTGTTGCCGGTGCGGAGATCACCCTGAGCGCTACGCCCGACAAGGGCTATCACCTCAAGGAGTGGCAGGTCGAATCTCCGGCAGGACTTGTAATCACCAACAACAAGTTCACCATGCCGAACGGCAATGTGGAGGTCAAGGCCATCTTTGAGAAGGACGCACCTCCTGCACCCACCGAGTTCATCGTCACCTTTGACGGCAACGGCGGTACGCCCTCTGTCGGCAGCATGACCACCACCAATCAGAAGCTGCCCTCTCTGCCCAGCGCCTCCCGAAGCGGCAGTTACAGCTTCGATGGCTGGTACACCGAAAAGAGCGGCGGCACAAAGATTACGACGGCTACCGTATTCTCTGCAAAAACCACCGTCTACGCCCACTGGACGTATACCGGCGGCGGTGGCGGCGGCTACAATCCGCCCGTCACCTACTACACGCTGCGCTTTGAAACAGGCGGCGGCAGTGATATTCCCAGCGTACGGGAAGCGTACAATACCTACATTGACCTGACAAAGTACGTCCCGACCTGGCGCGGGCATACCTTTATCGGCTGGTACACCGAACGCAGCCTGATGAACAAGGTTTCCGGTGTTTATCTGACGAAGGATATGACCGTGTATGCAGGCTGGCGCGTGGACGAAAATCCGGGCACAGGCGCGAATCCCTTTACCGATGTTTCTGAAAAGGACTGGTTCTACGGCGATGTGATGTTCGTCTATGAAAACGGACTGATGCTCGGCACGAGCAAGACCCTGTTCAGTCCGCATGGGACGGCAACGCGCGGCATGATGGCGACCATTCTCTGGCGCATGGAGGGCAGCCCCGTACCGAAGGGCAAAAACAGCTTTACCGATGTGGAGGCCGGAAAGTGGTACGCTGACGCGATCACATGGACGGCGGAGAACGGCATCTTTGCGGGCTACGGCAAAGACAAATTTGGCCCGGACGATCCCATCACCCGCGAACAGCTTGCAGCCATCTTCTACCGCTACGCAGACTACAAGGGCTATGATCTGACCGTCAAGGGAAATCTGGACAAGTTCAAGGATGCGGACAAGATCACGGATTACGCAAAGACGGCGATGCAATGGGCGGTCGGCAGCGGTCTTGTGAAGGGAAAATCCGGCAATCTGCTTGACCCGCAGGGCACGGCGACCCGCGCTGAGATCGCCGCCATGCTCCACCGCTTCATTGAGAAGTATGAGCTGGTGCAGGGCAAGGCTCCCGGCGGCCTGATGGGCTGGATCGACCCGAAGCGGCTGCAAATCCCAAAGACCGGCGACAGCAGCGTGTTAGGCTTGTGGGGGATCTCCCTCTGTACATCTCTTGCCGGATGCCTTGTGCTGACCACATGGCAGATCAGGCGGCGGCGTGAGGAAGAAGCGCTGCAAATCATCGAAAAGTAAACAGGTTCACCTTTAGGGGCGCGGGCAAATAGCCCCGCGCCCCTTTTCGGTTTCATTCGTCAGGAAAGGCGGTTGCTCTTTTGAACAACCGCCTTTCGCCATTTCTATCCGATTTGAGCAGAAAGGAAATCAGTCTATGACAAAAGAGTACAGGAGGTGTCGCTGATGCGGCTTGCCGCCGCACAAATCGCATAACCGGACTAATACGGCATGAAAGCAGTTTTCTGCACCCGCCTGCCCTTTCTGCTGTTTCATTGCGCCTATTGAGCACCTATGAAGGTTTTGAAGCCTTTATAGGTGCTTTTTGTCATCCACGGCACTTCTTCGCCGTGGGCTGCCGCTCCCCGCCGCCCTTCGTTTGGATTCGACCGCAACACCGAACAAAAACATCCAAACGGAGGAATACAACATGACAACGATCAACCTGCGGGAGCTTTACCCGTGGTACACCGAGGATACCTTTATCGAGGTTTCCGATGAAGTTGCCGCGTTTCTTGATGAGGATAGGCGGCTTCAGATCAACTACGCGCAGTACATCCGCGACAACAAGGCGTTCTACTCGCTGGACGCAGGCGACGGCATCGAGGCGGAAGCGCTGAATCTGCCGGAACAGCCGGACGAGGCGCTGGAGCGCATGGAGCTGGAGCGGCTGCTGAAAGAAGCTCTGGCACAGCTCACGGAAACTCAGCGGCGCAGGCTGCTTGCCAGCGTTCTCAATGATGAGAGCAACCAGCGGATTGCCGCCCTTGAGAGCGTTGATGAGAGTGCAGTGCGCAGAAGCATTCAGCGTGGATTGGCGGCACTCAAAAAAATTCTGAAGAAATCTTGAGTTACCCCGTCCGAAAAAGCCCGATTTTTCTTGAGGTATATGAGAGGGATATTCTTCTTTCTCGCCTCTGCTCCTTGAAAACCGCATAGACACCGGTATCAGCACAGACCCCGCGCGGCTGAAAAGCCAAGCGACAAAAGGCGCGCCGCCATGACGACAGACCTCCCATCCTTCGGGACGGGCGGCTGTCCGAGCGATCTACGCGGCCTTTGACCCGATGCCCGGCAGCATCGGGCGCGATGACAGCGCGGGCGATACGCAACCCCAGCTACGGCCTCCCACTGACTTGAGGGGGATTCCTGCGGCGCTCGTGAGCCTTACAAGCCACGGCGCTGGTGGGAATGGGACAGCCTTGCCAAAGGCGGCTGATACCGGTCCCAGAGGCGATATATGCCTCGCGCCGGGGGCTGTGACAAATACGGCGGAACAAAACTACATGACACAACATACGCAGACAGCCGCGCCGGTGCAGTATCATGCAACATGACAGCAATCCCTCCGGCGCGGCTGCTCTGCCGGAACGAATACGAACAAGCCCCGCTGTCATATCGTGGCAGCGGGACTAAATTGATAAATCGGAGGTGCGTTTATGCAGAAGCAAGCCATCCCCAAAGAGCCGGTCGCCTCTTATAAGGAGGTCAGGATCGGCAAGACCCTCTATCGCGTGACAAGCGTGTTTTCCGGCGAAAAGGACCTTGGCAGGACGCTGGAGCAGCTTGCGGTGCGCCGCGCCATGACAGAGCTGGACGCTCCCGCGGCCGCACAGCCCTGTCACGCATCGTAACAGACAATCAGCCTCCCTGCGGCGGCATCCTTGCGCGAAAATGGTATCCCCGGTATCATATTCTTGCAGGGAAAACCTGCGAGAGCCATCACGCCGCACGGATGTATGAATCGCAGAGAATCGGGAGGTAAAATACAGATGATCGAAAAGACATACAACGTAGGTATCTATTGCAGGCTCAGCAACGACGATGAGCGTGACGGGGAGTCCGTATCCATTGAAAATCAGAAGCTCCTGCTGCAAAGCTATGTGCGTCAGCGGGGCTGGAACGAGATCGCGGTGTACTGTGACGACGGGTACTCAGGTACGAATTTCGACAGACCCGGCGTCAAACGCCTCATCGAAGATGCAAAAGCCAAGAAAATCAACCTCATTCTGGTAAAAGACCTATCACGCTTTGGGCGTAACTACATCGAGTTCGGACAGTACACGGACTACCTGTTCCCCTCGCTGGGCTGCCGTTTTATCGCGCTGAATAACGGCATCGACACCATGAGTGACAACGGCAGCACCGACGTCATGTGCTTTTTGAATTTATTTAACGAATTTTACAGCCGGGACACCTCCAAGAAGGTCAAGGCGGTCAAAAGAGCCTGCGCGGAAAGCGGCAAGTTCATGGGAACCTACCCCGCCTACGGCTACAAGCGCGACCCGGAGGATAAGCACCACCTCGTCATCGACGAGGAGACCGCCCCTACCGTGCGCCGCATCTTCGCCATGCGCGCCGCCGGCACAGGCTTCCGCGCCATCGCCGTCACGCTCAACGAGGAGGGCGTTCTGCCGCCCGGTGCGCTCTACTATCAGCGCAAGGGGCGCAGCGACCCGCGCAACGTCAACCACAAGTGGGCGGAAACCACCGTCAAAGCCCTCATCCGCAGTGAGGTCTACATCGGGAACATGGTGCAGGGCAAAACCGGCACTCTGTCCTATAAGTCCAGAAAGCTCATCAACAAGCCGGAGGAGGAATGGATACGGGTGGAGGGAACCCACGAACCCATCATCTCCCGCGAGGTCTGGGATACCGTGGTCAGCATCGACAAAAAGAAGGTGCGCAAGACGCCGCCCACGGACGGCATCCGCAGCATCTTCACCGGCCTTGTCTACTGCGCAGACTGCGGCTTCAAGATGCGCAACCACATCGAGCGCTTCACCTATAAGGACGGTACGCCGGGGCGGTACAGCTCCTTCATCTGCGGCAACTATGCCAGAAGCGGCAAAAGCGCCTGTACCATCCACTCCATCTATGAAAATGTGCTGGAGGAGCTGGTACTGACGGACATCCGGGAAAAGGCGCGCTTCGTCGAGTGCGACGGCGAGCGCCTTGCCGAGCAGATCAGCCGCATGAAGGAAAAGGAAAGCCGCAGCCGCGTTCTCTCCTATGAGCAGGAGCTGAAAGCGGCAGCGGCGCGTATGACGGAGCTGGAACGGCTGATGCAGAATCTCTATGAGGACAAATGCACCGGCACCATCCCCCAGACGGTCTTTCAGACGCTCATGCGGAAATACGAAACCGAACGGGCAGAAAAAGCCGCCGCCATCCCGGAGCTGGAGCAGAAGGTCAGGGCGCAGCTTGAAAACCGGCAGGACGCAAACCGCTGGATGGAGGTCATCCGCCGCTACACCGAGATCACGGCGCTGGACGAAAGCATCCTCTTTGAGCTGGTGGACCGCATCGAGGTGGGCGAGGCGCGGAAGGTCAACGGACAGCGCATCTGCGACGTCAAGGTGGTCTACCGCTACGTCGGCAGCGTGGACGACGCGCTGGCACAGGAGAGGCTGGAAGCGTATGAAAAAGCTATATAAGGTCGGCATCTATTGCCGGTTGAGCGTGGACGATGCCTCCAACTCCGCCAAGGCGAAAAACTATATCCCCGCTGATGAATCCGTCAGCATCGAGAATCAATATGAACTGCTTTCCAAATTCGTAATGCTCAACGGCTGGACGGAGGTCAAGTCCTACCGGGACGACGGTTATAGCGGTGGAAATTTTCAGCGTCCCGGATTTCTGGAGATGCTGGAGGACGCGCGGCACGGCCTTATCAACCTGATCCTTGTGAAAGACCTATCACGGCTGGGCCGTGATTTTGTGGAGGTCGGACGCTATACCGACGTTATTTTCCCCTCGTTGGGCTGCCGCTTCGTATCCGTCCTTGACTGCCTCGACACCGAGGGCGACAACACGGATATGCTGCACTTCCGCAGTCTGATGAATGACTACCACTTGAAAGACCTCTCCAATAAGGTAAAATCCGTCCTTCACGCCAAAATGCGCAGCGGCCAGTATATCGCCGCCTACGCGCCCTACGGCTACCGCAAGAGCGAGGAGGACAGGCACCGGCTGGTGATTGACGAGGAAGCAGCCGCCGTGGTGCGCCGGATGTTTGAGCTGCGGCGGACAGGCATGGCCTACGGCAAGATCGCCGGCATTCTGAACGGCGAAGGGATACTCTCCCCGCGCTGGTATTGGGCGAAACGGTACGGCAACGGCTCCTGCAAGTACGCGAACCTTTGGATGTACGCCACGGTGAAGAATGTATTGACAAACGAGGTCTACACCGGAAATCTTATTCAGAACCAGACCGGCTCGCGCTCCTATAAGGACGACACCATGATCTATAAGCCGGAATCCGAATGGATACGGCATGAGGCTTTGCATGAAGCCATCATCTCGCCGGAGGTATGGAATGAAGTGCAGGCCATCAACCAGGAAAGGACGCTGCTCTCGGCGGACAACGCGCCGCCGAAGCCCTTTCTGTTCACAGGCAAGCTCGTCTGCGCCGACTGCAAAGCACCCCTTCAGGGCAACCGGGAGACGCAGCGCCGCAAGAACGGCACGTCCAAACGCTATGTTTCCTATTTCTGCTCCCGCTATACGAGCTCCGGCCATGGTGCGTGCTCACGGCACACCATCTATGAAATGACGCTCGCGGAGCTTGTGATGGGTGAGATCCGCTCCCATGCCGAAAAGCTGGAGCTGGACGAAGCTGCCATGCTGGACAGGCTGCAATCGCAGCGCACCGCCGCAGACGCAGAACGTCTGGAAAGCGTCCGGCAGGAGATTGGGAAGATTCGCCGCCGCGTCTATGAGCTGGAGCAAATGACCGCAAAGCTCTATGAGGACAAGGTTTGCGGCAGCATCAGCGCAGCGTCCTTCGCCGTGCTGCTTGAAAAGACCGAGCAGGAGCGCCGCCAGCGAACCAACCGGCTGGATACGCTTCTTGCGGAAGTCAGGCAGTATGAGCAGAGTGCCGCAGACATCCAAAGATGGGCAGCAGTCGTCCGAAAGTACCTGCACATACGGGAGCTTGACCGTGAAACGGTGGACGAGCTGATCGACCGCATTGAGGTCGGAGAAAAGACCGTCGTTGATGGAAAAAATGTCCGTGATATCAAAATCTATTACCGCTTTGTCGGGAATATCTGAATGGAGGTCAAATCATGGATAGCAACAAAAGCAAGCGTGTGGTATTATATTGCCGGGTAGCAACGCAGACGCAGCTTGCCGGCGACCACACGCTGGAAGCACAAAGCGCCCGACTGCATGAGCAGGCCGAGCGGCTGGGTTATGAAATCGTGGGAGAAATCAGCGAGTACGAAAAAGGAACCACGCTTGACCGCGACGGTTGGAAAAGGGCTTGTCAGGAGGCGGTGGAGCAAAAGGCGGATATTCTCCTTGTTGCCGATCTTACACGGATAGCGCGCGATCCAATCCTTTGGAGGCAGGCTTTGCGCGAGTTGAGCGGCAAGGGCGTCTGGATTCAGTCCGCGGCTGAACCGGATGCGTTTCGGGTAAATCCCTTTTTTCACCTATGGCTGCCGCCGGGAATCCAATGGCAACTCACACTCCATGAACTATGGAAAACTTACCGCAGGAACAACGAAAACAGCGATTGATACAGTCAAAACCGTCCGAAAAGGGAGAAATCATTACTTACCTTTCCCGAATGGGAGATGTTCTTGATCATGTTTTGCAGAGGGATAATGAGGCTTTCGCCGGAGCCGTCCGTATCAAAGTTGTCGTAGTTCTCTTTGATGGCGATAAAACGAAGCCCGATCTGCGGAAAGACCCGTTCCAGATAGGTTCCTGCCTCAATGTAATCTCGCCCGAACCGGCTGAGATCACGAACCACAAGGCACTTGATTCTGCCGGTGCGGATGTCGTTCATCAGCCGGTTGAACTCCGGTCTGTCAAAAACCGTACCCGTTCGTCCGTTGTCTACATAGGTATCTATCAGATTCAGGTAGGGACGCTCTGCAATATAGGACTTGCAAATCTCAATCTGATTTGCGATGACATCCACCTTTTCAGACTTGCCGCTGTTTTCAACGGAAAGACGGGCATAGATGGCTGTTGAGAAGACCTCGGAAGAGACAGATTCGATAACCGGCTCTTCGACTGCAATTTGCTTTCTGCTTTTTCTTGCCATTTGCTCATCCCTCCTTTATACGGCAATATCCAGTTCATCGGCATAGCCGAGAACGTATTCAATCGTCTGCTGGTATTCGTCCTTGTACTTGAAGACGATTTCGATTGCATGGTTTTCGTGAATCAGAATGCGGTCAACAAGGGACATCAGCACACGGCGGTTCAACTCTTCGACATTTTCATACTGCTTGAAAAGCGTCACCCAGTTCCGTTCAGTGGTGCCGGTTGTCACCGTCTGCTTCATTTCTTTTTTGACACGCAGGAGCGCGTCCTGTTTGTCCTCAATGATTTTGGTGTAGCTGCTGCGGAACTCAAAGTAGCTCGATATCCGTCTGCCCGAAGCTCTTTTCTGTCAGATATGGCTCATCCAGCGGTTTGCCGTTCAGAAACACGGTCCCGGCCTCGTCCAGATTGACCCACTCGCCGGGGCCCGCGATATACCGCTTAATCAGCAGCTTGTTGCCGAGATAGAACGCCGCGATGTCGCCCGGTTCAAACGATTCCGTTTTGACGGAGATCACGATCTGCCCGTCCGAGAGCGTCGGCACCATCGACGTGCCGTAAATACGCAGAACAGGCATCCAAAGTGTCGCTATCAGCACAGCCAACGCAGCGACAACGACCAGCACCGCGATCGTACTTTTGAGCGTTCGGCTGTAGCGGCTGCGGTATCGCAGACGGTTACGTTCGCTTTCGATCTGCTCGATGCTCGGAATATCAACAGCCGTTTTCCTGCCTTTACGCATCCGTGCCGCCCTCCTTTTCCGATTCCGGGGTCAGCAGAGATTCCGCTTCCCGCAAAAGCGCGTCCAGATCGCTCTCTGCCGCCTTTGGCAGTTCGGACCTCGGCGGCTGGACAGATGCACGGACAGCACCAAGGTACCGGTCTGCCGCATCCTGCGCCGCTTCAAAGATCCCGCTGAGCGCCAGAGCGGCTTCGGCAATGGAACCCGCATTCTGTATCTGAATGCTGCGGTCGCTAAGCTGCTTTTCCAGTGCCGCATTCCGCTCCTTCAGCGCAAGCTCTGATTTTTTCATTTCGTAGATAATTTCAATCAATTCTTTGCGGGAAAGCCGCCGCAATTCACGGTCTGTCATTGTGATACCACCAACCTGTTATTGAGAGATCAAGATAGAGATTTTTCTGGCACGGAACGCTGCGCCGGAAGACATCATACAGCCTGTAAAATTCACGATGCGGGGTTTCTCCGCGCTTACGCACTGCGATTGCGCCTGATTTTTCGGTAAAGAAACGGGAAAACAGGTTTTGCGCTTGAACGTGATCGGTTGCCACATAATTTTTATTATGTGGTACACTGCGCCAGCAGATGCAATCGATCCAACTGCCGCCGGTGTTCCACACCGGTCGTCATAATATAAATGCGGGTGGTATTGATGTTGCTGTGTCCGAGAAGATCCGCCAGCTTGGCAATATCTTTCTGCATAGAGTAAAAAGTCCGGGCGAAGAGCTTCCGCAGATTATGAGGAAACACTTTGCCCGGATTTACGTTTGCTCTCGCACAAAGCCGTTTCATGGCTGACCAGATGTTGCTGCGGTTCATGGGCTTTCCGGTTTTTGTGCAGAAAATGATGCCGGAGAGCCTGCGCTCCTGTGCAAAGGCGAGAAGGAGCTTTCGGAGCTTGTCGGGAAGGAGAATTTTTCGATTTTTGTTTTTGCAGGCAACGTTGATCTCCCCCGTTCGGACGGCATTTACCGTGAAGTATTGCAGTTCCGATACGCGAATGCCGGTCGCGCAGATGGTCTGCAATAACAGCCAGAGGCGGCGGTCACCATTTGCCGCTTGCAGGAGCCGGAGATATTCCGCCTTGGTCAATTCCCGTTCGAGCGGCTGGTAAATCTCCCGCTGCACACGGCATAGCCGCACCCGGCATCCGCTCAGATTGCAGAAGCAGAGAAAATGGTTCACCGATGCCAGCATGGAGTTGACGGAGCGCAATGCGTAGCCGCGCTTCAGCAGCTCCTGTTTATATGCTATGACACGCTCCTTTGTGATCTCCTGTCCACCAAGCCAGCATCCAAAGCTGCGGACATCCCGAAGATACTTTTCCACCGTCGATGCGCTTTTCTCCTCCAGCCACAGCTGCTGCTCATAATGATTCAACAGCCGCGTATTCAAATCAATCCTTGCCATTCTTTTCGCCTCATTTATAATAGTTGCTGTTTGGCACAGTATGCGTATTATACCCTTTTTGCCGGAGAATCACACATAGGATTTCCGTGGAGATAAAGCGAAACGAACGCCCATAAAGTAAAACAAAGCCTTATAAGGCGAAACGAACGTGAAAAGCGGTTTCTCCGCAAACAAAAAGACCCGCCCCGGCAAAAAGCCGAAGGCGGGCAAATATGTTGAAAACCTTCTGATATTGGCTAGTTTTCGTGGAAAACGCGAGAAAAAGGGCTCTTATCTTGATAGCTATTCTATCAAAATAAGAGTCCTTTTATGGTGCAGCAAGGCAATCCAAATCCGAACCGTTTTTGTTGCTGATA
>OIZX01001247.1_pt1 | contig 13659 bp, 8 predicted proteins | sample 1588621 | NCBI WGS metagenome assembly OIZX01 (sample SAMN03283276) | human gut metagenome | biome: human-associated habitat; material: feces | host: Homo sapiens | place: Peru | collected 2012
ACAGTAAAAGTGAGATTGTAAACTAATGCCATAGCTACCTTTTCTCCTCAAATGTCGGATTTGCAATTCTTTGAAATTTTATTGAATTATCATATCGCATTTGCAATGCCGCTTTTATGGTATCTATTATTTCTTTTACAATCTCACTTTTACTGTCAAGCTTTTTGTATATTAAAACTTTGTTTATCCACATATGTGTACCCTCTCCTATAACATTCCAACTCTTCGTATATATAAATATATTTATATTGTTCCACGACATAAAATATGTCTTAGTATAATCTCTATAATCTCCACATACCCAGAAGGAATATATATTTTTTTCTCTATCTACTACCCATTTAGTATGTCTATTTGCTTGTCTGTTTGGAACAAATGAATTAAATAACTCTCTATCTTCCTCTTTCACTTTTTCATAAACTAATGCCATTTTTATCCTCTTCTTTCTTTACTATTTTTCTTACCTTTAACCAGTTTCTTATTCTTTCCTTATCTTCCATATATATTTACATATAATCATCTTTAGTTTAAAATTCTTCTCTGCTGTCCTTTTTAATAGAATTAAAATCTTAAGCTTGTAAATAGGTAATATAATTAATACACCTTTTATCTTTCAATTTTAGGTAATAAAAAAGGTCGCAAATGGTTTTGTATCATCTGCAACCGAACTATCTTACATTGTCTTCTACTACTATCTAAGACTCCTAGTTTTGCGTCCCTGTATCACTACAGGTTTGCCTTTGTTATAACATATTGAATTTAAAATTATTCTTTTTTCATTATATTTTATTTAATTAATGTTGTAAATACCTTTATCGACATTTTTCTATAAATTAAATAAGAGTGATATGCCCTTTACCAAAATTCTGGCAAAACATATCACTCCTATTATATATCAACTATCCACCCTGCCTCTTATTTCCTATCTATTCCTAATTGCATCGATTGGCCGTTTTGAAGCAATTTTCTTTACAGGGATAAAGCTTGCCACAAATGCAATGGCAATACTTACTACAAAAATAAGTGCAACCTGTCTTACTCCAAAGCTTAATACTGTTACCAATATTCCAACTCTATTTCTTAGGAAAGAATTAACTACTGCAGTTACTACACCTACTCCTACTGCTGAGAGTACAAAGTTAATCATTGCAATTACAAAGCTTTCTGAGAAGAAAATTCTAAATACATCATTGCTTCTAGAGCCTATTGCTCTTAAAATACCAATTTCCTGTTTCTTGTAGGAAATACTTGTCGCTATAAAGTTGGCAAGCATTATTGCTGAGAATATTGCAAAGCCTAAGCCTACATAGAAGAATACCTTTGAAACAGCCTTTAATCCACTATTAACTGTATCTAATTCATAGGTAACTGATGAATTAACATCATATCTGCTTTCGCCTGTGGTGTCATAGCAATATTTAATAATATCCTTTATTTCGTTTTTGTCAGCAGGCATTTTTGAAATTATAAAGCTATATATGCCATTTTCGTACAAAACACACTTATTATATAATTGATCACTTGCTATAATTGTCTGATTATATTTTCCATTTTTGTAATCACTTGGAATGTATCCAACAACCTTATATCCATCTATAGTTTCATCAATACCGTTTATTCTATCAAATAAAGATATTTGATATTTCTCCTTCATCATATCCTTAGTACCCTCACTATCATTATAAATATTATATACTGCATCCTCTGAAACAACTATTTCATCTTCTCCCAAGGATGTTTTCTCTCCATCAATCCACTGTATTGCATCCTTGTCTATGTCCTCAAGCTTAGCTATAAAATTTGCATTTATACTTGAATTATCACTATATGCCCATAAATACACATCCTGTAATTCTGCAATCACTGGCTGCTCCTTTAGAAACTTTTCATTAAAGCCTTCGCCTACTAATGCAATATTTGATAAGCTATACTGGCTTGCATAATAAAATTCATTTGCTAAGGCATAATCAATAATCTGGTCCGTTGTAGTTGCGCCCTGCTTTTTCTCTGTTAATCCCTTATATCTGTCAAGGCTGAACTTTGTATCAATTACACCTGTTATTGTATATTCCTTATTGCTAATATTTATCTTTTTGCCTATTATATCAGAATACTTATTAATATTCTCGAAGGCTGCATTTTCTCCCTCTGTTTTATCAGCATACTTTGCTAAATGGAAGGTTTCGTATATATATTCACTTATAGCAATCTCATCCTTGCTACCGTCTGGCAGCTGACCAGCTAACAGCTTGTAGCCTTGACTATCAAGATATTCCTTTGTAATTTCACCAAAGCCTGAAAAAGCTGTGCTATATATATTTACCTCAGTTTCTGTTAATTTAACACTATTATCAATTTGAGCTTCAAAATCCAATGTAGCATTTATAGGAGTTACAACTCTGATAAAATTATTCCCGAACTTTTCCTCTATTTTTTTTACATCAGCTTCAGTAAGTTTTCTGCCACTTTCAAAATAATAGTTGTCTTTATTATTGCTATTATAATATACCTTTACAGCCTTTCCGATAGATAAATAATCCAGATTACTGTCTATTATAGAATTTGTACATACATCAACATGGTTATAAGATGTAATTGTATCTGACAGGCCAAACAAACCAAAGGCAATACAAGACAGCAATATAGTAATTACTAATCTTATTTTTTTATGTTTTAAACCGCTAACACCAATTTTAAAGGCAGATTTCATAGGAAGCTTTGACTTTATAAGCTTAAAATTTTTACTATCCTGCTCTTTAATTTTGCTTTCATCAGTATTAACAAATTTTTTTCTTCTTCTGCTGCCAAACAGCTTTATTTTTGCCCCCTCAGTTCCTAGTGTATCAATATAATCATTTATGGCGATTCTATCCTCTTCAGTTAAGTGATAACCCTCCTTTACTGAAATAATCTCATTTTCAAATACAAGATTATCCTGTACTTTCTCCTGCTCCTCGCTATTTTCCACTTCAACATCGCTTATTACATTACCATCTGATAACTCAATAATTCTGTCAGCATATAGCTCAGAAAATTCTCTATCGTGAGATACTATAATAACCAGCTTATCCTTTGACAGCTTCTTAAGTGTATCAAACACCTGTCTGCCTGTATTAGAGTCCAATGCACCTGTTGGCTCATCTGCCATAATAATTTCAGGATTTTTTACTAAGGCTCTGGCAATAGCTACTCTTTGCTTTTGTCCTCCGGATAATTCATTTGGCTTTCTATTACCATATCCGTCTAAGTCTACCTGCTTTAATATATTATTGATTTCTTCGTCTGCAGGCTTTTTTCCTTGTAGCTGTAATGCTAAGGCAATATTTGCTCCAACAGTAAATTCATCTAATATGTTATACTCCTGAAATATGAATCCTACATAAGTATTTCTATAGGAATCAAAATATTCCTGTTTAAAATCCTTTGATGAAACACCCTTTATAATAATTTCTCCGTCATCATATTTATCTAATCCGCCTAACAAATTTAAAAGTGTAGATTTACCACTTCCAGACTTTCCTAGTAAAAACACCATTCCCTTTTCCGGAAATTTTAAGGAAATCTTATTCAAGGCTGTAACTGGCACACCCTTTTTAGGCTTATATATTTTACATAATTCTCTTGTTTCTAACATATAATCTTCCTTTCAACTGTATTATGTGATGTATTACACTTAGTTAATATAACACTCTGTATATAATCTGTCAACTAATTATTTTATCTACTCTTGCATATCTACTTTAACAACATTTGACTATCTGCTTTGTCTACATTAGTTTATATTAACAAAACACTCTCCCTATGGCATACTATTATTTAGACATAATGCTCCCCAGCCTGTTCTTTTACTCGGTACAGGCTCATTAGCAAGCGGCACAGCTCCCTTTATTAAATATGCCTTTACTTTATCTGCATATAAATAAATATCATTTCGCCTGACAATTCCCCACTCCATTAATAATGCCACCGAGCCACTTACTACAGGTGTTGCAAAGGAGGTTCCTGTAAATAACGCAGTTCCCTCTCTTGTTGCTCCCCGTATATTTACTCCTGGTGCTACTATATCCGGCTTGACAAAATTATTTTCCCTTAAAAAGCCTCTTCCAGAAAATTCTGCATAGGAATTTGTAAAGCTGTTATACGCACCAACTGATATAACAGAATAAGCCGTGGCTGGAGAGGTTATGGTAACTTCTGGTGATGAGCCTAAAAATCTGGTGTTATTAATTGAGCTTTCCACTGGCAGCCACAAATCAACCTCTCCATTTTTTATGGTAATCGGTGTAATTTTTATACTATAAAGCCCTGAAAGCAAGTAATCCTCTCTAGGTACAAATTCAAAATATATTTCCTGCGCTACACTAAAGGGCTTGGGTGTTCCATAATAGACATAAATTACAGTATTATCCAATATATAGGATGTACCCTCATTGTATTTATTTAAAATTCCACTTGTATTTCCCGAAGGAGAAATAATTTCAACATAAAATTCATCACTATAATTTTTCCAAAGCTGCAAATTCAGCTTACTTTCATAATTACCTACTGCTATATCAATAATATAATTTTGATTATTTTGTAGTTTTGCCCTGTAATGTCCTGCTGATGCTCCTTCATTACCCATACCCACTACAACAGTATTTCTTCCTACTCCTGACACACTATTAATATATTGCTCCACTAATGAAGTTCCGTCATGGGAGCCATAATTATTCCCAAAGCTGATATTTATTACAACCGGTGTATTACTTGTAATTGCATATCGGATTACAAAATCTATTGCAAGCATAAGCTCGCTGGTCTTTGGAAAATTATCTCTAAAGGGGTTTCCCAGCTTAACTGCTATAAGCTTGGATTTTGTAGCTATTCCCACACTATTTCTTCTATTTTCAGCAAAATTTCCACAGGCTATGCTCGCAACTGCTGTACCGTGTCCTGATAAATCCACAGTATTAATTGTTACCTCACCATTAATTGCCATGTTTATTTCTTCATTATTATACAGACTTCCTCTGCTGTAGCCTGCCGGTGGTATTCCTAAGTTGTCCGTCTGGTCCCATATACACTCAATTCTGCTTTCCCCATTTTCATCAATAAATACCGGATTTTTGTAATCTATACCAGAATCAATTACAGCCACAAAAATTCCCTCTCCAAAAAGATTATATCTATCCTGCACCGGTGATATGCAGGAGCTTCTAATTGCATTTACAACCTCATAATATAATCTCTTAGGTTTTTCTATATAAATAACCTGTGGCAGAGCCGCCATTTTATTAATTTGACTTTCTCTTATAATCACAATAGCAAATCCATTTAAAAGTATATTAGCCTCCTCTACATACTGCTCAATCTGACTAAAATCTCCCGTATATTTTATTATCAGTTCCCACCTGTCATTATTTAGATAACCAGTATCTAAGTCGATAGTTTCCTCTCTTACCTCTTTTCCTACATCTATTGCCAGATTTAATTGGTTTTCAATTTTTGCACTATTTCCATTATCCATTATTCCACCTAAATTTTTGTTATTAATTTTATTTTACTTGCTATTATTTATTAATATATTTTAACCCTCTTACTTTACAATTTGTTTCTTTTTTTATTGTAGACAATTCAATATACTCTAACAACTTATACTTCAATTACAATACACTAATATCACCTAAATTAGCTCTTGATAATATCCACATTGGTCTAAAAAGCTGCATAATCTGCCAGCAGCCAAAGCCGTACAAATTGTATTCTTTTATAAGCTTATACTTTTCCCAAATACTTCGTGCGTCCTCAAACCACACCTCATGCGTAACATTATCCTCCACATAGCTAAAAAATGGTGTTTTTGAAATTTCATCAAACATAATTATAGAATTATTATTTATGGCTATATTTACAGCTTCAATATTTCCTATGGTTTTTGCCTTTGATTCTCCTCTTACATATGGCTGTGTAAAATCATATCCATAATTTGGTATTCCCATACTGATTTTTTCACTTGGTATTTGTGTAATAGCATATTCCAACACCTGCCTTACCTTGTTTATAGGTGCTACTGCCATTGCAGGTCCGTATGTATAGCCCCATTCATAGGTCATTACAAAGGCTCGGTTACTTGCATTTCCAAGCCCCATATAATCCTTTCCCTCGTATAAAAGTCCACTTTGGGTGCTGGAGGTTTTCGGTGCTAAGTCAACTGTCACCTCATATCCTAGCTCATTAACAGCAGTTGTAACATCTCCAACAAATTGTGTAAAATTGTCCCTATCCTCTGAAAGTATAAATTCAAAATCAATATTCACACCTTCATATCCCATTTCTGTAATGGTATCAACAATATTAGCTATAAGATTACCTCTTGCTCTTTCATTAATAAGCATTCTATGTATAAGATAATTATTAAATTGTCCGTCCTTTCCAAAAGGTGTTAATGTTAAAACTGGTCGCACTCCCTTATATAAAGCATCATTTATCATCCATTCCACAGGTAATGCCGGAGGAATTAATTCTCCCTCCTCACTAAAGCCATAAGAAAATACCGACATTTCCTCTAAATAGGGTAATGTTTCATTTAGCACCCACGGACTAATAAAAGGATACGCAAAGCCATTGGCTCTAAGAATATTTTTTCTATACAAAAGACCAGACAGCTCCAAATCGTCCACTATTAACATACTCTGTCCTATTGCCAACCTATATGGGTACTCAAGCTGATTTGCATAAATAAGTGAATTAATACTAATACCAAAATAAAAAGCGATACTGTCAACCGTATCGCCTTCCTTCACCACATAAATATCCATTTACACACCTACTTTTTTATACTATATATATGACACCAACCTTAAAAAAATACAAATAAGAAGCTGTTTGTGTTTTTTATTTATCTATGTCACTTTTTATTATTTAATTCAACGCCACATTCCCATTAAAGTACACATCATACCAAACCAGGAACACATAGATTGTCCATATTTTTCTACTATTATCAGCCTTTCCAGCTCTATGGTCCTCTAATAAATTAACTATCAAGGTAGTGTCAAAGAATTCATCTACAAAATCTCTTTCAAACATTTCCTTTACTTTGTTGAAATACTTGTCTTCCTTAAGCCACACTCTTATAGGTACTGGGAATCCTAATTTCTTTTTATTAGCTGTTGCATCTGGAAGATGTCTTTTTGCAGCTACTCTGAAAGCATATTTTGTAGCTTTCTTGTTACATCTATAATTTACAGGCATTTTCTTTGTATAATCAAATACATTTATATCAAGGAATGGAACTCTTGATTCAAGGGAATGAGCCATACTCATCTTATCAGCCTTTAATAATATGTCACCCTGAAGCCAGAAATTAATGTCTATATACTGCATTTTAGCAATATCATTAAGTCCCTTTACTCTGTCATAGGCATCCTTTACAATATCCTTAGGTGCTTTATGTGTAAGCTTTGTATTTAAAATCTTTTCTCTTTCCTCTACAGAGAACATATTGGCATTACCAATAAATCTCTCCTCTACACTTTTACTGCCTCTGATAATAAAGTTTTTGCCCTTAAAGTTTGGCATTTTCTTTACTAACGCAGCCATTGGCTTTTTAATAAACTTTGGAACGAGCTTAAAACCTCTTAGAGATATTGGCTCATGGTAAATATTGTAGCCACCGAAAAATTCATCTGCACCTTCACCAGACAAAACAACCTTTAACTGACTGGCTGCTAACTGGTCAACAAAGTATAAAGCTATACATGAAGGGTCAGCCAATGGCTCGTCCATATAATACATAACCTTAGGAATAACATCAAAGTATTCCTCGCTGCTTATATTTTTGCTGTAATTTTCCTTGTGCAGCTCCTCTGTAAGACTTTCTGCATATCTTATTTCATTGTACTTACTACTCTTGTCCAAAAAACCTACTGTAAAGGTTTTATTTCCCGGAAATTCAGAAACAACATAGCTGCTGTCCACACCACTGGATAATAGTGAGCCAACCTCTACATCACTTATCATATGTGTATTTACAGTTTCGTGTACCAAATCCTCAATATCACTTATTGTATCTGATAATTGTACCTGATTTTCCTTCTGAGGCTCCATTAATGGGTCAAAATATCTGGTAACATCAAGCTTTCCGTCCTTGTAAATCATATAATGACCTGCTGGAAGTCTATATATTCCCTTAAAGAAAGTTTCCTCTAAAACTGAATACTGGAAGCTTAAATACTGCTCTAAGGCAGCCTCATTAACCTCTTTTTTTACAGTTGGAAATTCCAAAATACTTTTAATTTCTGAGCCAAATACTAAATTGTCATCTGGCATTGCATAATAAAATGGCTTAATTCCAAAAAAGTCCCTTGCACCAAACATAAGCTTCTTTTTTGAATCATAAATCATAAAGGCAAACATACCTCTTAAACGATATAAAAGGTCTACACCGTATTCCTCATAGCCATGAACTAAGACCTCTGTATCTGAATTATTGGCAAATATATGACCTTTGTTTTTAAGCTCTTCTCTAAGTGATAAATGATTATATATCTCTCCATTAAAAACAATGGCAATATCCTTATTTTCATTAAACATTGGCTGTGAACCATTATTTAAATCAATAATACTAAGTCGTCTAAAGCCTAATGCTACATCGTCATTTATATAAAAGCCTTCCTGATCTGGTCCTCTATGAGCAATCTTATCAGTCATCTTTTTTAATATTTCGTTTTTATTTCCATCAATATTTCCTGAAAAACCAGCAATTCCACACATGATGTTTGTTTCCTTTCTTTACATATTAAGCATCTTTTTAATATCAGATATAATATCTCTTTCATCCATAGGATATTTTACCCCTTTTATTTCCTGATAGTCCTCGTGACCTTTTCCAGCAAGAATTATTATATCCCCTTCTTCGCCATTTTCAATAACATATTTTATGGCTTCTTTTCTATCTGGTATAGTAATGTACTTTCCGTCAGCCTTTTTTACGCCTGTAATAATATCCTCTATGATAGCCTCAGGCTCCTCAAATCTTGGATTATCAGAGGTAACCACTGTCAAATCTGAAAGTCTTGAGGATACCTCTCCCATTTCAAATCTTCTGTTTCTATCTCTGTTGCCTCCACAGCCAAACATAGTCACAATTCTTTTTGGGTGATATTCTCTAATACACTTAAGTAAGCTTTCAAGGCTCATTGCATTATGTGCATAATCTATCATTAATGTATATTTAGGGGATACAGGTATAATCTCAACTCTGCCCTTTACCCTAATATCCGACAGTACAGCCTCAATAAGCTTATAATCATTAGTAAAATGATTACATATAGCAATGGCTGTAAGTGAATTATATACACTAAATCTTCCCGGTATGTCAATCTCAACTGGAATATTTATTTTTCCTTTTAAGTCATAGGATATGCCTAAGCAGCCGGGCTTTGTAAACAGCTTAATATTTTCTGCCTTGTAGTCTGCCTCATTGTCAATTCCAAAGGTTTCCACCTTGCAGGTAGCCTTTTCAAGAATATCCTTTGTATGCTCATCATCTACATTAAATATTCCGTTTTTACATTGTCTGAATAATGCAGCCTTGCAGTTAAGATATTCATTAAAATCCTTATGCTCATTTGGTCCAATATGGTCCTTTGATAAGTTTGTAAATATGCCATAGTCAAAAACAAAGCCTGCTACACGATGCAGCTTCATTGCCTGTGAGGAAACCTCCATTACTACACACTTGCAGCCTTCCTCAACCATTTTTGCAAAGGTTTCCTGAACAATATATGACTCTGGTGTTGTATTACAGCTTGGAATATGTGTATCTCCAATAATTGTTTCAATAGTGCCAATCAGACCAGTTTTCATACCGATTTTGTCTAATATAGATTTAACCATATAGGTAGTAGTAGTTTTTCCCTTTGTACCTGTAATACCAATAGTTATAAGCTTCTCTGCAGGATGCTTAAAATATGCTGCTGCCATACAGGCTAAAGCATATCTGGTATCCTTAACCTTAATTACAGTTACATTTCTTAAATTGGATAAATCTATGTCCTTTTCTACAACTATTGCTGTAGCACCCTTAATTGCCACATCTGATACAAAATCGTGTGCATCTCTTACTGCACCACTAATACATACAAAGGCATCTCCCTTTGCAACCTTCCTTGAATCATAAACTAGCTTTTCAATATTTTTATTTAAGTCGCCTAAAACAATTTCATAATCTAAATTGTACAATAAATCTATTAATTTCATATTATTGCCTTTCGCTTTATTGGTTTTCCTTAAACAAGGGTTATCAATTTCCACTTCTAATAAAGACTTATATATCTATTTCTCCTGTACAAATAGTAGCAGCCGGGCCAGTCATAAATACTGTGTTTTTATTTCTGTCATAATGTACTAATATATCCCCACCTAACACATGGACTAACACCTCATCCTCTGTTAAGTCATTTAAAACACAAGCTACAACTGATGCACAGGTACCTGTTCCACAAGCCCAGGTTTCACCAGAGCCTCTTTCCCAAACTCGCATATTGATTTCTTTTCTGGAAATAATTTCTACAAATTCAGTATTTACTCTATCTGGAAACATTTCATGTTTTTCAAAATATGGCCCTATTTTTTCTACAGGAAAATCCTTTGTACTATTAACTACAGTTACGCAATGAGGATTACCCATTGATACACAGGTAATATTGTAATTTTCACCATTAACCTGTATCTCTTTATTGATAATAGTATCTTCATCAGAAATAGCCGGAATAAGACTGCTCTGCAAAATTGGAGCACCCATATCTACCTTTGCCATTTCTACCTTGCCATTTTTTACAGTAAGCTCTAAGGTTTTTATTCCTGATAAGGTTTCAATAGTAACTGTTGTTTTATCTGTAAGATGATTGTCATAAACATACTTTCCTACACATCTTATACCATTTCCACACATTTTACCTTCTGAACCGTCAGCATTGTACATTGCCATTCTAAAATCTGCCACCTTAGATGGACAAACTAATATTAAACCATCTGAGCCAATTCCAAAATGTACATCACTAACCTTTATGGCTGTGTCCTTTGGATTTTCTACTGTTTCCTCTAAACAGTTTACATATATATAATCATTTCCGCAACCGTGCATCTTTGTAAATTTCATAGCAGCCTCCATAGTAGCCTTATTTATTTTATAATATTATCATCTTGTAGTCTTAGTAATTCAAAAATTACAAACCAAGATACTGTTTCAAACCTTCATAATATGCTTTCGCATCATTATATCCAGCCTCATATAATTGCTTTAATTTTTCTGAGTCTGTTTCAAGCCTTCCAATAGTTATTTCTCTGGTAGGTCTTATAACAAAAATTTCTCCCTTTGCTTCCTTTTGTTTTAATAGCTTTAAAGTTCTATTGTAATTAACATGTCTGCGTCCTATTGCCTTAATAAGTGCCGGATAGCTTCTATATACCATTTTTATCATAGGCATTAATTTGTTGGGCTTTTTTTTGTAGTTAATATCTCTTGTAAGAACAACTACTACCTTTTTATTACCATCCTCTATTGCCTTTACTACAGGTATAGAGTCAGAAACCCCTCCATCTAAATATTCATTGTCGCCTATCTTAACACTTTTCGCCATAAGTGGTAAGGAGCTGCTTGCCCAGACATAATCTATATCTTTTTTCATATTTTCAACCTTTAAATATTCTGGTCTGCCGGTTTTAATATTTGTAGCAACAGCATAAAAGTTTGCATTTGTTCTTTGATATTCTATATAATCATATGGAAGCAGCTTATTTGGTAATTCGTCCATAGTGAACTCTTTGTTGAAATAATTACCTGTAGTAATATAGCTGCTAAGTCCGGCATATCTTTTATCGTGAGCATACTTTACATTAATAGTATATGAACGGCCTCTTTGTTTTGACAGATAATTACAACAATTACAAGCACCAGCTGATACTGCATAGCAATTTTTAAAATATAAATCTTTGTCAATAAAAAAGTCTAAAACTCCTGCCGTGTAAGAGCCTCTCATGCCTCCACCCTCTAAAATTAATGCTCCATCATATAATCTTGTAAATTCCATATATTTTACCTCACCATATTCTAACCAAACTATTTTAAGTCACAGTAGCTATATAATATCTATATATATTAATAAAGACGGCGCATACACAAGCGCCGTCTAATTAGAATCTTATAATCTACCACTAACGCGTGTAAGTGTTCTTAATCTTTCGATTATTTCATCATCAAACGCGCCTTTTTTAATTCTCCACTTCCAGTTATTTCCAACAGTTGAAGGTATATTAATTCTGGATTCACTAGATAATCCTAATATATCCTGCATTGGAATAATACAGTAATCAGCAACACTGTTCATACAAGTCTGAACAAATTTCCAGTTGATGTCTTTTATTGTATCAAGTGGCTCTGACGCATCAACATCTAAACCTAAGTAGTCAATTACTGTCTGTCTGTCCTCTTCTGATTCGTATGTTGATAACCAACCTTTTATAGAATCATTATCATGTGTTCCTGTATATAATACAGAGTTTTTCTTTGCCTTTTTCTTTAATTGCTTAGTTTCCATTCTAAACAATAAAACATCCATTCCTGGAATTCCATAATCTTCCTCAAGTTCAATAACCTCAGGACGAATCAAACCTAAATCTTCTGCCACTAAGACAATATCTGGACAGGCCTTTAAAATCGCATCCATCAATTTATGAGCCGGACCCAAAATCCATTTTCCCTCAATGGCAGTAGGACAAGATTCTGGAATCTTCCAATATGTATCAAACGCTCTGAAATGATCGATTCTCACCATGTCGTAACAACGATTCATCCAACTCATACGATTACACCAGAAAAGATATCCATTTTTTTCCTGCGCATCAAAATCATAAATTGGCATTCCCCAACGTTGTCCAGTTTCACTAAAATAATCTGGTGGACAACCCGCAATATATTCTGGTTTTCCTTCTTCATCCAATAAGAAAGCTTTACGGTTGCACCATACATCCGCACTATCTAAATCTACATAGAATGGCATATCTCCCATGATTTTAAGATTTCTTGCGTGCGCATACATTTGAATTTCATCCAATTGTTTATAAAAAACAAACTGTAAAAATTCAATATAAAAAATCTCATCTTTATAATCATCCAAATCAATATCACGATTTTCTGGCCAATTCTTATATTCATCTTCCCACTCAAACCATGGAGCCCCATTATAAAAACTCTTAAATAAAGAGTAGGCAGACCAATCCTCTAGCCAAAATGCATCACGCTTAAATGCTTCAAAATCTTCTTTAAATGAATCAAATTCCTTTTTAAAAACTTTAAAGGCCTTTTGAAAATAAGATTCCTTGAATTCACGAATCTTGTCATATTCAACAAAGTCTTTAAACTTATTACAATTCACAATTGAGCTTTGCGTCAACAACCCCATTTCACACAAACGATCCAAGTTAATATAGATAGGATCCCCCGCAAAACTAGAATATGTCTGATATGGAGAATGGGTGGGGCCTGTCATCTGCAAAGGTAAGATTTGCCATATGGTATACCCTGCATCCGCAATAATATCTATCATTCGAATTGTTTTTTGCCCTAAATCACCAATCCCTTGATTTGCAGGGATAGAGAAAACAGGACATAAG
>OIZX01001249.1_pt1 | contig 13636 bp, 7 predicted proteins | sample 1588621 | NCBI WGS metagenome assembly OIZX01 (sample SAMN03283276) | human gut metagenome | biome: human-associated habitat; material: feces | host: Homo sapiens | place: Peru | collected 2012
CGGGATTTTCCGTGTTCTCTGGGGTGTAGGGAATCCGGTGGCCCCGGACCAGCAGCCTATGGGTGTTGACCCCAAAAGGCGTACAGGTCACAAGGGTACAAAAATCCTTGCCTTCCTCCAGTCCCAGATAGGTGGTGTCATGGGGCAGCACGGTGTTGATCTGGTCAACCTCATAGGCGAGAATTTCATTCAGCACTTCCAGATAGAAGGTGTCCCCAATTTCCAGCTTGTCCAGGTCGGAAAACATCTTCTGGCTGGCAAGGCCGGAGTGGCCGGTGAGAATGGCGTGGGTGCTGCTGCCTCCAATGGGTAAGGAACTGCCAATGAGGTGGCCGATACCCCGATCCAGGGTTTCCTCCTCTGTGCCGTGGTAGATAGGCAGGGATACTCCCAGCTTGGGGATGTGAACATAGCCCATGGTTCCGGTGCCGGTAAGGTCTAAGAGTTGGGCGTATTCCTCTACAGCAGAAGTTACAGAATCCTTGGAATAGCTGCCATGCCGGACGATGCTGCTCCACAATTCCTCATTGTACGCCTGGGCTTTCGCCCTGGCATCCGGGATGGCGGCATCCGGTAATGCCTGAACCGCCTCTCGGTACTCCGTATGGATCTGGGACTGGTGGGCCGCATTGTAGTGGCTGCTGAAGATGGGATAGACGGTCAGCCCCAGTGCCAGCAGGAAAAACAGGACTGCCAGAGCGATGGTGATGATCGTTCTTCGCTTGTCTCGGATAGGATCTCCTCCTTTCGGACGGCACCCCGGAGTGTTTTTCCGGGGTGCCAGATACTTACCGGCCATTCTTCTTTCTGGTGGTCAGAACAATAACACCGGCTGCGGCGGACATCATAAGAATGCCCACAAGGCTGTACATCCAGGTGCCGTGATCGCCGGTCTTGGGCAAATCAAACCCCTTGGTGTTCTTTACGGTCAGGGGAACCTCGGCGTTGGCAGAACCGTTGTCCTCCAGCATGGTGACGTCATTCTTGTCCACAGTTGCGGAAGCGGTGGGATAGTTGTGGGACAGTGCCCGCTGGGGGATATTGGCCAGCTTCAAATCCTCTCCGCCGTCAAAAGAATAGTGGGGGTCATTCTGGAGAACGCCCAGCACATCCTTGGCGTAGACATTGCAGGTATTGGAAGTGTTTTCCTTGACGGTAATGGTGACGTTAATCGCGTTTTTCAGCAGGGTATAGCCATTGGCCGTTTGGGTTTCCGTAATGGTGTAGGTATCCTCCTCCAAGCCCTTGACCATGATGTGTCCGTAGGACTTGGCCATGGTGACGGGGGTAAAGACAGTGGCATCTGCTTCCTTGTCGGTATGGCCGGTGACATAGTAGACCCCTTCCGCGTCATTGCGCTTGGCAATGATCCAGGTACCGTCGGTCTTGTTCTGAATCTTGAACTTTACGCTGTCATAGAGCTTGGTTTCGGCGGCGGTTTCCGCATCTACATCGGAGAACAGCTTGGTCAGGTCCAGGCCGAAGGAAAACACATGGCAGTCGTCAATGAGGGTATCGTAGTAGTCGCCGGAGGTGCGCTTCCAGGTCAGAATGACGGTATTTTCGTTGCCCTTTTCACCGTAGGCAAAGGACTTGTCGGAGTTAATAACGGCACTGTAGGTCACACGGGCGGTGTAGTTGGAGTAGCCGGTGTAGAGCTTGCCGTTCTTGTTGGCGGTGGCTCCATTGATTTCATCCAAACCGGCCTTGGCAATGTCCACGGTCATATTGTGGCCATCCTCACTGTAGGTAACGGTGAACTTGCCGGAATCCTTGTTCCAAGAGGCTGCCTTGTCGGTACAGGCGGCATCCGTAAAGAATTCAATGGTCACATCGGCATCCTTGCTGTAAGTCAGGCCCTCGCAGAGGGTGTCATAGAAATTGTAAGTGGACAGGGCCGTTGCCTGGGAGGTGATGGTGGGCAGGGTGGAAACGATCTGGTATTCCATGGTGTCGCCCGCGGAACCGGTAGCGGTGTGGGCGTAGCCGTCGGTAATGGAAGCGGAGCCTTCATTCTTGCCGGTGTCGGCCTTGGCCTCCCGAACCGCCTTTTCCAGAGTGGGGATGCCGGTTTCCTGCTTGGGATATACGACTACATCATAATTCCAGGCAGCGCCGCCATTCTGGGAAGCGGAGTCGTCATTGCCGGTGACGGTGGTCATGGGCAGGGAGACGAAGAACGGGTTGGTGGTGGACGTGACCATTTCGGGAACCTTGGTTTCTACCAGCAGATACAGACCTACAGGCAGATCCTTAGCAGAGGTTTTGCCGACTTCATTGGTGGGGGCCATAGCCGTGCCGCCGTTACGGATGAAGGTTTCCAGAGCGTTCTTCACCGTGGTAGAATTGGCTTCCAGACTCTGGGCCAGGGCCTTGTTCAGTACATCAGAAGTGTAGAAGTAGCGGTCAGCATCCAGACTGTCGGCTTCTGCGCAGCGATTGGCCCCGTTTTCCAGACCAATGGCTTTTAGCAGGTTGGCGGCATCCGTCTTGTGAAAGCCGTAGAGAACCTGGGTCGTACCCTGGTTCTCAAAGGTCACAATGTCCGCGGCTTTCAGATAGGTGAACTCCACACCGGCAATGGCATAGCCTTTGCTGGTCTGCCCGTTTCCCAGAGCGTTGCCGTTCTGGCCGTCGGTGTCGCCTTTGCGGTTGGTGTTCACCAGGGCATTTTCCACATAACTCTCCTGCCAGCCGGTGGAGGGAAAGGCATCTTCATTCCACACGCCGTCTTTCTTTGCGTTGGTGTAGTCGAACTTCCAGATCGTCAGGCTGCAAGCGGCATCCTGGTCGATGGTCTTAGTGTCCGCTTCATCCGCAAAGACAGTGGGGACGCTGGACAGAAGCAGAACGAGGGTCATAAGGGCGCAAACAATTTTCTTCATGGTTTTCATAGTAAAGTCCTTTCTGAATTAAGATTTTGAATTTGAGGTTGAAAAAATCCGGGGTGTTTCCCCGGTTAGCTGATTACTGCTCTTTCTTACGGAGCAGCCAAAGATTTGCGGCACACAGCAATAGACAAAGCACTGTGGCAATGGGAATGCGGACGAAACCAACAGAGCCGGTCTTGGGCAAAGTAAAGGCTTCTCCGTTGACCACCCGCAATTCCATTTCGGTATTGTCTGCTGGTAGAGTTCCTACAAAGGCATAGTCTTTCAGCAGCGTGTAGCCCTCCGGTGCTTTCGTTTCCGTGATCCGATATTGCAAGGTGATGGGCAGGGCCTCCCAGGTCAGCAGACCGTCCTCACCGGAAGTCTTACTGGCGGCTGCAAGGTTTTCTTCCGAAGGCTCACCCAGAGTACAAACACCGTTAGGGCCTGGAATAACCGGATACCAGAGACTCCCATCCTCGCTGCCTTCCAGCAGGAAGGTGGCTCCCGCCAAAGGTTCATCCTTGGTGTCCACCTTTCGGATGGTGATTGTCCCGGTGCGCAGTTTGTTGAGGAACGATACCTCTGCCGTTTTGCCTGCGGTGACAGTAACGGTTTTCGGGGCTTCTCCGGAATAGAGGCTGTCAGCGGGCAGCACTTCCTCCACGGTGTAGTCTCCGGGGGTGAGATTGCCGGTGAGAATTTTTCCGTCCTTGTCCGTGGTAAAGGGAGAGCCGGAAACTTCTTTCCCGTCTGCATCCGTGATTTTGAACTTCCAGCCCTCCAACGTACCTTCCGGCTTTACGGTTTTCTGAATGGAAATTCTGCCGCTGTAGTTGTTGATAAACTCCAGGGTGGTTTTCTCATGGGCGTGGATCACCAGCTTTTTCACGGAGTCGTCCATTTTCCAGTAGTCGTCCCGGACCTCCTCGCTTCCGGTTTCCTTGACCCAATAGGTGCCGGGTTCCAGATAGATACCTACGGTGCCGTCCTGGCTGGTAATGAGGGTACGGAGTTCCTGGGTACAGGCTTCATCCGCATAGACAGTAATATGCCAGCCAGAGATTTCATCTCCCGTGTTGGTGGACTTGGTAAAGTAGCCCAGGCCCTGCTCCTTGTTCAGCCACTGGTCAACGGCGGTTTTTCCGTACTCCACGGTAACAGTGTGGTAGCCCAGCTCCACAGACCAATAGGGGTCTTCGGTGGGGGATTCCAAGACAAGGTATTTTCCGGGGGCCAGATTGGAAATGCGGATAATGCCGGTTTCATCCGTGGTAAAGGGAGAGCCAGGGATTTCCGTGCCGTCTTTCTTGACGATGAACTTCCAACCGTCCAGGTGATTGCCGGTGTTGGTGGACTTTCGGATTTCCAGTGCGCCGTATTGGGTGTTGGAGAAACTTACGGAAGCCGTCTGACCGGCCACTACCGTGACTGTTCTCACGCTGGTATCGCAGACCCAATAGGGATCACTGGAAGCCAGCTCCTTAGCGTACAGAGTTCCGGGCTGCAAGCCGGATACGGTCACGGTGCCGTCGCTGCCGGTTGTAAAGGGAGAACCGGAGATGGGATTGGTGCAGGCAGAATCTGTGTACAGGCCGATTTTCCACCCGCCCAGGTTCTGCCCGGTGTTTGTGGTTTTCGTGATCTTCACGGAACCGGAGGACAGCTTGTTATAGAAGCTGACACTGGTGGTAGTGCCGTTGGAGATGCTGACCATCTTTGGATTCTCCCCGGAACAGGTGTAGCGGGAGGAAATGGTGCTGTTGGTATGCCTCAGCTCCTTGACGTAGTACGTTCCTGCGTTCAGCCCGGTGATGCTGATTCTGCCGTTGCTGTTCGTGGTGTGCGGGCCGGATACCAGAGTGGTGCAGGCGGCGTTGGAATACACGCTGAAACGCCAACCAGATAAATTCTGACCGTCCTCCGTGGTTTTTACCAGGGCAATGGCACCGGGGTCCGGGGCGTTGATCTTAAAATAGGCCCGCAGTGTATCCACCTGGGGAGAATACAGCTTGACACAGGTCTGGTAAGTGCTGCTGGCACTGTAGTAAATGGATACAGTGGAGTTTTCCGCAGAGGGCAGACTCCGGGTAGCACTGAATAGAGCTGTGGGAGAAATAGAGCCTGTTTTGGTGATGGTCAAGGTGTTCCCAGACTTGGAAAACGAAGCACCGTTCCCATTGGTGAAGGAGAAGTTCCCCAGTACACCGTTGGAATCCGTAACGCTTACCTGGTTCCCGCTCATGGTGACGGTAGGTGCGGAGCCGGAGGAGCGACTGGTAAAGCTGGGGATTTTCATGGCGTTCTGAACGCTGGAAACAATGCTGTTGTACTTCTCCGCAAAGCCGGAAACGCTGGCGACACCCGCATTGTAGAATACATCCCCGCTGGTATAACCGTTGGAGCCACGGCGGTTGAAGGTATCCGCATCCCGCAATCCTGTCACGATCTCATAGATCAGGAACTGGGTGGCGATCCGGGTGGACACATTGGGGTTGTTGGCCATGGCCGTGGTTTTGACGCTGTAATTGCTGTCCCACAGCTGCCGGGAGTACAGCAGCGTCAGGGCGATGGCCTGGCGGTAGGAATAGGGCATGGCATACCAGACATTACTGCCACGGGTGCTGCCGCTGCCGGATACCCCCAGATCCTCGTCCATGTAGTTGCCCGAAGTGCTGGCTGCGTAATTCTTGCAGGGTTCGATGCAGTACAGCGGATCGTCCTCATAGGGAACATTGTTGTACCGGGCAAAGTGCCAGCCCAGATTTTTGATATAGGCTGTTTTTGCGGCATCGCTTCCGTTAGGGTTGTAGGTCACAGACACCTGGCTTCTCAGGACCGTGGTGTAATTGGGGCTTGCCTTGTCAAACAGAAGCACGTTGGTGACTGTGGAGGCGTAGGCAGCAAGCCGGTCATCCTCAACGGCATCTTCCGGGGCATCTTCTACCGGGTCATCTTCCGGTTCTGTGACTTCCGTTTCCGATTCCGTGGTTTCCGTTGCCTCTGGCAGTTCGGTGGTTTCTGATGGCGGCTCGGTGGATTCTGAGGGAACTGCCGTTTCCGGTGGAGCCGTCGTTTCCTCCGCTGCCTCCGTTGCGGCCTCGGATGCTCCCACTTCCTCGGTGGGCATTGCTTCATCCGCAAAGGCACAGGGCACCAGCCCTGCCAGCAGCACGGCCACCAGAAACAGGCAGAACCCTCGTTTCATAATTTTTCGCATGGCATTTTCCTTTCACAAAAAATCACCCGCCGATTTTGGCAGGTATCTACGCTTCTTTTCAGCTGGTACAGCTGGTTATACAATATAAGGGGGAGTGTGAGGGGGAGGGGAACGACACCTTAGAGCCATTATCGGTCACGCTCCTTCTGCCGGAGCTGATACCGGTGGTAATACTCCAGGGCTTTGATCACATAGTCCTCCGTCTGCTTGGCGGTGAAGTTTTTGGGGATGAAAGGCTTCAGCCGTTCCGATTGGAAGCTGATCTTCTCTTTCTGGTTGGGCTTCTGCTCACACATAATGGAGAGAATCACGTCGGCGTTGAGCCTGCCGTTCTGGGAAAATTCTTTCATCTTCAGGGCCTGCGCCAGGGACGGGGTGGACTGCTCGGAATTGATGGAATCCAGCAGGCCGTTTTGTTCCTCCTCAGTCAGGTAGGAAAGCTCCACGGCGGGCCGGAAAGCGATTTTCCCAGCGTCCACAAGGTCGAGCAGAGGACCGATAAGGTTAGTAAGACGGATATAACGCCGTACCTGATCTTTGCTTTCACCAACCTGTTCTCCGAGCTCAACGTCAGAACGACCTTGCGTGGAATTAGTCGCCACTGGCGACGCATTTTCTTTGGAGGGTCTGCCCGCTTGGTGTTTCATCGCTTCCAGCCGCATTTTGTAGGAAAACGCCTTTTCGCTGGGCAGGATGGTGGTGCGCTGAAGATTCGATTCCACCATGAGGATAATGGCCTCGTCTCTGGAAAGCTCCTTGATTTCCGCTTTCACGGTGGTCAGGCCTGCCAGCTCACAGGCTTTTGTCCTGCGGTGGCCGGAGACAATTTCGTACCGCCCATCCGGCTTCTGCCGCAGCGTCACTGGGGTGATAATCCCTCGCTCCTTGATGCTCTCCACCAGCTGATCCATGTCCTCATCTAAGCGGACGTGAAAGGGATGGTTTGGAAATTCGTCAATTTCCGAAAGGGGAATTTCATGGATTTTGGGGAGCTTGGATTCCGCCCGCTCCCTGTCATCCATGAACAGTTCATCTAGCCCCGTCAGACCGAGATCGATTTGTTTCTTTGCCAAGTTCGGCTACCTCCTTTGTCAAGTTTGTGTAGGCCTGGGCCACCCGGCTTTTGGGGTCAAAGGCGAAAATGCTCTTTCCCTCGCCGGATGCCTCAGCGGCTCGGACAGAGCGGGGGATTTCCGTGTCGAATACCCGGACACTGCCGCCCAATGTGGAGCGCAGGGCGGCGATAATGCTTTTGGCGTTGTTGGTTCGCCCGTCCACCATGGTCATAAGGATGCCGTCAATTTTCAGCTTGGGATTGATCTGCCGTCGCACTCTGCTGATGGTGCGGATGAGCAAATTCAGACCCTTTGTGGAAAGAAAGTCCGGTGCGGACGGGATGATCACGCTGTCGGCGGCAGCCAGAGCATTGATGGACATCAGCCCCAAGGACGGCATACAGTCAATGAGAATGTAATCGTAGTTCTCTTTCACCCGGCTGAGAACGGATTTCAGCACCTGCTCCCGGGACATGGCATTGAACAGACTCATTTCCACGCCAGACAGTTCAATGTTCGCAGGAAGCAGATCGACCCCCTCGCCGCTGTGGATGATGCCTTCTTCCCAGGGAACGGATTCTTCCCGGATTTCGGCCTGCATGGCAGTAGCCAGTGTGGTGTCCAGGTCATCATCAGCGTTCCGTATGCCTAAGCTGATGGTCAAACTGTGCTGGGGGTCATCGTCTACCAGCAGCACCCGGTTTCCGGCTTGCGCAAGACCGACACCCAGATTGACGGTGGAAGTGGTTTTCCCGACACCTCCCTTCTGATTGACAATGGCAATGGTTTTGCAGTGATTCATTTTGTACCTCCTATTGTTATTCTTTGCTTGTTTTTCTGCTCCACCAAAACACAGAAAAGCCTTCTGCGCTTTGGTCGGTGCGTTTCATTCGGCCTCGCCCCCTAAACACACAAAGGGAAATCATCTGACGCTCGACTGCGAATCGAGTCCATGGGCCTTCCACCCCTGCCGGGTCCTCCGCCAGCTCCGTAGAGAAGTATCATTGTCCTATCTGAACCCTCGTCGCCTTGTTGGTGGCGATCCAACATTGGAGACAGCATTTCTCGCTCAGCACCTTTGCTTCAGCCCTTGCGGGCTTCCTCGCTTCTACCCGTTTGGGCAGGTGGTCACAGCGTACTGTCCTCCCGGCTCTGGTCCAGAAGAATGTATCAGATGAATGATTATGAAGTTTTCAAGGTCCACTCGAAAGGGCTTCAAAAAACTCCTTTCACTTATCGCGGAAAAAACGGCGTTTTGTGAGGGTGTTTTGAGAAAAATTTTTTTGGCCTATGATTTCAAAGCAATCTCGACAAATAAGAAATCCCCGCATTCCCAATTTTTGGAAATGCGGGGAGAAGAAAATATATTGATTTATCACCATTTTTACTATACAATAGGCTAAAAAGGAAATTGCTCGGTGCTTTTGAGAGAACAAGAATGGGGGTGGGCTATGACACCACTGGATTTTATTAAAAGTCAGGCTTCTTATGCCAGCGGCTATGAGAATATTCCTATTGAAGCACAAGCTCGCGCAAAGAAACTATGCTGGGAGTATAACCGGACTCCCCCGGATGAAAAGGAAAGGCGGAGTGCCATCTTACAGGACCTGCTGGGAACTTATTCGGCTATGGTCAGTATTGAACCGGATTTCCATTGTGACTACGGCTTCAATATCCATTTCCACGGATTTGCGGTTCTGAACTACAACTGTGTCATCCTGGACACTTCGCCGGTAAATATCGGGGAAGGCGTATTCATTGCTCCGGGCGTGTGTATTGCTTGTTCGGGCCATGCGATTGACCAGGAGCAGCGCAGCCATGGAATTGGAACTTCAGCGCCGATTACCATTGAAGAAAATGTTTGGATAGGAGCAAACGCAACGGTGTGTGCTGGAGTGACCATTGGTGCGGGATCTGTAATTGGTGCGGGGAGTGTTGTTACCCATGATGTTCCTGCAGGTGTGGTTGCGACAGGTATACCATGCAGAGTAGTACGCACCATAACGGAAAATGACAGAATTAAGCCTGATAAGATTCTGTTTTGAAAAAAGTTCATAAGTCAATATAGGGTGGCAAAAGTGATAGTATTACGCAAGTAGCCGAATCACATCGCCGTACCAACAAATACAAGTCGGAAAACCAACCAAACGTCGGTTTTTTGGGGGTCTGCTAACAGCTTGCTAACAGAGTATCTCGTATAGCGTCGTACATGCCATCACATAGGCAAACAATTACGGTTATAAAAATAGTATATTAGGCCACAAAATAGCATGATTTCGGAACAAATCGTGCGTGTGGCCAATACCCCGTGCCTACTCCTAAGCGGAAGGTCGTTGGTTCGAATCCAATTTGGGGGGCCAAAGAGCCGCAGCTTCCTGTTTTACGGGCTGCGGCTCTTTGCTATGCAGAAGGCGAAAATGGGCGGTCCTTCGGGGGCCGCCCATTTTTGCATATTCTCTTTTTTATTTTCCTGTCAGCAGTATTTGCAGCAGCATCAGGTCCTGAAGGTCTACCCGGCCGTCACTGTTCAGGTCCGCGTTTCCTGTCTCCGCAGTCACGGCCTGCCCCGCCAGGTAGCGGCGCAGCCGCAGCAGGTCTGCAGAGGACACCTTTCCGTCACCGTTGATATCGCCTGGCAGGCCCAGAGCAACCGTGACGCCGCCTGCATTTCCGGCAATACGCACACTGTTCGCCCGGTCATCCACTCCGGTAATATCTGTCAGGGATACCGCAATATCCCCCGTCCCGGCATCGGAAGCCACCCGGAAGGTCAGCGTCAGAATCTCCCCCTCTGCTTCCGTCAGATCCGGCTGGAGCCAGACAGCCCGCTCCTCCTGGCCAACGCCTACCATCCAGTCCCCCTGGGCAAAGCTTTCGTTGGGACAGCTGTAGTCTTCCAAGGTAAGCTTGGAGTGGTCATAATCAATGCCGAAATACAATCCGCAAAGGCCGGGATTATTCGTAAGGGAAACGGTCAGCTGCACTGTCTGCCCCGGCTGGGCTGTAACGGTCTCTACAGAGAGCACCGGCTCCTTTTTCGGCTCCTCGGGCGTTTCCTCTGTCGGCTCTGTGGATTCCTCGGCCGCCCCGGTTTCGGTGGGATCGGTCTGATTTTCCGGCTGCGTATCGGCAGCTTCCGTCACTTCCGGTTCAACGGGTGCAGTCTCCGGTTCCGTTTCGGCAGGAACCGTCTCTTCCGGCTCGGTTCCGGAAGTTTTTTTCGCTGCTTCTGTTTCAGCAGGAATCTGCTCTTCCGCACCGCTTGCCGCAGGAGCGCTCTCTTCCGTTCCCGCGGTCTCGGATGCAGTATCCTCTCCGACGTTCTCGGCAGGAACGGTCTCTTCCGGCTTCTCCCCGGCCTCAACGGCCGTGAAGGTCAGCCCACGGTTTTCTGCAAAGGTCTGCGCAGCGGTTCCGGCATAGCCGACAATTTCTGCCCGACCGTCCAATGCCGCCTCATCCACGGTTTCAATGGACGCCGGAAAGGTGATTTTTTCCAGCTTTCGGCAAAGTGCAAAGGCATCCTTGCCCAAAGCGGTAATTCCGGCTCCCAGCTCAACGGTCTGAATATCCGCCCGGTAGGCATCCCAGGGATAGCGGCCGTCCGCACCGCAGGTCACCTCGCCGCTTCCGGACAGGGTCAACGTCCCATTCTCCAGGGTCCAGGTGCCGTTTTTCCCCCAGTTTCCCTTAGCAGAAGCCAGGGTATGGGTCCCGGTCTGCCGATATGTACCGCCGTTGTCCGCGATATAGTCCTGTCCGGCTGAATTGGCACTGCAATTCACCACGACCGTCGCATCGAAGGCCCGGTCGCCGATCCAGGCTACGCGCTCCGGCAGATATACGGCGGACAGCTTTGTGCACCCGGCAAAGGCCCTTTCGCCAATGCCGATCAGGCTGTCCGGCATTCTGACCCAGCGCAGCAGCGCACAGTTCTCGAAAGCGCTGTCGCCAATATAGCGCAGCGTTTGCGGGACGGTCACATACTGCAGGGCCACGAAATTCCGAAAAGCGCCTGCAGGGATCTCCGTGACCCCATCGCTGATGCGCAGGGTCGTCACGCTGTTCGCCCCATCCGCCCAGGGATAGACCTCCGCTGCTTCTATTTCTCCGGAAATGCACAGCACATTTCCCTCCAGAGACCAGGAAACAGCCTCCGCCGTCTCTGCACCGGCAGCGAAGGGCAGCCCCAGCAGCAGTGCGGCACAAAGCAGAACACAAAGCGCCTTTTTCATCATTCAGACACCGCTCTCTTTCTCGATTTACTGATTTTCCGTTTCTTCCGCTTTCTTTTCTTCTTCAGCGGGCTTTTCCCCGTTTTCCGCGTTCACATAGGCCATGAGTTCCTCACCGGTAATGGTCTCCTTGACCAGCAGATACTCGGAGATCTCATCCAGCAGCGCCCGGTGGTCCCGCAAGATCTTCGTTGCGTCGGCGAAAGCGCCATCCAGAAGCTTCTGGACCTCCTTGTCCACCTGGGCTGCCGTATCCTGAGAGCAGTCCATATAGGCCTGGCCGTCCAGATAGCTGTTCTGCACGGAGGCGGTGGTCATCAGGCCCAGTTCCTTGCTCATGCCGTACTGGCTGACCATGTTCCGGGCCAGAGAGGTGGCCCGCTGCAGATCGTTGGCAGCGCCGGTGGTCTGGGCACCGAAGACCAGCTGCTCGGCAGCACGGCCGCCCACCAGGCTCTTCAGCTCCACCTCCAGCTCCTCCCGGGTGGAGAGGAACTTCTCCTCCTCAGGCAGGTACATGGTATAGCCCAGCGCGCCGGAGGTGTGGGGCACGATGGTGATCTTGGAAACAGGCTGGGCGTGCTTCTGCTTGGCCGCCACCAGCGCGTGGCCCACCTCGTGGTAGGCAACCAGCCGCTTCTCCGTCTCGGTGAGCACGGTATTCTTCTTTTCGGAGCCTGCTATGACCGTCTCAAAGGAAACCAGCATGTCCTCCTGATTGACGGCCTTCCGGCCCATCCGCACGGCCCGCAGAGCCGCTTCATTGACCAGGTTTGCCAGGTCCGCACCGACGGCGCCGGCAGTGGCCTGAGCGATCTTCTTCAAATCCACATCCTCGGAAAGCTTGATCTTCCGGGTATGGACCTTCAGCGTATCCAGACGCCCCTGGAGATTGGGCTTGTCCACAATGATCTGCCGGTCAAACCGGCCGGGGCGCAGCAGTGCCTTGTCCAGAATTTCCGGACGGTTGGTCGCTGCCAGACACACAATGCCCTTGGAGGGTTCAAAGCCGTCGATCTCGGACAGCAGCTGATTCAGGGTCTGCTCCTGTTCGGAGTTGTTGCCGAACCGGTTGTCTCTGGCCCGGCCCACGGCGTCGATCTCATCGATGAAGATGATGCAGGGTGCAACCTTTGCCGCCTGCTGGAACAGGTCCCGGACACGGCTTGCGCCCATGCCCACGAACATCTCCACAAAGTCGGAGCCGGAGATGGAGAAGAAGGGCACATTTGCCTCGCCTGCTACAGCCTTGGCAAGGAGAGTTTTGCCGGTTCCGGGGGAACCCACCAGCAGAGCGCCCTTGGGCAGCTTGGCGCCGATTTCCGTGTACTTTTTGGGGTTATGCAGAAAGTCGATGATCTCTTCCAGACTTTCCTTGGCTTCGTCCTGACCGGCAACATCCTTGAAGGTTACACCGGTCTGCTTTTCCATATACATCTTTGCCTTGCTCTTGCCGAAGCCGCCCATCATACCGTCACCGGACATCCGCTTGGTCAGCATCCGCATGAAGAGGAACAGGACGGCAATGGAGATGCCGTAATACAGCACCATCATGATCGTGGAGTTGTCTTCCACAATGGGTTCGTTGACCGTAACGCCCATGTCGTGAAGCTTCTGGGCAAGGGCCATGGTGTCGCCGCCGCCGCGCAGACCCGTGAAGCAGGCCTTCTGGCTCTGGGCAGGTTTGGCGGCCTCGTCCTTTGTCAGGTAGACGATCCGGTCATAGCGGATCTCTACCTCCTGCAGATTTCCGGACTCCATGGCGTCCAGAAAGTCGGAATAGGTGGTTTCCGTATACTGGCTGTTGGAAACGGCGTTGAAGATCCAGCTGAAAATCAGCACCAGCGCCAGCGTAATGATCAGGGCTGTCCAGATATTACGCGGCTTATTCTTTTCCGGAGGATTGCCATCCTGCGGGTGATTGGGGTTGTTTCGATTCTGATCCATGTTTTCTGCCTCCCGGAACGCAGCTGCGTCCCACTTTCCTCCGCACCGGAGTAATTTTATTTATGATAGCACAACTTGCCGTTTTAGGCAATGAAGGATTCCAAAAGAAGCGGTAAATTTTCTGTGAATTTCCTGCGGATTTATGGTTGTGTCCGAGGGAAAGAACTGATATAATATATGTTGGATTATTTTAATGAGGCCGTATGCGGTTCACGCGGGCCTTGAATTGGAGCTACAGATGGAAGAAAAGAGAACCTACAGACAAAACCGCGAGCAAAAACCCCCGAGAGGCGAGCGGAAAAAGGAATT
>OIZX01001254.1_pt1 | contig 13610 bp, 7 predicted proteins | sample 1588621 | NCBI WGS metagenome assembly OIZX01 (sample SAMN03283276) | human gut metagenome | biome: human-associated habitat; material: feces | host: Homo sapiens | place: Peru | collected 2012
ATGTCTCCACAGTGCTTGGAGAGTCACCTTGGCAACAGGTAGGGGGTGAGGTGTTCGTGTTTGAGAGCGACAAGTCCTACATGGAGAACTACGAGAAGCTATTCTTCAATGTGGCCAGTGAGAAGGCCGAGGAGGTCAGCGGCGTCCTTGAGCAGGCTGCCAAGACGCTGGAGGAAGGCCCTGTGTCGGCTATTCTGACCGATAGTCAGGTGGAGTCGTACAAGGATGGTTGCCTTTACGATGCTTATGCGAAGCTTGCAGTGGCAGAGGTGTTTGGAGCTTGGTATGAGACAACGCAAGTGTATCAGAGCAATGTGTGGGGCGCTCGCAGCGCCATGGAGAATTCGTTCTATAAGTCAGGAACGAAGATCTATGACGAGGACGGTGCGCTGCGCGAACAGTTTGATAACTTGAAGCTCGCTTGTCGAAACTTCGACAATTATCTCACCAGCGAGAATGGCCGAATTGATCTTATCCTTCCCACGAAGGACATCAACGGAAATGCATGGCTGAATCCTGATGGTAGCGTAGCTTGGGTAAAGGCGATAAACTATCCGAAGGACGAGGAGTATGGCGTGAAGTTGGTCGCTGCTACGTCTGAGACTTTGGTCGAGTCGATGAATGCTCTCAGAACTTCCATCGAGGAGAATACGTATGTGCTCGGCGACGTCACCGAGGACGGCGTTGTTCTGACCGACGACTACCTCGCCGTGCTCAACGCTTTGCTCGATCCGGAGACCCTGGAGGGTGGCAAGGTATTTGCCGCTGCCGACGTCAACCGCGACGGCAAGATCTCCATCGCTGATGTGACCCTCATTGCAGCCAAGGTGACCAATGGTCTCTGGCCGTCGCTGGGTGGCAGTCTGAACGCTCCGATGGTGGGATCCGAAAACCTCACCGTCTCGGCAGAAGACAACAACGGCGTACAGCGCATCGCTATCAATCTCGAAAACCGCAAGGACTATGTGGCTTGCCAGATGGACATCATCCTGCCCGCAGGCATGACGGTGGTGGGTGAGAGCGTGGGCAACCGTGCCAACGGTCACGCACTCTACTCCAAGGACATCGACGGCGTGCACCGCGTGGTCATCTCTACGATAGAGAACAACAGCTTCACCAATGGTTCCGCCATCCTCTACCTCGACGTGCAGGGCGGCAGCATCGACAAGGTGGCGCTCGACAAGGTTATCTTTGCCGAGGCCAATGGCCGTGAGACGACGATCACGGGCAGCGATGCGACCGGCATCAGCGGCATGGAGGCCGAGGGCAGCCTGAAGCAGAAGATCTATACTGTGGGCGGTCAGTTGCTGGATAAGGTGAAGCAGGGCATCAACATTGTCCGCAACGCCAACGGCAAGACCCAGAAGGTTACTGGTAAATAATCATATACATCGGTAATTTTTTCTCAATTACGAGGGCGTGGTTGCCACGTATGTGACAGCCGCGCCTATTTTTGATAACAACAACGACAACATACATCTTCTAAACGTAAATAGTTATGTTTAAGATTACAACAAGTTTCAAAAGAATGGCCTTGATGATGGTCTTGGCCATAAGCGGGACGATCTCTGTCCTTGCTGGCAACCGACTTGTGCTCAACGACGGTGGTCCTATTGCCATCAAGCCGGGCGAGACGAAAGAGATCACTGTGAACCTCGTCAATGACGAGGTGATCTATGCAATGCAGTTTGATATGGACTTCACTTCCCCGCAGGTCGAGATTGTCCCGGGTAGCTTCAAAATCAACGAGGAGCGCATAGACCGTGAATGCTTCATTGCCACGATGATCCAGCAGCCTGATGCGAAGTGGCGGATTGCCCTCCTTACCAAGGATTTCACTCCCATCGCGGGTTCTGAGGGTGCGCTGGGCACGTTCCAGATTCGAGCTAAGTCCACCTTCTCTGCTGCTGACGATGCACAGATCGGGTTCTCCACTTGCAGTGGAGGCAACCGTCAGGGCAAGAAGGTGCTTATCGACTGCCCCACCTATCAGGCAATCACGCCGATGGTGGGAAGTCTTTGCACGGGCGAGCAGGCGTTCTCTATCAAGCCTGGCGGTACCCACAAGGTGGACGTTGTGCTGAAGAACGATATTTATTTCTGCGGTCTTCAGGCCGACATCACGCTGCCCGAGGGTTTGCATGTCGAGAAGAAGAGCAACGGGAAAATGAATTTCCAGTATAGTGAGCGCTTGTCAAGCAATTTCGCCATCTCTTCCATTGAGAAGAATGGCATCGTGCGTGTCGTGCTCTCCTCTCTGCCCATTGACAAGATTCAGCCTTACAAGGATGGCGACGGTGTGATCTTCTCGTTCAATGTCGTGGCCGACCCGGACTTTGTGACGGACGAGAACTCTGCCATCGTATTCTCCAATGTACTTGCTGCCAACGAGACGACGGAGTACTCACTCGACATCACGGACGCCCATGTCTCTGTGACGAGTCTCAAGCCCATTAACGATGCTGCCTATGCGCGCCTCGCTGAGGAGGTGGCTGCCCTGCAAAAAGCTCTTGACGACGCCAAGGCGAAGGTGGCCGAGGAGTGCCCGGATGTGGCCGAGAAGTACGCTGAGACTGTGGAGACCATTCAGAGCTTGATCAATGCCATCCAGTCAGACCTTGACGCCAAGAACGCCGACTGTGCGCTCACGGAGACTTCTACGCTGGACGCCGAGGCTGTGAAGGGTGTCAATGATGCTATAGCCAAATATATTAATGAAGCTGCTGCCGCACAGGCAGAGCATCTGAAGAAGCTGGCCAACGAGGCTGCTTATGTTCGCTTGACCGAGGAGGTCGCTACCGTGCAGGCTCGCTTTGACGAGGTGAAGGCCACCATCGAGAAGGACTACGCCAATGTAGCCGCACAGTTTGCTGATGCCGAGGCCGCTATCCAGGGTGATATCGATCAGAAGAAGGCAGAGCTGCAGGCTCAGTATGAGGCCGTGGAGCTCGACGAGAATAGCACCATCGACCTGGAGACCATCAAGGCTGCCATCGAGCAGCTGCTCGCTGATGCCAAGGCTGCGGCAGAGGCTAATAGCATCGGTTCCATCCAGAGGCTGATGAGCGAGGGTGCAACGTTCTATACGCTCGGCGGCCAGAAGGTCGAGGCTCCTTGCAAGGGCAACATATATATGATCCGTCATGCTGACGGAAGTGTCAAGAAAGTATATATCAAGTAATCAATGCTTGTTAAGGCTGGTTCTAACAATTAGTTCGGGGACTTCCTAAACCATTGAGGGTGAAAGGTCTGTCGGTCTGATTTTAGAGCCAGCCTTATGGTAAAAGAGTTTACCATACTATCAATTCCAGTTGAACCGGAGAAGTCAGTTCTCGATGTTTTGGAAGGTCTTTGGAAATCAAAGCGCAGTCGGCGAAGTAGGTGAAATGGACAGCGCATGCGTCGTTGCCTGTTGTTTGGATTCCAGTATTATCAAAAGACTTGCCCTGTCCCAAACGGGGCTACGATCGGTTTCTCATCATTCTGACTTCAAGGAAACAACCTTGGAAGTATAACTTCGTTTGGGGTTTTTACGCTTACTGAGGTTTGTGAAAATCTCGTAAGCTGTTTCCCTTTATGAATTTTATTCCATCGGTGGGATGACGAATGTCGGCTGTGAAGTCGGGATCGTCTCCCACCGTTTTGCATCTATTCACCCCTTGCTCACGACCTAAACTGATAGCTTCACGAACAAAAAGTGCAGAAAAAAGCATCTACGAAATAAAAAAGAGAACTTACGAAAAAGACCCGTTAAACTGCTGGTATTCAAGATAAAACCGTAGAAAACAAAATCGCATAACCAAATCTCAACAAACTTTTTTTGATTTTTTTCTCAAAACAGGGGTTACTTTCCCCTTTTTCTCCTCATTAATATATGAAACACGATTAGTTGCCGTAGCGGAACGGCACACCCGCAGCGACTGCGGGCTCTACTTACTGGACACAATATATATGTATCAAATTTATCGGGGCACCCATCGTGGTGCCCCGCTTTGCGTTTTTACCATCTAATTAACCCGTTTCCATTCGATTTTTGAATCAAGAATTTGCAAGTAAAGAAAGTAAATCCGTATGCGGCTATCAGTCTTTTAGAATGCGATGGCTGATGTATGGATGAAAGTCAGTAGGAATATGGGGTGGTAAAAATCAGAGTGAGACGACCTATAAGAAGTGTGTAACCTATTGATATATAATGGTAAAATGGAAAGGAAACAAGCCGAAATCGCTTTATCGAAAATGCTTATAGCTGCATTTGCGCTTTTTAAACGCCGATGATCTGCGGCTTTCGCTATTGTCTATACCTTTGCAATCGAAAATCGCGGATGCCACTTCAGACAGGTGTGGCGCTGCGGCAAGGCAGAGGAAATTAGTCAAAATAATAAAGTACAAATGGAAATACTTGAAAAGTTGTTTTACGGATTCCCCGAGTTGTGGGGAGGAGGCGTGGCCCACTCAGTGATGATTCTGGCCCTGGTGATCACGCTTGGCCTGTGCTTGGGCAAGGTTCGGGTGCGCGGAGTTTCGCTCGGACTGGCCTGGGTGTTGTTTATCGGTCTGCTGATGGGCAACCTTCCCATCACCATCGATGAGCATCTGCTCCACTTCCTCAAGGAGTTTGGCTTGATACTCTTCGTCTATTCCATCGGCCTTGAGGTGGGCCCAGGCTTCTTCTCCTCCTTCCGTGGAGGTGGCAAGAGTCTCAATATCCTCAGTATTGTAGTTGTGGCATTGAGTATTGTGACAACCCTCGTGGTCTATTCCTTCTCTGGCACATCCGCTACGACCCTCGTCGGCATCCTCTCGGGTGCCGTGACCAATACCCCGGGACTGGGTGCGGCACAGCAGGCGTTCAGCGACCTGCGCCACATTGACGCCCCATCCATCGCCACAGGCTATGCCATCGCCTACCCTGTGGGTGTGCTGGGTGTGATCCTCTCATTTGTCATCCTCCGCTATGCCCTGCGCATCGACAGACACCATGAGGAGGACGCTGCCAAAATGGGCGCAGGCCACTTGAAGGAGATGACGCTCCACACGTTCTCCGTGCGCCTGACCAACAAAATGGTGGCTGGCGACACGGTGCGCCAGATCCACGAAGTGCTGAAACGCGACTTCATGATCTCGCGCATCATCCATAGCGACGGCAGTGGCAAGAGTGAAGTAGTCAACGGGTCGACGGTAGTCAACGAGGGCGACCTGCTCCAGGTGGTGGCCCATCCTACGGCCGTGGAGGCCATCGTGGCCCTTGTCGGCGAAAAGGTAGAGGTGGCGCCCGAGACCTTTGGCAAGGATCTGATCACGCGTCGCATCCTTGTGACGAAGCCGGGTGTCAACGGCAAGAGCATCGGCCAGATGGGTATCCGCACGAGCCTTGGCACGAATATCACGCGAGTGAACCGCAACGGTGTGGACCTCATCGCTACCCCGCATCTGAAACTGCAGCTTGGTGATCGTGTGACGGTGGTGGGTACGGAGCTTGCTATTGCCCATACGGAGAAACTCCTTGGCAACCAGATGAAGCGGCTCAACGCGCCCAACCTCATCCCTATTTTCCTTGGTATCATGCTCGGTTGTATCGTGGCCAACATCCCCTTCTTCCTTCCGGGTATCAATGAGAGCCTGCGACTGGGACTCACCGGCGGCCCGCTGGTGGTGGCCATCCTCATCGGTTTCTTCGGCCCGAAATATAACCTCGTGACCTATAATACGATCTCGGCCAACTTGATGTTGCGCGAGGTGGGTATCTGCATCTTCCTGGCCTGCGTCGGACTGGGCACAGGAGCGCCCTTCGTACAAACCCTTGCCACGGGTGAGGGTGCGCAGTGGATTGCCTATGGTGCCGCCATCACGATGGTGCCCATCCTGGTTGGTGGCTTGATAGGCCGCTACGTCTTCCACATCAACTACTACACGATGCTTGGTGTGCTCGCTGGTGCCCATACCAATCCGGCAGCCTTGGCCTACGTCCGCGAGCAGACCTCTGCTGACGCGCCCGCCGTGGGCTACGCCACGGTCTATCCTTTCGCTATGTTCCTGCGCATCGTCACGATTCAGATACTGATCTTTGTATTCGGATAAGCGAATGAGAAACGTCAAAACAGAGAACCCTTCAGTGCGCCCCTCGGCAGTAGAAGAGCCGAGGCGGCGGCGCGGAGTGGCCGAAACGGAACTCTGTCACAAGCTCGACCTGCTGCTACGCACAGGGAGCCTGCTCATGGAGAGTGCGGCCGACACCTCGCGCATCCTGCGGACGATGAAGCGCGCGATGGCCTTCCTGGGACTGGACGAGCGCTACATACACCTCTATGTCAACTGGAACGTGCTCATGGTCAACTACAGCGATGAGCTCCACTCGTTTACGAAGTTTCAGCGCTGCGAGCGTCACGGCATCAGCCTGGCCACCATCGCCAAGGTGAGCCGCCTCACCTGGACGGCCATCCGCGAGGACTTCTCGCTCGTGCAGTATGAGAAGGCCCTCGACGATATCCACGATGCGCCACGTGGCTTCACCCCCTGGCAGGTGGCGATAGGTGGCGGCTTTGCCTGCGGTGGCTTCTGCATCCAGTTTGGCTGCGACTGGACCGCATTCTTTTATTGCTCCCTGGCGGCCATCCTGGGTTTCCGCCTGCGGATGTTTCTCCCCACGATGGGTTGCAACAACTACGTCGCCATCGGCATCTCGGCCTTCGTGGCCACGCTGCTGGCTTGGGCGACAGCACTCCTTTCTACTGATCCAGCGATGATGGCGGGCATGCCGTCGTGGATGATCTCCACTACGCCATGGCACCCACTGATGGCGTGCGCGCTATTCATCGTACCTGGCGTGCCACTCATCAACTTTGTGAGCGACATGCTCGACGGCTATATCGAGACCGGATTCATCCGTGCCGTTAATACGTTGCTCATGGTGCTGGCCATGGCCTTCGGCATCGCCTTTGCCATCAAGGTCTGCGGCATCGACAATTTTGCCAAGACGCTCACCATGACACCCCATCATGAGTATTGGGAGTATGCCATTGCCGCCGCCGTGTCGGCCATGGGATTCTCCACCATCTTCAACATCCCGCGGCGATTGCTGCCCGTCGTGGCCGTGGGTGGTATCATCGCCGTGTGTGTGCGCAACTTTATCAACCTCGGTCCGAGCAATGGCAACCTCGGCCTGGACATGGGACTGACCATCGGGTCGCTGGCGGGAGCCACGACGGTGAGTATCGTTGTCATCAAGGCGCGCCATTGGTTTCATGTGCCCCATCAGTGTATCACCATCCCGAGTGTCATCCCGATGATTCCGGGTGTGCTGATGTATCGCGCCCTCTTCGCTTTCATCGAGATGCACGGTGTCGTCGGTGAGGTCACGGTGGGTATGAACAATGCCATCAAAGCTTCGCTGGCTATCATCTGCATCGCCCTCGGCGTGGCTGTGCCCAATCTCTTTTTCCGCCGTTTCATCGAGGATACGCGCAAGCGGAAGTTGCTCGCCATGCTCGTGGAACGAAAAAAGCGTAACGGAGAGTTTGTCACGCCCCATGCCGTAGGAGTGAGACAGGGTGCACACAGAAGGACAAGAAAGGAGAAAAATCATGCCCGCGATACGCACGAATAGAAACTCTTGTAGTATCTTTGCAAACGGATTTAGACCGATAAGAATGGAAATCAGACAATTGAAATACTTCCTCCAGGTGGCCGAAACGCTCAATTTCTCCAAGGCGTCGCGGAAGCTCTACGTCACGCAGAGTACCCTGTCGCAGCAGATTTCCCATCTGGAGCAGGAGATAGGAATGCCGCTCTTTGAGCGCAATTCCCACGAGGTGTATCTCACGGAGGCGGGAAAAGAACTGTTGCCCTACGCCCAAAAGACGGTCAATGCGGCCGGGGCTTGTGCGGACCACATGAACGACCTGCGCGAGATGCTGGCTGGAGAACTCAACATTGGAGTGACATTCTCCTTCAGCAACATCATGGCCGAGACGCTCATCGCGTTTATCCACGCCTATCCCCACGTCAGGCTCAACATCGTCTATCGTTCCATGCAGGAACTGATGGACGGACTGAAGAAGCGTGAACTGGACCTTGTGCTGGCCTTCAAGCCGCTCAAGCGGGACAAGGCGATAGACAGCAGAGCGATTTTTAGCAATCGCCTGGCAGCCATCGTCAATGATCACCACCCGCTGGCAAGGCAGCAGAGCGTCACCCTCGCTGACCTTGAACGCTATGATCTCATTCTGCCCTACAAGGGCTTGCAGGCGCGCAACGCCTTCGAGCACCTGCTGGAGGGGCGTGACAACAACTTCAAAATCATGGTGGAGGTCAACAATGTCAATATCATCTTTGACTTGCTGAGCCGCAGTTCGCTTGTCTCCATCCTCTCGGAATCCACCACGCTCACCCAGCCAGGTATGAAGGCTATCCCTATCGATGCGGAGGGCAACGAGATGGACGGTTGTGTACACTTGCTGCGCGACTCCTATATGAAGTCGTCGGCCCAGGAGTTTATCCGCATGCTCAGTCAATCGACAGCCCTGCTGGCCAACCTCGCCTTCAAAGATATACTGAGGTAGGCTACCGCAGAAGATGGAGATGCTGTCCATAGCTTCTGCCTTCACGGTCGCCAGCCATTCCTCACACAAGCTTTTTTGTGTTTGATTAGTGTTTTGCAGCATCCCGACGGGGATGCAAAAAAGCCGCATTTCAACGGGAGTATGCCCTGCGAATGCGGCTTTGTCTATCGTATAAAAGTCTCCACAACCCTGCTATGTGCAACGGCGTGTGGCCTCCTTGCGGATGCTGAAGCGCTTGGTCTTAAAATGTAGCGTGACGCAGCGGTGTGGTGTATTGGTACGGAAGCCATGCCAACGAGGGAACGTCGCGCAGGAAGAGGAGGGAGGCGTGCTTGCCACGCTCCACACTGCCATACTCCGCGGACAGGCCCATGGCGGCAGCGGAGTTGAGGGTGATGGCGTTGAAAGCCTCTTCGGGGGTGAGACGCATCTTCGTGCAGGCCAGGGACCAGACAAACTTCATGTCGCCCGACGGCGTGGAGCCAGGGTTGTAGTCGGAGGCGAGGGCGATGGGCAGGCCAGCGTCGATGAAACCACGGGCCGGGGCAAACCGCATATTAAGGAAGAAGGACGTGCCCGGCAGGCCAGTGGGCATGGTGACGGCACCACGGAACTGCTCTATGCCTTCCTCGGGGAGTGCCTCCAAGTGGTCGGCAGAGAGTGCGCCATGAGCGATGGCAACACGGGATCCACCCGAGAAGGCCAGCTCGTCGGCATGGATCTTACCCTTCATACCATATTTCTCGCCAGCTTCGAGGATGCGGTCGGTCTCCTCTGGCGTGAAGAAACCCTCGTCGCAGAACACGTCCACAAAGTCGGCCAGTCCCTCGGCAGCCACACGGGGCATCATCTCGTTGATGACGAGATCGACATATTCTGACTGGCGTCCCTTGTAGGCTCGGCCGACGGCATGGGCACCGAGGAAGGTGGTTACGATGCGGAGTGGCGAATGGGCCTTTACGCGCTGGGCGACACGCAGAATCTTCAGTTCGTCCTCGGTCGTCAGTCCGTAGCCAGACTTGATTTCCACACATCCTGTGCCTTTCTGCCAGATCTCCTCGGCACGGCGCATGGTCTGCTCGAAAAGGTCCTCCTCGCTCGTCTCGTGGAGACGGTCGGCAGAATTGAGGATGCCACCGCCGCGGGCGGCAATCTCGGCGTAGGACAATCCCTGGAGTTTGTCCTCAAACTCCTGCTCACGGCTGCCTGCCCAGACCAGGTGGGTATGGCTGTCGCAGAAGCGCGGCATGACGAAGGCGCCCTTAGTGTCGATGACCTTTGCGTCCTGCATCAGCTCCGCAGGCACGCTGCCCGTGCCGAAATCCAAGATTTTGTCGTCCTCGACGGCGATCCATGCGTCCGTCATCGTCTCTACACGGGCCATCTCCTGTCCCGCCTTGCGCAGCTCTCCGTGGGTGATGCCACAGAGTTGGGCGATGTTGGTGTATATCGTTCTCATTGTCTTCGTATAATATAAATAATGATGATACCAATAAAAAAAGTGCGGGGGAGAGCAAGCGCGCCCGTCATGGACACCCTTGCCGTCCCCCGCACGGATCTTACTTTTTTATCGTTTTAGTTTCCCTATCGATCATGAGGCCGCGCCTAACGATCGATGGGGATAAAACGTTTAGAATTGATTCTTGGCGATGAAGTCGATGCTCTTGGCGATGAGCGGGTACATCACGCGGTCGATCTCGATGAACGGGACAATCTTGCGGTACTCTGCGTGCAACTTCTCTACCGCGGGCGAGGACTTCAGCGGACGGCGGAAGTCGAGGGCCTGTGCGGCGTTGAAGAGCTCCAAGGCAAGGACGCGCTCCGTGTTCTCAGCCACACGATAGAGTTTCGTGGCGGCGTTGGCACCCATGGAGACGTGGTCCTCCTGACCCTGGCAGGTGGGGATGCTATCGGAAGAGTTGGGCATGCAGAGCATCTTGCTCTGGCTGACGATCGAGGCGGCAGCATACTGGGTGATCATGAATCCGCTGTTCACACCCGGCTTGGCAACGAGCATAGAGGGAAGACCGCGCTGCTCGTCACCCAGCTTGTAGATACGGCGCTCGGAGATGCTGCCCAGCTCGTTGAGGGCGATGGCCAGGAAGTCCATCGGAAGAGCGATGGGCTCACCGTGGAAGTTGCCGGCAGAGATGATCATATCCTCCTCGGGTACCACGGTGGGGTTGTCGGTGGCGGAGTTCATCTCGGTCGTGCAGACCTCCTCTACATAGTGGAGTGTATCCTTGAACGCACCATGCACCTGCGGGATGCAGCGGAAGGAATAGGGATCCTGCACATGGGTCTTGTGCTGTTTAATCAGCTCAGAACCCTGGAGCAACTCGTAGATATGGTCTGCCGTCTCCATCTGGCCACGATGGGGGCGAACGGCGTGGACAGGATGGAGGAACGGCTCGATTCTGCCGTCGAAGGCATCGAGGGACATCGTGGCGATGAGGTCGGCCCACTTCGACAGATCCTGTGCCTTCAGGACGCTCCAGGCGAAGAAGGCGAGCATGTTCTGCGTACCGTTGAGGAGGGCGAGACCCTCCTTGGAGGCGAGGTGGATGGGCTTCCATCCCATCTTCTCGTTGAGCTCCTCACCCGTGATGATCTTGCCCTCATACTCTACATGGCCGAGGCCAACGAGCGGCAGACAGAGGTGAGCCAGCGGCACGAGGTCGCCAGAGGCGCCCACGCTACCCTGCTGATAGACAACGGGGCACACGCCGTGGTTGAAGAACTCGATGAGACGCTCCACGGTGTCGAGCTTGATGCCGCTGTAGCCGTAGGAGAGCGACTGGATCTTGAAGAAGATCATCAGACGGACCACATCCGTCGGCACGCGGTCGCCCTCGCCACAGGCGTGGCTCATCATGAGGTTGATCTGCAACTGGGACAGCTTGTCCTCGTCGATGCTCACCTTGCAGAGGGAGCCGAAACCTGTCGTCACACCGTAGATGGGTGCCTCGGCGGTGGCAATCTTTTTGTCCAAATACTCACGGCAGCGGATGATGCGTGCCTTGGCGTCGTCGGAGAGACGCAGCTCATAGCCCTCGCGGATGATGGCGCGGACGGTATCGAGCGTCAGATGTTCTGCGCTGATAGAATGGATTTTACGTTCCATTGCTTCTTTTCTTTCTTAAAGTGTTGTCAGGCCCGTGAAGGCCCGATGAGTTGATGTTTTGATTTTGTCGTTGCTTGAAAACATATCGCGCAACAGGTTGACTGGGAGCCTGTTGCGGCCCCCAGACAATATGTTAGAACGCAGCGTCGATGATGTTGTCGTCGACGAGGTTCGGCATGGTCATGCGGAAGTCGGGCGTGCGGTCCATCTCACGCTGGATGGCATCCATGGATCCCTTGTTGCGGGCCCATGCACGGCGGGAGATACCGTTGTTGACATCCCAGAAGAGCATCTCGCGGATGTTGCGGCTGCTCTCCTCGGAGCCATCGACTACCATACCGAAGCCACCGTTGATGACCTCGCCCCAGCCTACACCACCGCCGTTGTGGATGCTCACCCACGTGGCGCCACGGAAGGAGTCGCCGATGACGTTCTGTACGGCCATGTCGGCGCAGAACTGAGAACCATCATAGATATTGGAGGTCTCGCGGAAGGGAGAGTCGGTACCGGAGACGTCGTGGTGGTCACGACCCAGGACGACGGGAGCCTTGAGGCGGCCATCCTTGACAGCCTCGTTGAAGGCCAGCGCGATGCGGGTACGGCCCTCACAGTCGGCATAGAGGATGCGGGCCTGTGAACCGACGACGAGGTGGTTGGGACCTGCCTCGCGAATCCAGTGGATGTTGTCGTCGAGCTGATGCTGGATGTCGGGTGTAGCATGGCTGCGCTCGTCCATCATAATCTCCTCGGCAATCTTATCGGTCAGTGCCAGGTCGGCGGGATCGCAAGAGGTGCAGACCCAGCGGAACGGACCGAAGCCGTAGTCGAAGAACATCGGACCCATGATATCCTGGACGTAGGACGGATAGCGGAAGCCGTGACCGTCGGCAGCCATGATGTCGGCACCGGCGCGTGAGCTCTGCAGGAGGAAGGCGTTGCCATAGTCGAAGAAGTACATGCCACGGGCGGTCAGCTTGTTGATGGCAGCCACCTGACGGCGCAGAGACTCCTCGACGCGGGCCTTGAACTCCTTCGGATCCTCGGCCATCATGCGCTTGCTCTCCTCCAGGGTGAGACCCACGGGATAGTAGCCACCGGCCCACGGATTGTGGAGAGAGGTCTGGTCGGAACCGAGATTGACCTCGATATCCTCCTCGGCCAAGCGCTCCCAGAGATCGACGACATTGCCGACGTAGGCCATTGACTTCACCGTCTTGGTGCTCACGGCCTCGCGGATGGCGGGAATCAACTCGTCGAGCGAGGTGTGGAGCTCATCGACCCAACCCTGCTCGTGACGCTTCTCGGCAGCGAGCGGATTGATGTCGGCTACGACGCTGACCACCTTGGCGATGTTGCCAGCCTTGGGCTGAGCACCGCTCATGCCACCGAGGCCAGAGGAGACGAAGAGGGGGATGGGGTTCTTGGCACCACGGGCGGGATCGTGCATCACACGACGGGCGGCATTGAGGACCGTGATCGTCGTGCCGTGGACGATGCCCTGCGGGCCGATATACATATAGGAACCAGCCGTCATCTGTCCGTACTGGCTCACGCCGAGGGCGTTCATGCGCTCCCAGTCGTCGGGCTTGGAGTAGTTGGGGATGACCATACCGTTGGTGACGACCACTCTCGGTGCGCGCTTGTGTGACGGGAAGAGGCCGAAGGGATGGCCAGAGTACATCACGAGGGTCTGCTCGTCGGTCATCTCGGAGAGGTACTTCATCGTCAGACGATACTGTGCCCAGTTCTGGAAGATGGCGCCGTTACCTCCGTAGACGATAAGCTCGTGCGGATGCTGGGCCACTTCGGGGTTAAGGTTGTTCTGAATCATGAGCATGATGGCGGCAGCCTGCTCGGAGCGGTGCGGATACTCGTCGATGGGGCGTGCGTACATATCGTATGTAGGGCGATAGCGGTACATATAGATG
>OIZX01001258.1_pt1 | contig 13575 bp, 9 predicted proteins | sample 1588621 | NCBI WGS metagenome assembly OIZX01 (sample SAMN03283276) | human gut metagenome | biome: human-associated habitat; material: feces | host: Homo sapiens | place: Peru | collected 2012
CTGGCGAGAAAGACAAATCCGAGCTTGGCGTTACAGCAGTTGATGATAAGACACTGGAAGTTAAACTGAATGTTCCGGTATCCTATTTCCTGTCACTGATGTATTTCCCTACATTTTATCCTGTAAATGAAGAGTTCTTCAATTCATGTGGTGATACATTCGGTACAAGCCCTGAAACAGTTCTTTCTAACGGTGCTTATGTTCTGGATGATTATCAGCCGGCAGCAACAGCATTCCATTTAACAAAGAATGAGGATTACTGGGATACGAAATGGAGGTTGACTGAAGAAGTCAAATATGCGCTGGACGAGGCGGGCATTCCGATCCCGTATCCGCAGATGGATGTCCATATGGCTGCGGCGAAGTGACATGAATTAGGGATTTATTTGTGCAAAGGCGCCGTTGTTTTCGGGCGGAGCAGTCCGGATCAAAAATAAATACGAAGATAAATACGAAGAAAAGAAAATTGTTCTTGCAAAATATGTCATAAGCCTTTATAATAACATTTGTTTGAGAAAACAGGCTGGAATAGCGCAGTCGGTAGCGCAACTGATTCGTAATCAGTAGGTCGAGGGTTCAAGTCCCTTCTTCAGCTCCACAACAAAAACCGCATCAGAAAGCCGTTTTCAGGCTCTTTGATGCGGTTTTTATTTGTTTATTTTTACCGTAAAATATTGCAAAATATCGCATAATATTGCTTAATATTAGTCAAAAATCAGCAATCACATATACATATATCTAACATATTATGCATATAAAACCAAAAGCACCCTGCATTTTGCAAAGTGCTTTAAAAATTACTCTTTCGTATTCGTTTTAGCCGGGTTTTTAATCATTCTGCCGTTGACGAAGATGTAGTCGTCATCGAAGTTTGCGTTTTCGACTGCTTCGGTTTCACGCTGAACTTCTTCTTCCGTGAGGACATACTGCACATTATCGCCTGTGAAGTAGCCGACAGACTCCTGCACGCCTTTTGCGATTACGGATACTATTATAAAGGTTGCAATCATCGGGTAGAAAATTACCGAGAGAGCAACTGCAACAACAAGCATTGCACCCTTTGCATAGATTACTGCGAGAAATACTGCGAATGAAACTATTACGACAAGCACAAGTGCTACAATATTTCTGAGAATTTTACCGAAAATCAACAGGAGTGAATTTTTATAAATGTCACGGAGTCTGAGGTCATAGGTAATTGTTAGCAGGGGTACATAGAACAGCATAATCAGCATTGCAATTGAGAACACTATATATATGGTAAAGACAGAGCCGTAAACGATGTCTGTCTGAGCAAGTGTTCCGTAATAGAGAATTGCAAAAAACGAACATGCTACTATGAGGTAAGCGACAAATCCGTTGAAGATTGATTTTTTCAGATTTTCACGAAATGCCTGTACAAAAGTTTTGAAAACATTTACATCCTCTTTTTCAACCGAAATTTTGCGGATTACCATTACAAGTCCGGAATAGAACGGCATTGCGGGAATTATACCCAAACTCCATAATATTACATTGTTGAATCCGGATAAAAAGCTTATGAGAATGAATATTCCGGAAAATACGGCAAACGGAATTGAGTACATCAGTCCCGCAAATAACAGCTTAGGAAATCGGGTGAAAAATCGTGCAAGGGATGATTGATTAAAATTTTTCATAATTGCTGAATTAACCTTCTTAAAAACAAATTTGACATAATTTTAGCACAAAACGCTTGTCATTTTCAATAGAATGACCATATTTGACAGGTTACAATATTGTAACCTTAATGCTGCTTTAAAATTTCTTATTTGACAAATAAGTCACAAAACTCAGATAATATGCGGTTGTTTTTTGTTTGATTTTGAAATTACATTTGGTTAATACCTTCGTTTTGACTAATCATAAAGAAAATTTTTAAAAAAATCTATTGTATTTTCATAAATAGTGTGTTATGATTGTGGCAACAGAGAGAACGCAGAATGTTGTTCTCTCGCCAATATCCGGGTTTAGCGGATAAATATTTTTAATTAAGGTGAAAGCTATGAAAAAATCAACATTCAAAAGAGCTGCGGCTCTTGCTGTTGCAGGCATGATGACAGCTACCGCACTCGTAGGTTGCGGCGAAGCTTCTTCTTCAAAAGCAAAAGATGATTCAAGTGCAGCAGGCAACGCAAAAAACGGTAAGGTTTACTATCTTAACTTTAAGCCTGAGCAGGACAAGGATTGGCAGGCTCTTGCTAAGAAGTACAAAGACGAAACAGGTGTTGAGGTAACTGTTAAGACAGCTGCCGAGGGTACTTATGAGTCAACACTTACGGCAGAGATGGACAAGGACAACGCTCCTACACTCTTCCAGGTTAACGGTCCTGTCGGTCTTGCTAACTGGAAAGACTATTGTGCAGACCTCAGTTCATCAGAAATTTACAATCAGCTTACTTCAAAGGACTACGCTCTTGAAGAGGACGGCAAGGTTTACGGTATTGCTTATGTAATTGAAACATACGGCATTATCTACAACAAGACTCTTCTCCAGAAGTATTGCGATTCTGACTTTGCTTCGGTTAAGAAGATTGAAGATATCAACAGCTTTGAGAAGTTAAAGACTGTTGCAGATGAAATCCAGAAGAATAAGGATAAGCTCGGCGTTAAGGGTGCGTTCACATCAGCAGGTATGGATTCTTCATCTGACTGGAGATTCAAAACTCACCTTGCTAATCTTCCTATCTACTTTGAGTACAAGGATAAAGGCATCAAATCAACAGACGCTATCGAGGGTAAATACCTTGACAACTATAAGAACATTTGGGATCTCTACATTACAGATTCAACATGTAATCCTGCAGACCTCGCAAGCAAGAAGGGTACAGACGCTGAAACTGAGTTCACATCAGGCGAAGCAGTATTCTTCCAGAACGGTAGCTGGGAATATTCAACAGTTACTAAGGCAGGCATGAAGGATGATGACCTCGGTATGCTCCCGATTTACATCGGTGTAGGCGATGAAGCTAATCAGGGTCTTTGCACAGGTTCAGAGAACTACTGGTGTGTAAACAACAAGGCAAGCGCTGACGATCAGGCAGCTACTCTTGAATTCTTGAACTGGTGTGTAACAAACGAAACAGGTACATCTGCTCTTGCTGATGATATGGGCTTTGTAATTCCTTTCAAGAATGCTAAGGCAGCAACTAATGTATTCGTTAAGATTGATAACGAACTCACAGCAGCAGGTAAAACTCCTGTAAGCTGGAACTTCACAACAATGCCAAGTGAAGATTGGAAAAACGGCGTTGGCACAGCTCTTACACAGTATGCAGCAGGTACAGGCGACTGGGATGCTGTTAAGACTGCATTTGTACAGGGTTGGAAAACAGAATATGCAAAGGCTAACGGCTGATTGTAAAATTTCTGTTTTAATTTAACAGGTTCGGTAGGGGGGCGGCATTCCGCCCCCCTTTTTTATGAACGGAAAGGCAAAATATTATGTTTAGAAAACCTAAAAGAAAAATTTATTTTCTTATATTTGTTCTTCCTACTCTTGCTGCTTTCCTTATAGGTTTTGTATATCCGTTCTTTAACGGCATTTACCTTTCATTCTGTAAATTCAGAACAACAAGCGACGCAGTATTCATTGGGTTCGGAAACTATGTCAAGGCCTTTCAGAATGAGGGCTTTTTACATTCATTCTGGTTTACGGTACTGTTTGTTATAGTATCAGTTATACTCATTAACCTCATTGCGTTTTTTGTGGCGTATGCACTCACGCTCGGTATCAGGGGTTCAAATGTATTCAGAACTGTTTTCTTTGTTCCTAACCTTGTAGGCGGTATCATTCTCGGCTACATCTGGCAGTACATTTTTAACGGTATTCTTCAGTATTACGGAACAAACCTTGCGCTTAACGCAAACTACGGTTTCTGGGGACTTGTAATTCTTATGTGCTGGCAACAGGCAGGCTATATGATGATTATTTACATTGCCGGTTTCCAGAGCGTACCTCATGATCTTTATGAGGCGGCTAAAATTGACGGCGCAGGCAAAAGACAGTTGCTTACAAATGTAACATTGCCGATGATGATGCCTTCCATCACAATCTGCACATTCCTTACACTTACAAACTCATTTAAGCTGTTCGACCAGAACCTTGCTCTCACAGGCGGTGCTCCGGGTATTGTATCACAGGGAAGCGGTACAATGGTTTATCAGACGGAAATGATGGCTCTCAATATTTACAATACATTCTATGCAAACCAGAATTCTCGTGGCGTAGGTCAGGCTGAGGGCGTTATCTTCTTCGTAATTGTTGTTATCATTGCCCTTATTCAGCTTTACTTCACAAGAAGAAAGGAGGTTCAGCAGTAATGGCAAAAGTTGCAGCAAAGGCTAAGGATAGGCCTGTAAAGAAAAAACAAACCGCAGGAATGAGAATTTTAACAATCCTCTTCTCTATTGTGTCAGTATTCTATGTTGCTCCCGTTTTCATTGTACTGATGAACTCCTTTAAGAGCAATGCGGCAATCAGCCGTGCAATCTTTGAATTTCCGAATGCAGACAGTTTTCAGGGCTTTCAAAGCTATATGACAGGTATGTTCCACGGCAACTATCCGTTCTGGAAGTCAATTGTATGGAGTTTCTTCATTACAATCGGCGGTGTTGTGCTTATTCTTTTCTGCACATCAATGTGTGCGTGGTACTTACAGCGTTCAAATTCTCGTATATGCAAAATCATCTACTATTTCTGCATTTTCTCAATGGTTGTTCCTTTCCAGATGGTAATGTTTACCCTCTCAAAGACAGCCGACAGTCTTAAACTTACAACTCCGTGGGGTATTTTGATTATATACCTCGGATTCGGAGCAGGACTTGCGGTATTTATGTTCTCGGGATTTGTTAAATCAATTCCTGTTGAAATTGAGGAAGCCGCCGATGTTGACGGAGCAGGTCCTTTGAGAACATTCTTCGGTATTGTTCTTCCGATTATGAAACCTACTTTTATTTCGGTTGCAATCCTTGAAACAATGTGGATTTGGAACGACTACCTTCTCCCCTATCTTATTCTTGATATGGATTACAAAACTATTCCGATTCATGTTCAGTATCTTAACGGCAGTTACGGTCATACGGACACAAGTGCTATTATGGCGCTTATCGTTCTGAGCATCGTTCCGATTATTATTTTCTACTTTGCCTGTCAGAAATACATCATCGAGGGTGTTGTTTCAGGTGCTGTAAAAGGTTAATCTTTCTTTCATTTTATTTTCAAAAAACGGCTGTGTACATTATGCTACACAGCCGTTTTTTTCTCTTGTGTTTTTTCTCTCGTGTAGACAGTTTGTATAATGCAAAACAAATTATGCCCGAGCGTAACATTGCAATTGTCTGTGTAACCCAACCGTATGAGCGTTCTTTGGACTCCAGAAAGTAATGATGCAATATGTTTTTTGATATTACAAACTATCTGCACGAACAGTGTACGGTGGCTCACCGTGCGTGATTGTTCTTTAATAGAATTATACTGCATACAAAAAATCGGGCAATCGTGATGACTGCCCGATATGCGGAAATTTTATGTGTTAACTTTTACCGTAAAAATCAGATTGACTGAAGAACAGGCTCACCGTTTTCGGCTGTAAGGTGCATTGCAGTAACACCGCCTGCACCTGCCTCAATCATTGCGTTTGCAATTTTCTCCTCAACCTCTCTGCGAATTGTATTTCTGAGGTCACGAGCACCGCTTGCACCGTTGCATGACTTTTCTGCAAGGAGCTGACAAACCTTTTCGTCAAATGTGAATTTGATGTGCTTTTCCTCAAGAGTCGGAACATACTCAGAGAGCATAAGGTCTGCAATCTTAACAAAATCGTCCTTTTTAAGGCTGTTGAATACGATAACCTCATCAACTCTTGCGATAAATTCGGGACGGAGGAACTCGGAAAGTGCCTTCATAACCTTTTCTTTTGAGGCATCTTCTTCAGTCTTGCCAAAGCCTAATGCGCTGTCCTTTGATGCAGAGCCGGCATTTGAGGTCATAATGATAACAGTATTTTCAAAGTTTACTGTTCTGCCGTGAGCGTCTGTAACTCTGCCCTCGTCAAGAATTTGGAGCAAAATATTGAGAACATCGGGATGAGCCTTTTCGATTTCATCAAAGAGGAGAACCGAATAAGGTCTGCGGCGAACTTTCTCCGTTACCTGTCCTGCCTCATCGTAACCGACATATCCGGGCGGTGAACCGATAATTTTAGAAACCGAATGTTTCTCCATAAATTCACTCATATCAAGTCTGATAAGAGTTTCGGGGGTATCGAAAAGTTCCTTGCTGAGAACCTTTACAAGCTCTGTTTTACCGACACCTGTAGGACCTACAAAGATGAACGATGCAGGTCTGCGACGAGGTGAAATCTGAACTCTGCTTCTTCTGATTGCAGATGCAAGAGCCTTTACAGCCTCGTCCTGACCGATAATTTTCTTTTTAAGCTCGTTCTCAAGGTCGGCAAGCTTTGAAAGCTCGTTTTCCTTGATTCTTGATGCGGGGATGCCTGTCCAGAGTTCGATTACCTTGGCGATATCCTCCTCTGTAACCTTTGAAACGAGAGTTTCGGGGTCAATTTCTTTAAGGTCGCTGTCAATTCTTGCAAGGCTTGTGTTGACCTCGGCAAGCTGTTCATAGTTTACCTCATCGGCATTTGTAAGAGCGTCCTTTCTGACAAGAAGCTTCTGTCTTTCGTCCTCAAGCTTATCGTGACGCTCCATGTTCTTGTTGCGGAGAGCGGCACAGGCACAGCTTTCATCAAGAAGGTCGATTGCTTTGTCGGGAAGAAAACGGTCTGTTATGTATCTTTCGGAAAGGACAACCGTCTTGCGAACGATATCATCGTCAACAATTACACGGTGATGTGCCTCATAATAGCCTTTTACGCCTTCAATAACATCAATTGACTGAGCAATTGTAGGCTCGCCGACCTTTACGGGCTGAAATCTTCTTTCAAGAGCAGAATCCTTTTCGATATATTTTCTGTATTCGTTGAATGTTGTAGCACCGATGACCTGAACCTCGCCCCTTGAAAGAGCCGGTTTGAGGATATTTGCGGCATTCATTGTACCCTCGTTGTCACCTGTGCCGACAAGGCTGTGAACCTCATCAATAAAGAGAATTATGTTGCCGTTCTCCTTGATTTCGGAAACAAGTCCTTTGATTCTGCTTTCAAACTGACCTCTGAACTGAGTACCTGCAACAAGTGATGTGAGGTCAAGAAGCTGAATTTCCTTGTTTTTAAGTCTTTGAGGAACATTTCCTGCGGCAATGCGGAGAGCAAGCCCCTCTGCAATAGCGGTTTTACCTACACCGGGTTCACCGATAAGGCAAGGATTGTTCTTTGTTCTTCTTGAAAGAATCTGAATTACACGCTCAATCTCGCTGTCTCTGCCGACAATGCGGTCGATTTTGCCCTCTCTCGCCTTGCATGTGAGGTCTTCACAGTAAAGATTGATGTGCTTTCTGTTCTTTTCTTTTTTCTCTTTTTTGCCCTTTTTATTATTATCCTGATTTGTCGCATTGTTGTTCTGTCCGCCGAACATACTGTTGAAAAATGCAGGGAATGCAGGTGCACCGTGAGAGAAGTCATCATCCTCACTGCCGTCACCGTCTTTAGCAAAATCGCCCATCTGCTCGGCAAGGTTATCCGCACCAAGCTGTTCCATAAGCTGCGACATATCGCCGTCACCCATACTGTTCATGAGGGTGTTCATCTGATCCTGAACATTTTCAAGGTCCTCATCCGAGATACCCATTTTGCTGATAAGATCCTCAACCGGCTTGATTCCAAGCTCTTTTGCACAGGTAAGGCAATAACCTGCCGTTGGGGCGTCTTTGGAATTATTATTTGAAACGAAAACAACCGCAGGCCGTTTTCCGCATCTTGTACAAAGCATAGCATACTCCTTTTTAGGACACCAAATTGCAGATTTGCTGTCATGGTAATATAAGAATTATACAACTGTTTAACAAATAATTCAATATTTATTTGTCGGAATTTATTTATTTTTAATGTCAGCTGTCTTTTTAAGTGATTCGTTGTACTCCTTAATCATTGCAAAATAGATTTTGCCGTAACGATACAAAGCGTATAGCATGGATGCGGCTGTAACCGAAAGCAATATCAGATCAAGCACCATATTTTCGTAAGTAAAAAAAGCCTTGAGAAATACGATAAGACATACGGAAAAGTAGAAAATAATTGTTCCGACCTTTCCGTACCAGTTTGCAGAAGGCGGAGTGAGTCTTTTTTTGATTAAATCGGCACCGCCAAGGAGCATAAGAAGGTCTTTGACCAGAAGTGTTACAAGAATCGGAAGAACCATAGGCACATAAATCACCATACAGATAACGACCGCAAACAGCGTTACCTTGTCTGCAATGGGATCAAGGATTTTTCCGAGAGGAGTTACCTGATTGAGTTTTCTGGCAGCCATTCCGTCAAAGCAATCGGAAAGTCCCGACAAACCTATACATATTGCCGCATATATATACTGTTCCGCAAGGAAAAAATATACAAACGGGATTATAAGCACAAATCTTACATAAGTTATAATATTAGGTATAGTAACCAAATCGGATGTTTTAAAGCTCCACACATCTTTTTCTTTTTCCATTACTGTTCCCTCCTGTTTCTTCATTCAGACTGCAACGCTGAAAAATTTAAAAACAGCACCCGAAATCATCGGGTTATTAAGCATTTCGGGATTTGAAAACTCAAGCACTCCCGAAAAGATATTAACGGCAAAAAACACAAGGATTGCCGCCTCCGCAAGTCCCAACACACCGCCGAGAAGCTTATTAATCTGTTTCACCACGGGTATTTTAAACACTATTGCAAGTTTTTTAACAAGAATTTTTATAATTATAAAGATAATTATTGAAAGAACTGCGCCGATAACCAAGCGGAACATTCCTGTGATAACCGGCTGAATAAGATTTTCCACCGAAGTTGACACCGATGCCGCAGCAGAGTTCGGAACCTGAAAATCATTTGTATAGACACTTGAATCCAATCCGAAAATTGAAAGGAAGAATCCGAGCATTCCCATAACCCAGTTTGGCAAAGCCGAAAAACTGTTTGCAATGGCTGAGTTGATACCCTGAGTGTCAATCATTTGTTGCAGATTTGTTGTTAAGGTCTGCTGAACAAATGCCGTATAAACCCACGATGCAAGAAAATTTGAAATGTGATATGCAAGAAAGCCCGTGAGAGCCACACCTGCAACATTGAGAATTGTAATTGCTATGCCACGCTTGAAATCAATAAAAAACAAAAGCGCAAACACGGCAATAATAATTATATCTGCAACCAAATTTATTACTCCTGTTTTGAAGTTTGAGCGGTATCGTCGCTCGATACACTGTCAAGGTCAATAAACCTAATTTGATTTACGCTGAGAATATAAGCGGTGTAGTCCGAGGCAAGCACTATCTTTTTTGAACCGGTTCCCGAATTTGTCGAATAAAGCAAATCACCCTTTTGATTATAACCGTAAACAACATTTCCGTCAAGGATTGCAACCGTACCCTTGTAGACAGAAAGCGAATCGGCTTTGTGCTCGGTATTTATTGTGTACTGTGCCTCACCGTTGCTGTTATAGCTTATGAGAGCAACACTTCTTCCGTCACCGCTCCTTGAAAGAGCCATTGTATAGGTTGATGTATCTGTGTTAAAACAGTAATTTGAAAGAGTTTTGTCCTCATAGCTTACTGTTTTGTAATTCTTTTCACCTTTTTTAACAATATAGCTTGCCTGTGAGCCCACAAGAACCGCCGTATCTGAGGTCAGATACTTGCAATCAAGCACGCTGTCACCCGAAATTTTGTAGGTTGAAACAGGCTTTTCCTGTGAAAAATCAAGCACATAAACGCCCGTTACCGCCGAACCCTTATCACTTGACACACCTGTAGCAACGCAACCGGAGCCGTCCTTGTTAATTGCTACCGATGTTATATAATACTCCGAAAAAGAATATTTGTAAATTCTGTTATTATTTTTGCTGTAGGCATACAGCGTTGTAAGATAACCGTTGTCCTCGGTAACAAGACAGTATGTACCGTTTGAGGCAACATCACCTGTGTATATTTTATTTTCGGCATTGCCTGAGTAAAGCGTTTCGTCAAAACTGCTTATCTCATAGCTTGCACTGCCGATTCCGTATGTGAGAAATCTGTTTTCATTGTTTTTCATTACGGGATTTGAATGTGTAAGCTGAAGTCGTGCAACCTCTGTACCCGAATTTGTAAGGGTTACGAACGAGGTGTCCGACGCATACACGGCATGTCCCTGTGACACTGCAAAGTTGCCCGATGAAACCTCGGAACCGATAATGTCAACGGGATAGCCGTGACCGGCGTTTCCGAGTACATCATAAGTCCACCAGTTTGAGATGTTCTCCCATGTGAGCTTGTCACGGTTTGCAAAGGCAAAAACTATAAGTCCTGCCGCAATGGCAATACACGCACCGAGTACGATTTTCTTGACAGCCTGCGGCGACATTTCGGTTTTTTCCTGTTCATAATCGTCAAGAGGCATATCCTCATAGCTCATTACATCTCTGTCGGTTTTATGTGTCTTTCGTTTTGAATAATGTCCTTTAAATTTTTTAAACATCATCGTTCACTCCTTTTTGTGAACTGTTGTCATTTTCATAATTCACACGATTCAGGTACAATCCGCAAGCCTGTGCGGTGGGACCCGAATATTTTCTGTTTTTCTTTTCTATAATGGAGGGGATTTCATCGGGAGCAATTTTACCCTGTTGAATCCTGAGAAGTGTTCCCACCATAATACGAACCATATTGTACAAAAAGCCGTCAGCCTCAACCTTCATTGTAACAAGGTCGCCCTCACGGGTTACCGAAAAGGCTTTTACATTTCTGGTCATATCCCCTTTTTCACGGTTATCAAGCGTGCAAAAGGAAGTGAAATCGTGTCTGCCGACATATGCCTGAGCGGCTTTGTCGAGCAGATTTTCGTCAATTTTGTATCTGTAATGAAGTGCGTATCCGTCAAGAAACGGATTTCGCACCTCGCTGTTCCAGATTTTGTAGATATATTCCTTGCTTGTGCAGGAATAGCGGGCGTGAAAATCGGGTGCAACCTCTTTGCAGTCAAGAACCGCAATGCTTAGCGGCAGCCAGCGGTTAAGCGCCGCCTTGAGCCTTTCGGGCTTTATGGGATGCTCTGTTTTAAGGCTGATGCAGTACATATTTGCGTGAACTCCGCTGTCTGTGCGACTGCATCCCTTTACATCAAAGTCATTGCCGATAATCTTTGAAAGAGCAGTTTGAAAAGCCTCCTGAACCGTCATTGCGTTCTGCTGAATCTGCCAGCCGTGGAACTCTTTTCCGTCATATGAAATTGTGAGAAGAAGATTTCTTAAACTGCCGCAGGCAAGAATATGTTGCATAAAATCACTCCGCCGATTAGAAGTGCGACCATTACAAAAGATACATAGTCACGCTTTGCCATATGAATAGTTTTCATTCGTGTTCTTCCTGTTCCGCCACGGTAGCAACGACACTCCATAGCTGTTGCAAGCTCATAGGCTCTTCTGAATGCCGAAACAAAAAGCGGAATAAGAATAGGGATAAACGCCTTTACCCTCTGAATAATATTACCCGACTCCATATCGGCACCTCGTGCCTTTTGAGCCTGAGTAATTTTGTCGGTTTCTTCAAGAAGTGTGGGAACAAATCTTAAAGCAAGCGACATCATCATTGCAATCTCGTGAACGGGAAAGTGCAGTTTTGCAAGCGGCTTCATCAGTCTTTCGATTGCGTCCGTAAGCTCTGTCGGAGAGGTTGTGAATGTAAGACAGGAGCTTGCAAGGATAAGACAGATGATTCTTACCGAAACAAAAATTGCTCTGTTAATGCCGTTTAAGGTAATTTTGAAAATTCCCCATTGTACAAGCGGATCACCCGAACCGTAGAACACATTGAGAATTGAGGTTACTATTATAATAAATATAATTACTTTCATGCTTTTGAAATAGAACTTTGCAGGCACCTTGCTTGCCGCAACAAAAAGTGCGGTAAAAAGCACAACAAGCGCAAGCGAAGCATAATTAAAAGTACAGAAAATAATTACGAGAAATCCGACAAGCATAATCAGCTTTGCACGGGGGTCACATTTGTGGATTACGCTGTTCGCAGGAAAATACTGACCGAACGCAACATCTCTTACCATATTTTACCCTCCTTGTCAAGCAGTGAGGAAATACAGTCCATTGCCTCATCAACAGTAAGTATTCCTTCGGGAACATTAAAACCTTTTTCACGCAGTTCAAGCATAATCTTTGTTATCTGCGGTACTCGAAGTCCTATTTTTTCAAGCTCTCGTCCCTTTGAGAAAACTTCTTTCGTCTTATCAAACATAACGAGGTTTGACTTGTTCATAACGATTATCTTATCGGCAACCCTTGCAATGTCTTCCATGCTGTGGGATACAAGGATAACGGTGTTTTTGCGTTCCTTGTGATACTGCACAATCTGGCTCAACAGCACATCTCTGCCCATAGGATCAAGACCTGCGGTCGGTTCGTCAAGAACGAGAACCTCGGGATTCATTGCTATAACACCTGCAATTGCCGCCCTTCTCTTTTCACCGCCCGAAAGGTCGAACGGAGATTTTTCAAGAAGTTCATCTTTAAGTCCGGTAAATCTTGCGGCGTCATTTACCGCTTTTTCAAGCTCTGCACCGCTCTTGCCCATATTCGTAGGGCCGAATGCGATATCCTTGGCAACGGTTTCTTCAAAAAGCTGATATTCGGGATACTGAAATACCATTCCGACTTTGAAACGGATTTTTCTGATATCCTTGGGATTTGCCCAGATATCCTCGCCGTCAAGAAGAACCTGTCCCGAAGTTGGTTTCATAAGTCCGTTGAGCATTTGAACAAGTGTTGACTTGCCCGAGCCCGTGTGTCCCATAATGCCGATAAACTCGCCTTTTTCAATTGAAAGGCTCAAATTATTGACAGCGGTTTTCTCAAACGGAGTGCCTGTTCCGTAAACATAGCTTAAATTTTTCAGTTCAAGCACCTTGCTCATGACAGCACCTCCTCAAGCATTTTTACACATTGCTCTGCATTGAGAGGAAGTTTGTCAAATTTCACTCCGCACCCCCTGAGTCTGTATGCAAGCTCTGTTGCCTGCGGAACATCAAGACGGTGCTTTTTGAGCAGCTCCGCCTGTAAAAAAACATCTTCGGGTGTACCCTGAGTGAGGATTTTTCCTGCGTCCATAACGACAACTCTGTCGGCAAGGACTGCCTCTTCCATATAGTGTGTGATGAGGACAACCGTCATATTCTTTTCACGGTTGAGTTTTAAAAGCGTTGTCATTACCTCGTCACGGCCGTTAGGGTCAAGCATTGCCGTGGGTTCGTCAAGAACTATGCATTGCGGCTGCATTGCAAGAATTCCGGCAATTGCAATACGCTGTTTCTGACCGCCCGAAAGCTTGAACGGAGCGTGTTCACGGTAATCGTACATATCAACGGCTTTGAGGGCATCGTCAACCCTCTGTCGAATCTCCTTTGGCGGTATTCC